>JGI10216J12902_100050536_pt1 | contig 37233 bp, 30 predicted proteins | sample KanNatreferecore_FD_12902 | JGI IMG/M metagenome (IMG submission 12902)
ACGCGCCCTGCCTTCTGCCGGGTTGAGTAGGGGGCGTCGCTCCGCGCGCGCCGCCGATGGATTCTGGCAGCACGGTCAGGAAAATGGTCGCCGTTGGAAACGTGCTGCGTATGCTGGCGGCAATCCTATGAAGCCGCGCGTGTTGTTGGTTGCGTTCGTCCTCGTGTTTCATTGCGCGCACGCCGCGCCATTTTCCACGAATGGCAATCGCCTCGCGTATCTCGACTCGGACGATCCGTTCTACGTCGGGCGCGATTTTCCAAAACTCATCACTCCGCAATGGGTCGGCGAAGAAGGCGTTGATGCCGTGGTGGTTCTTTCCATCGATGACATGCGCGAGACACCGAAATACGAGGCGATGCTGCGGCCGATTCTGGAACGGCTGAAGAAGATCGATGGGCGCGCGCCGGTGAGCATCATGGTGAATACAATTGCGCCGACGAACGCGCAGTTGCAGTCGTGGCTCAAGGAAGGGGTGTCGCTGGAGTGCCACACGATTGCGCATCCGTGCCCGCTTTGCCAAAGGGGTGATTTCAATGCGGCGGCTGCGACGTATCACGACTGCGTTGATTTGCTGAACCAGATTCCCGGCAGCAAGCCGGTGGCGTTTCGAATGCCGTGCTGTGACTCGATGAATTCACCCACGCCGCGTTTCTACTCAGAGATTTTCAATCGCACGTCGGCGAAGGGAAATTTCCTGACCATCGATTCGAGCGTGATGGTGATTCTCACGACGAACGACACATCGCTGCCGCGCGAACTCGTGATGGACGCGGACGGTCGCGAGCGCTTTCGCAAGTATCTCCCGAGCGAAACGAACGCCACTACGCGCGTGAGCATGGGTTCGTTCACGACCACGATTGAGGACTATCCGTATCCCTACGTTATCGGGAAGCTGTGCTGGGAATTCCCGTGCATCGTGCCGAGCGATTGGGAAGCGAACAACCTGCACTCGCCGAACAATCCGAAAACGGTCGAGGACTGGAAGCGCGCGCTCGACGCCATCGTCATCAAGCAAGGCGTGATGACGTTCATCTTCCATCCGCACGGCTGGATCAAGCCGGAGCAAATGGTGGAGTTCATCGACTACGCGGTGACGAAGTACGGCAAGCGGGTGAAGTTTTTGAATTTCAAGGAAGCGCAGGAGCGGTTGCAACGAAACCTCTTCGTCGGCCAGCCATTACGCCGCTCTGATGACGGCGCCGATAACGGCGTGCGTTTGCTCGACGTGAACAACGACGGCTTCATGGACATGCTGCTTGGTTTTCAGGACAGGCGCGTGACGCGTGTGTGGGAACCGTCACGTCGCGCATGGAACGAGACAGAATTCAAACCGATTTTGATTGGCTCGAATCACGATGGAAGCCGTTTCGATACGGGCGTGAGATTCGGCATCATCGATCCCGGCGGTCATGCGGCTGCGTTTGCGCTCGGATTCCCAAAGCAAGGCGCATGGCAGTTCAACAACGGCGGATGGGTTCAAAGCCAAGCGCTGACGAAGGGGCTGCAAGCCATCGGTTCATCGGAGAAGGAGAAAAACAAAGACCTCGGCGTTCGTTTGCGGGACATCAACGGCGATGGCCGCTGCGAGTTCATTGTGGCGAACGCAACGCAAAATAGAATTTTTGAGTGGAACGCTGATTCGACATGGAAACCGCTCGCGTTCGCGCTTCCCGACGGGGTTCGCCTTGTCGACGATCAAGGCCGTGATGCCAGACTGCGCTTTATCGATGTGGATGGCGACGGCTACGACGACATCATCTTCTCGAACCACGAGCGGTATTCGTTGCACCTGTTCCGCGCGGATGACCGCAAGCTGCGATTGAAGCCGGGTTGGACGGACGAAATCATTTCAGGCAAGCGCGTGAATCCGCTCACCGATCCGATTCCGCCCATCGTCCGCGACGGCACGAACCGCAACAACGGCGTCTGGTTCGCGCGCAGCACGATGTGGATTCAAAACGAGGACACAGCGCATCTGCCGGACAAAGTGGATCGGCGCACCTTCAAGCAGTTGCTCTCCAGCGGCCAGCCGCGCGCGATGTCGCCGGAGGAATCGTTGCGCGCGATGCGCGTAAGGCCCGGCTTCAAAGTCGAACTGGTCGCGAGCGAGCCGTTGATTCAATCGCCGGTGGCGTTCGAGTGGAGCGCGGACGGGCGGCTGTGGGTCGTGGAGATGGGCGATTACCCGAATGGAATCGATGGCAAGGGGAAGGGTGGGGGACGAGTGCGTGTCCTGGAGGACACGAATGGCGACGGACACTACGACAGCGCAATCACGTTCCTCGAAGGATTGAATTTTCCCACGGGCATCTATCCGTGGCGCAGCGGTGTCGTCATCAGTGCCGCGCCCGAGATCTTTTACGCTGAGGACACAAATGGCGATGGCAAGGCTGATGTTCGAGAAGTGCTGTTCACAGGATTCGTTGAAGGCAACCAGCAGCACCGCATGAACGGCTTCGACTATGGCCTCGATGGCTGGCTTTACGGCGCGAACGGCGACAGTGGCGGCAATGTGCGAGCGGTGGGAGAAAAGCGGAAAGAGCCGCTAAATATTCGCGGCCAGGACTTCCGCATTCAGCCGGACAAACGGTTGATTGAAGCCATTGCCGGCCAAACACAGTTTGGGCGGCATCGCGATGACTTCGGTAATTGGTTCGGCAACAACAATCCCAACTGGCTGTGGCACTACTTTTTTCCAGAGCACTATCTCGCGCGCAATCCGCTGCTGCCGCTGAAGACCACGAAGAAGGTGCTGGCGAATTACGCCGAGTCCACGCGCTGCTTTCCGATCAGCCGCACCGTGTCGCGTTTCAACGATCCGTTCGCCGCAAATCACGTCACGTCCGGCAACAGCGCCACGCCGTATCGCGATGAAGTGTTCGGCCAGGATTTCGCAACAAGTGTGTTCGTCAGTGAGCCAGTGCACAATCTCGTGCATCGCGAAGTGTTGGAGCCAGACGGTGTGACGTTTATTTCGCGGCGTGCGAAAGACGAGACGAACAGCGAGTTCCTCGCATCAAGCGACAATTGGTTTCGCCCCACGATGCTGAAGACGGGACCGGACGGCGCGCTTTACATCGCGGACATGTATCGGCTCGTGATCGAGCATCCCGAATGGATCCCCGCCGAAATGCAGAAGCGCATGGACCTCCGCGCGGGTGCGGACAAAGGACGCATTTATCGCGTGTATCCCGAAGGCGTGACACTGCGGCGCGGGCCGAATCTCGCGAAGATGAGTTCCGCCGAACTGGCCGCGGCTCTCGATTCGCCGAATGGCTGGCAACGCGACACCGCGCAACGGCTGCTGATGGAACGGGGAGACAAATCAGTGGCGCCGGAACTGGAGAGTCTCGCGAAGGAGGCGAAGTCAGCGAAGGTGCGTGTGCAGGCATTGTGGACATTGAATGGTCTTGGCGCGTTGACGCCGCGAGTTCTTCTCGGCGCATTGAAAGACTCTGCCTCAGCCGTTCGGGAGCACGCGGTGCGATTGACCGAAACTCAAGTTGACCGTGCGGAGTTCTTCGGTGATTTGCTGGCCCGTGTCTCGGACTCTTCAGCGCGTGTGCGTTATCAAGCGGCTTTCACGCTGGGTGAATGGAGCGATCCGCGCGCGGCCGAGGCGTTGTTGAAATTCGCGCGAGAAGACGACGAAAACATCCGCCAGGCTGCGCAGAGTTCCGTGCCGCGGCACGCGAAAGCGATGCTGGCGTTGGTGGAGAAAGTTCCGAGCAGCGACCGCGCGCGAACGATGTTGCCGATGTTGCGGAAGCTCGTCAGTAATCCGCCGGCGCTGGCAAAACGAACGGCGATCATAGAGCGCACGAATTCCATTTCTGCCGAACAACGCGATGAGCGCTCGAAAGTATTGGCCCGCTACGACGGCGTGCCGAGATTGAAAGGGGACGCAAAAAATGGCGAAGCGCTCTTCCGGCAGCAATGCGCACAGTGTCATCGCTTGCGCGGCGAAGGAACGGAAATTGGCCCCGACCTCGGAATGATGGCGGGCAAACCTGTCGAACAACTGGTCGCAGCGATTCTGGATCCGAACGCAGCCGTCGAGGAGCGCTACCGCAACTTCTCCGTTTCGACGAAAGATGATCGCGACCTGACGGGAATCATCATCGCCGAAACGCCCACGACTCTGACATTGCGCGCGCCGAATCAACCGGACCAAACAATCCTGCGCGCCGATTTGAAAGAACTCACCGCCTCCGGCCTATCGCTGATGCCCGAAAATCTGGAGGCCGCCTTCACGCCGCAGCAACTGGCGGACTTGATTGCTTACGTCATCAGCGGTCAGTGATTGTCAGCGTCGTTACGGATTCAGCTTCACACGATAGAATCCGTTACTCCCGGAAATTGCGTTGGTTCGTGCGGTGACTGGACCATTCGCCACGACTGCAGGACCGAAATCAGTCCATGAATCCGCCAACTTGAGCGTGGGCCGGAATTGCACCTGGTAGCTGCGGTTGGAAACGGAAGTCCATTGCAGAACGACGTTGCTGTTCGTGCGCCGCACGGATGTGAACGCCGGTGCGGCTGAATCGCAGCAAGCCGCAGGGCCGTCAAAAACTTCCACGGAATCAATCTCCCACGTTGGTGCGGTTGGCACGTCGAGACGGACAAGCTGGAAGGAGATTCTCTGAGTACTTCCGATGGATTCAGGCGGGATCGGCACGAGGGAAGTCATCCAGCCCCTCGACGATCCGGAGAACTGCGCGACGGAAGGCCGATACTCGTTGCCCCAACTCAGGAACAAGTGACCGCCAGCATTGACGGGTATGATTTCGAATCGATGCCGCAGTCTCAGCCACGCGTTGCTTGAGGTGACGACAAAAGGTGGGCTGCTCAGACTGGAGGCGCCGGCAAACTGGAACTGGTAAACAACGCGCGCGAATTGGTTCGTGACATCGGGTGGCTCATTCGCCGTGCGCCACGGCGCTTCGGGAAAGTTTGCCACCCAACCGGGGGGCAGATCGGGGATCGTGGCCTCGTCGAAATCTTCGCTTAACACAGGTCCGCGCTGGCCCACGGGAATGGTGACGGATGATGTACCGCGATTGGTGCCACTGTCGGCGAAGGCGAGCGTCGCGGTGATGTTGCTGCCGCATGCCGCGTCAGCGGTGAAGGTGAATGGACGCCACTCGTCCGCCGCGCCACACAGGTCGCCGTAGTTCTGTGGCCCCGATGGATGCAAAACTCCGCCGCCCGGCAACAACGTGGCGACGAGGTTGGAGGATGCGCAGACGTTGTAGCCTGCGTTGCGCACGCGCAGCAACACGGTCACGGTTTCGCTCGGATCCACAGCGTTGTTCGAACAAGTTTCCGCGGTGATGCGGTAATCATCCGCCAGCAGGACCGGCGGGTCATCGTCCACAATCGTGACCGGGGCGTAGAAGTGAGTCGGCCTGAAAATAGAAACCGGCGGGAGCAACACACGCGATTCCAAAACCAGCGTGAACATTTCGTTTGGTTCAGTGACCGCGTCGCCAATGAATTGGACGTGAATGACTCGCTGCGTTTCGCCGGGCGCGAACTCGAACGAGTTACTCAAGGTAACAAAATCCTCGTTCGCCCGTGCCGTGCCCATTAAAGCATAGCCGCCATAATCGTAGTGATATGCCGTGCCGGTTTCGGTGTAATACTTGATGTCTGTTGGCTTGCCCACCGGGCCGCTCATGCGAAGAACGACGGGCACAGCGTTGGCGCCGGCGTGACCTTCAACCGCGTTTGTCGTGATGATTGTCAGCACGGGCACGGGATCGTTGTCGCGGAGAGTACAAACTGCGATTGGCTCATCGACGGCTGCATTCGTCGCGGAAGTGATTTGCACCCGGAAGAATTCCGGCGGGTCGTTCGCAAAAGAGTTCGGATGATCTTCGAAAAGATTGTCGTCGATAACGGCGATCCGCATCTGCACCTGGGAGGTAAACGGCGGGAACGTGACGGTGCCGTTCGTCGGCACGAAGTCCTCGCCAGCCGTCGCGGTGGCCGAGACCGTGGTGAAGCTCACAGTTACGGGCACGGGTGCGACGGCATCGAGCTGGAAAGTCACGACAATGTTGGTGTCATCTTCGCCCGCCCACGCTGGCAAAACGCTGACGAGCGGGTCGCCGAAGTTCACGCTGGCGACACTGCGATTGTTGTTCAGGAATATCTCGCTGCCCGCGTGTCCGACGACGCTCGTCCACGAAAGGGTGGAGGCTTTTGTCGCGGTGAACTCAAAGCTCGCGAGTGCGTGGCCACCTCCGCCGATGCTGCCGAAATTCAGCAGGAGTTGGTTGCCCACGACGCCGGACGAACCTTGCGAAACAGCGACGTTGCCAAGGTTCGCGTTGGGCGGGATTGCATTCGTCACAATGACTCCGCTGGCTGTATTTGGCCCCGTGTTTGAAACGATGACGTTCACGCTGCCCGTGCTGCCCAATTGCAAGTTCGGGATCGGTGCCAGTGTGTGAATGTTCAGATCGTTCGGTGCACTCACGTTCAACGGCGCGCTCGTGCCGAAAACGCCGTTGCTATGCACAGCCACCAGCACCACACCTGCGCCGGGCGCGGCAAGCGAAATGTTGCCGGACCACGAATTGCCCGTGAACGAACCGGTCACTGAGGGCGAAACGGGGACGGTGTTGCTCACGCCGCGAATCGTCACGTCATCGACAAACCAGTGTCGTTCGGAGGCGGCGAGGCGCGAGTGGAAGCGCACGCGCATCTGTTTGCCGGCGAAGGCTGAAAGATCCAGCGTGACGGGTTCCCACAAGTCCGGCGTGTAGGCTGGAAAGTCGAGGCCGTTGGCGCCCACGATCCACACGTTTGTCTCCCCTTCGATTTGCGCTTCCACCACGCCATCATGGTTCGCCGTCGCGAGCTGCGCGAATGAGAGAGTGATGGGCGGATACACTTCGCGCAGATCAAGTAGCGGTGAGATGAGAATTCCCTGGGTGACAACCGCTCTCTCTTCTGGCGTGGGCGCATCGCCCCGTCCCGAATACATGCTGTGCAAAATCGAGTGCCCCGGCTGGGTGCCACGATAGGTCGTGAGATGCCAGGCGTTGCTGTACAAAGAGGAAGTGTTGCTGGCGGTGAAACCCGCCGTGCCGTTTTCGAAATCGGCGTGGAAGAACACCGTGGGCACGCCGGCCAGCAGCCGCGCGGGGCCATTCACTGGAAAGCCGAGGTTGAAAGCATCACGTCCGTTCAGCGTCACGGCGAACGGTTGCTCCACCTGCACGGACGCCGGCAGCGAACTCCATTCGATTCGATAGAGCGCTCTTCCCGCGCAGCCGACGTTGGAGAGGTCCGATTCCACAAAATTCTGCGGCACGCCGCCGCCCGGCGAAAGCCCCACCACGCCATTCGATGCGTCCATGCGCAGAAACGTGAGGCGAATGACACCATCAAAAAACAATTCGAGCTGGAGCGAGTTGCTTCCGCCATTGGTACCTTCCGGGACATCGATCCACGTGAGTGCGATGCGATTGCTGAGCTGGTTGTAGTAAACGGAGTGATAAATAGCGTTGGGAGAATATTCCCACCCGAGTTTGCCGAGCCACGCACTCACACGCGGCAAACGGAAATGATTGCTGATGGAGAAGTCGTCCTGATCGTCCGACGCGCCGAACGTCACCGAGCCGTTGGCATTTATCCAAAGCTCCGAACAAGGCTCGCCAAAGAATGGAATGGTGCGTGTTCCGAAATACAACGGCCTGGTCCACTCGAGGTTGTTGAACAGTCGCGACGCACCGTTGGTCGGCGTCGGGAATTCCGTCGCGGGCAACCGGCATACGGCGTAACCATTGGACGAACCGTCTGGCTTGAAAGTGAAGGTGCTGTAACTCAGATCGAAATCGCCGGTGAAATACTCGGTGAAGTAATCGCGTGCGCTGCCGCTAACTGCGATCAAGAAAAGTGAAAGGCAAAACGCGCGAACTCTGGCAAAAACCATAACCGCTCCTTGTCAGTGTGGTGAAACCTGCCCTCCCGTGCGCGAACCCTTCGTCGAAGTTCGAACTGTTGTCAAACGCAGATGAGAATCGTTTCTCCCGCCACAGTGTGGACAGGCGAAAGCGATGTATCTGAAAACGCGGGCTTACGAAGGAGGCTGGCCCTTGCCCGAGTCGTGTTTGGCGCTGCGGTTCTTGTCCACAATAGCGATGATGATCAGCAGAAACGCCACGAGCCGCACGGTGTAAACATAAAAGCGGAACTCGTTCTCCGGACTGACGAGCGCGAGGATGACTCGTTCAATCGCGAGAACGAAAAATGCCGCGGCAAAAATGCCGAATAACCTTTCGGCGCTGCGCCGCCAGAAGCGGAGGAAAAAGATAGTGACGACAATAAAACCAAACGTGATTGCGCCATTGAGGAATTGTCTCAGCATAAATTACTGCTTCTTCTCCGTGTCCCAGATGAGTCCGAAAATCAGCAGCACCAGCCCAACAAGCACCACCAGGTTGCGCCACAGCAAAAGGTCACCGTGAGGAAGAACGATCTTTTCCACGAACAGCATGACGTTCGCGACCGCGAAGCAAACGAAACATGCACCGCTCCAAAACAGCAGCCGCAGCGCCGTGCGCCGGTAACTGTTGAGCAACAGGCCGGCGCACACAGCGCTGGTCAGCGCGCAGAGGATGTAAACGAATGCGGCCATGTCACTTGTCCTTCTTGAATTTGAATGCGTCGGCGAAATGTTGCAACGGATCGGTCGGCTGCGAATAAATCAGTTCCACGATCTTCACGCGGCGTTCTTTGTAGAACTGCGCCAGCGCTTCGACCGCGGCAGCGATTTCGGGCGCTTGCGGCTGGAAGCGATAAGTGGGTTCTTTGCCGGCTGAAACCGAGAGCAGTCCTTGCAGTTGCAACTCACCGAGCCGTTCCGCGGCGGAGGAACGGCTGCTGCGAATGACATCGTAAACCGCGTCCACGCTCCACGCGCGACCCGGCTGGCTCGCGAGCAACAGGAGAATCTCCAGTTGTTCCAAAGAGCGCACGTGCACGGTAATGAACCGCGCGACGGATTCTGGAATGGGGCCCTCCATGAGTGGGCGAAGAATGAGGAAATCAGGATGCCCGGTGCAACTCTCATTTCTCGCCGCGGCTATTTTTTCCGTGCGCCATCGGCTGCGCGCCAGAGATACCACGCCGCCGTGGTGCGGTGGGGACGCCAGCATTCGCCGTGCGCGAGCAATTCCTTTGGCTTCGGCAATTCTGGCAATCCATAGGCGTGGCGAAATCCATTGCGTACGCCGAAATCATCCACGGGCAAAACATCGGGCCGGCCCAGTTGGAAAATGAGCAGCATCTCCACGGTCCATTGGCCGACACCGCGCACTTCAGTCAACCGCGCGATAATTTCGGCGTCGTCGAGTTTCTTAATCAGCCGGGATGACGGAACTGTTCCATCCAATGCTTTGGCGGCGAGGTCACGGAGTGCAGCCACTTTCGCGCGCGAAAAACCAGCGGCGCGAATGGCGTCGTCATCCACGCGCTCCAGATCCTCCGGCCGGGGAAATCGCCGGCCGGGAAATAATTTGATGAACCGCCGCAGGATCGTGTTCGCCGCCGTCCCGTTAAGTTGTTGATGCGCGATGGCGCGCGCCAGCGACTCGAAGGGCGACCGCAACGCATTCGGTCGCAGTCCGCATGTGCCGTGCGCGCGAATGAGCCGTCGCATTACCGGATCGCTCTTCGAGAGATATTGCAGAGAGACAGAAGTCATGCGCGGCAAATTGTAGAACAACGTGGATGACGCGCGCAACGAGCGCTCATCAGCCCGATGTTCGCGAATCAATTCCCGATTGCCATTGCCATTGCCGTGGCGGATAACTATCCAACTGAATAGTTACAATGCCGTCGCTCAACGTCATCCAGTTGCGCCAGCTTCTTCGGGAAAAATTTCCCGGCCTGCGGACACGCGCCGATGAATTGGCCGTCAAAAGGCGTGACGGTTGGTTGAGTGGCATTGCGAAACTGGATGCATCGCTGGGCGGTGGTTTCCCTAAAAGTGCGATCAATGAAATCATTGCGCCCCGCCGCAGTTGCGGCAGTGCATTGCTGCTGACGCAACTGTTGCGTCGGGCCGCGTCACAAAATCAGTTCACGGCCCTGGTCGATGGCCGTGATTCGTTCGATGCCGCCGCCGCCGAACAATCCACACTCTCGCGCCTGTTCTGGATTCGTTGCCACAACGGTGAGGAAGCGGTGAAAGCTGCTGATCTTGTGCTGCGCGATGGAAATTTTCCGGTGGTGTTGCTTGACCTGGTGCTTAATCCCATAGCGGAACTGCAGAGAATTCCCGCGCCCACCTGGTATCGCTTCCAGCGCATCGTCGAGGAAAGCACGGCGACGTTTGTCGTGCTCACACCCCGGGCGATGATCGCGCCGGCCGCAGTGCGCCTGACCCTGCGTGCGCGTTTTGGCCTGGGCGCTGTGGAGACCGATCAAGGGAAGCTGACGCTGGAACTCGACTTTGATGTTGTGGAAACGGGCAGGAGTGCAGTCGAGGAACCGTTGCGCAAGACGGCTTGAGATGGAGGCGTTGTGTTTGCAGTCTTGTGTGTTCCAAATTTTGCGCTCCAGGCACTGCTGCGCCATGAACCGGAGTTGCGCGAGCGGCCTCTCGCGGTTGTCGAGGCCAATGATTCGAATTTTGCCAAAGCTCTCATTCTCGAATGCACGCGCGCTGCTGAAGCCACTGGTGTTTCTCCCGGACTGACAGCCCCGCAAGCCCAAGCGCGCTGCTGTGAACTGGTGCTGAAATCCCGCTCGCCTGCTGCGGAGCAAAGTGCGACGGAAATTTTAGTCCAAACTGCCTACGCGTTCTCACCGAATATCGAGAACACCATACCGGGGGTTTGCACAATCGATCTGCGTGGACTGAGTTTTGGTGACAGTGAAATGCCGGAAGCTCCCGAAGAAGCAGACAATCAGAAGGCCTTCGACTTTTTTCAAAGCTCTGCCACTCGCTGCCTGATTGATGCGAAGCCTCTGACTGAATGGGCAACGGCGATCGTCACTGCGTTACAGCAGTTGGGCTTTGAGTCTCAAGTGGGTATCGCGGCCACGCCCAGCCTTGCGCTGCTTGCGGCGCGAGCAGACAAACCGGTGTTGCTGGTCGAGCGAACGGAAGATTTTTTTCGTTCGCTGCTATTCGCTGCGCTGGAGCCCACGCCGGAGGTGTTCGACATCGTGAAGCGCTGGGGCATCCACACGGCCGGCGCATTCCTCGCCTTGGGTAAAGAAGCCGTTTCCGAGAGGCTTGGTGCGGAAGCGTTGGAATTGTTTCATCGCACCAGCACGCAAACGATTCGTCCGCTCAACATCGTAGTGCCGACCGACACCTTTGAAGAACAAATGAACTTCGAGGCGCACATCGAAACGATTGAGCCGCTGCTCTTTATTCTACGCCGGTTCGTCGAGCAACTTTCCACACGCATTACGCTGACTTACCGCGTAGTCGGAGAACTCACGCTCACAATGACGCTGGAATCCGGCGCGCCTTACGAACGCAAGTTCAACGTCCCTGCGCCGACCGCGAACGTGGAAACGCTGTTCCGAATGCTGCACACACATTTGGAAAATTTGCGAACGGACGCGCCGATTCTGTCGTTACGGCTCACCGCGACTCCTGTGCGCGCGCAGGGGCAACAGTTCGGCTTGTTTGAGTCCGCGCTACGCGATCCAAATCATTTTCACGAAACGCTGGCGCGGCTTGCGGCATTGCTGGGCACGGACCGCGTCGGAACTCCGATTGCCGAAACCACGCATCGTCCGGACGCGTTTCAGATGAAGACACCGGAATTTGGCAACGCACCACCTCGAAACCCGAAACTCGAAACTCGAAACGCTTCCGGTCTGTGTCTGCGTCGCTTTCGCTCTCCGGTTCATGCCGACGTGGAGTTGCGCGAGGGCCGTCCGCAATTCATCAGCACATTGCTGATCAGTGGCCGTATCAAACGCGCACGCGGGCCGTGGTGCATGTCGGGCACATGGTGGGACGAACGCCGGTGGTCGCGGCAGGAATGGGACGTCGAAACCGAAAAGGGTGAACTGTATCGCCTGCGGAATGTAAACGGCGATTGGTTGCTGGAAGGAGTTTACGACTGATGAGCTACGTCGAACTTCATGCCCGCACGGCCTTCAGCTTTCTTCGCGGGGGCTCGTATCCCGAAGAAATGGCTGAGATTGCCGCGGGTAAGAATTTGTCGGCCGTGGCCGTGTGCGAGCGCGATGGTGTTTATGGCTCGGCGATTTTCAAGAAGGCTGCGGACGAGCAAGGCATCCGCTCCATCGTGGGGGCAGAAATTACGCTCGAAGATGAATCAGTGCTGCCGGTGCTCGTGCAATCGCGACGCGGCTACCAGAACCTTTGCCAGCTTCTCACGCGCGCTCATTTGCGTGCTGAAAAAGGGAAGCCGCGCGTGTGCTGGAACGAACTGTCGAAATTTGCAGAAGGACTGGTAGCGCTCACTGGAGATGAAGAAGGACCGTTGGTGCGCGCAATAGGTAGGGCGGGCTGTCCTCAGCACGCCGCGAATAAGCAACACGCCGGACAATTCCAACAGCGCGGTGAGGACAGCGCGCCCTGCCAGGTTTTGACAAACCTCACCCGCGCGTTTGGCCGCGACAATGTCTTTGTCGAAATTCAGCGGCACCGCCTGCGGGGTGAAGAATGGTTGAACACGGCACTGGTTGATCTCGCTGAATCCGAACGTCTGCCTCTGCTCGCGACCAACGGCGTGCTCTACGCCCAGCCCGCAGGGCGGCAGGTGCTTGATGTCTTTACTTGCCTGCGGCATCACACGCATCTCGATGCCGCCGGGTTGCTTCTCGCGGCAAATTCAGAACGTCATTTGAAATCGCCTGAGCAGATGCGTGAGTTGTTCCACGATTTGCCCGAAGCCCTCACCAACACGGAACGCCTCGCAGAACGCCTGGAATTCTCACTGGAGAATCTCGGTTACGAATTCCCCGCTTACTCGGTGCCGGATGGGCACAGCATGGATTCATTTCTGCGCGAGCGTGCATTTGAAGGTGCGCGCGAACGTTACGGCGAAGTTCCGGAAAAGGTGCGCCAGCAGTTGGAGAAGGAACTTCATCTCATCGCAAATTTTGGCGTCGCCGGTTATTTCCTGATCGTCTGGGACATCGCGGAATTCTGCCGCACACAGGGGATCATGTCGCAAGGACGCGGCAGCGCGGCAAACAGCACTGTCTGCTTTTGCCTCGGGATCACAAATGTCGATCCCATGAAGTTCCACACGCTGTTCGAACGCTTCCTGAGTGAAGGCCGTGAGAAATGCTGGCCAGACATCGACATCGATTTGCCGAGTGGCGACCGGCGCGAGCGCGTCATTCAGGAAGTTTACAATCGCTATGGCAAAACGGGTGCAGCGATGACGGCCAACGTCATCACCTATCGCGGGCGCAGTTCGGCGCGGGAAATTGGCAAAGCATTAAACATTGGCCCCGATGTGCTGGATCGCTTCTCCGCTTTCTTCGCCAATGGCGATTTTCCGCACACGATGGATTTGCTGTCGCAGATGAAAGCGTCGGGTTTACCCACGGAACATCCGCGGGCCGCCGCCTTTGCTGCGTTGTATCAACAGATGAAAGGTTTGCCTCGCCACCTCGGCCAGCACTCAGGTGGCATGATCATTTCCGAAGCCAAACTCGATTCCGTTGTGCCGCTCGAGAACGCATCCATGCCGGGCCGCGTCGTCGCGCAGTGGGACAAGGACAGTTGCGAAGAGATGGGCATCATCAAAGTGGATTTGCTCGGGCTCGGCATGATGTCTGTGCTGCAGGACGCGGTGGAATTGTGTGAGAAGACTGGCCGGCCAATCGACCTGGCGAATTTGCCGGAGAACGATTCGGACACGTTCAAAATGATCTGCGAAGCAGACACCGTCGGCGTGTTCCAGATCGAGAGCCGCGCGCAGATGGCAACATTGCCGCGGATGAGACCGGAATGTTTTTACGATCTTTGCATCGAAGTAGCGATCATTCGCCCCGGCCCGATTCAAGGGAACCTGACTCATCCTTACCTGAAACGCCGAACGAAGAAGGAAGAGGTGACTTACTACGACAAGTCTCTGGAACCGATTCTGGTCCCGATTCTCGGGCGCACCCTGGGCGTGCCGTTGTTTCAAGAGCAAATGCTGGAGATGGCGATGAAGCTGGCAGATTTCACTGGCTCGCAAGCGGAGGAACTACGGCGCGCGCTGAGCTTTCATCGCTCGGACAAGGAGATGAAAAAGGTTTCCGGGAAACTGCGCGCCGCGCTGGAGAACAAAGGGCACAAACCTCACGTCGTTGAAGGCGTGTTAAACGCCATCACTTCATTTGCGCTGTATGGCTTTCCCGAGTCGCATGCCATCAGCTTTGCGCACATGGCCTACTCGTCGTCGTACATGAAGGTGCATCGCACGCCGGAATTTTACGCGAGCCTGCTGAACAATCAGCCGATGGGCTTTTATTCCTCCGCCACGCTCATCAAGGATGCGCAACGTCGTGGCGTGAAATTTCGTTATGTATGTGTGATGCGCTCGGAATGGGATTGCGTCATCGAAGCGGACCGATCGGTTCGCCTCGGACTGCGAGTTGTAAACGGGTTGAACGAGTCCAGAGCAAAAAAAATGCTGGCGGCGCGTCCGTTCCAATCGATGGAAGATTTCAAACAGCGGACTGAACTGGCCAAAGAAGAAGCACGCACACTGGCGGAGATCGGCGCGTTGAACTGCTTCGCCGCGCATCGTCGCGATGCGATGTGGAAAGTGGAACGGGAACGCCGGTCCGAAGATTTGTTTGCGGACATGGATGACGCAGCCGCTATTTCGTCCTTGCCCCCCATGGAGCCAACGGAGCGTTTGCGCGCTGATTTTTCCGGCACCCATCTCACGGTGGGACGGCATCCGATGGCGCTCATTCGTCCGCAATTGCCAGGGATTCATCGGGCCATTGACTTACAAAAGGAGAAAGACGGCGTTTTTGTGAGGATCGCGGGGAATGTCATTTGCCGTCAACGCCCCGGTACAGCCAAAGGCTTTGTGTTTATCAGCCTCGAGGATGAAACCGGCATCAGCAACGCGGTGGTTCATCCGAACTTGTTCGAGAAACTCAGATTGGTGATTACGGAGGAATCCTTTCTGCTGATCAGCGGAAGACTTCAGAACGTAGAGAATGTCATCCACGTGCGCGCCCAGCGCATTGAAAGACTGCAGCACGAGCAATTGGTCGGCAGCGCTTCGTACGACTTCCACTGAAACTCACAAGCCATGAATCACTTTCGCGATCTTTTTCAAATCAGCGACAAAGCTCGCGTAAGCAGCACGCCGCGAGTCTTCATCAGGCGCGCGAAGAATCGACGACGGATGCACAGTGGCCGTGACGTGTTTCGCCAGTGAGGAATCAATCATCTCACCGCGCTGCTGGCTCACTTTGAAGTCTTTGCCAATCAACGCCTGCGCCGCCGTGGCACCGAGGCAAACGACAACTTCGGGTTTGAGTAAATCCAGTTCGGCATCCAGCCACGGACGGCACGCGGCGATTTCGCGCGCGTTGGGCTTCTTGTGAATCCGCCGTTTGCCTTTTGGTTCCCATTTGAAGTGTTTCACGACGTTCGTCACGTAAACTTCACTGCGTTTGATGCCCGCTTCCACGAGCGCCTTGTCGAGAAGCTTTCCGGCGGGACCAACAAACGGTTTGCCAGCGAGATCTTCGTCATTACCCGGTTGCTCGCCGACGAAAATCACTTTTGCATGGCGCGAGCCTTCGCCGAAGACGGTTTGTGTCCCTGTTTTCCACAGCGGACAGGCCTGGCAGCCACGCGCTGCTTCCTGAAGTTTCGAGATGGTCGGGCGCGGAGGAATGAGCGGCGCGGCGGTTCCGGTTTCTTTCGTGCGCGCACGGGCGGGTCCGCGCGGCTCCTCGATGAGATGACGCTCCATGCGGAATTCTAGCACGTCACGTAACCTTGCGCGCATCTCTTCTCGTCTGCTTCAATGTGTTCGCCATGAGCTGGCTTTCAACAATTTTGACTTGTGCGATGCTCGCCGCGAGCGTCGAACTGTTGCGCGCCGATCCGCCGGAAGCAAAGGAGCCTCGCAAAACGAATGGCGTCTCGTCAAAGAGCGAGTCCGAGAAACGCCGCGAGCAGTTCAAGAACATGACGCCCGAGGAACGCGTGGCCAAGCGCAAGGAAATCAAAGGGCGCCTGGAGAAGCGAATTGTGGAGTTGCGTGCGAAGCAAGCCAGCGGAACCATTACGGCGCAGGAAATGCGCGAACTGGAGCGGCGCGAGAAAATTCTAAAGCACTTCGAACAGGAGGATTCAGGCGCCCCACGCATCGAACGCGCGAAACCGGTGTTCACGAATTCGCCGGCGCCGAGATGAATTTATGAAGACGAGATTTCTGTTGCTCACGGTTCTGCTTCTGGCGACGCGATTGATCGCGGCTGATGCCGAAAAGCAGGCACGGCGTGCAGCGGCGGGGAAGGCGACGGCAAAGGTTGCGCGAACGGCTGGCATGGGCGGTTTCGAGCAAGTGTTAACGGATGAGCAACGGAAGGAGTTTCGCGAACAAATGCGCGCCAGCGGCGAGAAACTCCGCGCCAGCCAGCAGGAAGTCATGAAGGCCCGGCGCGAACTTCAGGAAACCGTGTTGAGCGGCAAAGCGGACGAGGCGGCCATCAGGCAAAGAAGCGAGGCGATTGCGAAGCTTGAGTCCGAAGTTCTCGCTGCCCGCATGAGCGCGTTGGCCAAAGTGGCCGGGACGCTGACGCCAGAGCAGAAAGAAAAGATCAAGGAACTGAGCGAGCCATCGCGCGCCGTGCGTCCCGGGTTGGGCGCTGGCCGGCGCGAAGGCGACGCTCCTCGCACGCCGCGCGAACCGGCCGCGCCGCCCCCGCCGGAAAAGTGATTTTGTGATTGGTGTGTTGGGTTCACACGGGCCATCGCGCGCACGGTGGCTTTTGCTTTAGTTGTGCCGGAGCCGGTGCCAGATTCCGCGCACATGGAACGCAGCGATGCGGAACTCATCCGTGCGGTGCTGAAGGGCGACACTGAGAGTTTCGAGCCGCTCGTGAAGAAATATTCCCCGCGGCTTTTCGCCACCGCTCGCCGTTACGCGCGCCGCGAGGATGAAGTCGAGGACATCGTTCAGGAAATCTGGTCCAAGGCGTTCCACAAGCTGGCCAGCTTTCGCGGCGATGCGCCGTTCGAGCACTGGCTGATGCGCATGGCCGTGCGCACCTGCTACGATTTCCTGCGCGAGCACCAGCGAAATCGCGAGAACACCTTTACCGAGCTCACGACCGAGGAGGACGACTGGCTCGAACGGATAATGAGCGCCCCCGAACAGGCCAGCGAGCACGCCGAAGCGGCGAAACAGCTTGTCGAGAAGCTGATGAACATGCTCTCCCCACCCGCGCGGCTCATCATTCAACTGCTCGAAATCGAAGACCGTTCGGTGAAGGAGATTTCGTATATGACCGGCTGGTCGGTGCCGCTGGTCAAAGTGCGGGCTTTTCGCGCCCGCGCGGAAATGAAAAAGTGTCTCGCCCGAATTGCGCGGGACAAATATCTGTAATGAACGTGCCGCCAGTTAACTGGCAGGAAGGACGTGGCGAGAACTGCTGGTTACAAACCGGCAGCACGCTGTCGCCGCGCTCAGGACGGAACGGAGGGTGATCGCTGAAGTATCGGCTCGATTTTACCGAAGTCATCGAGGAACCATGTAACCCAAGAGAAAAATCAGTCGTCTGCTCACACGCAGTTATGAATGTGGACAACCTCAAACAAAAATTGATCGCAGCGGCGCGCGCGGCGCAGCCGAATGACCGTGTCCCCTACGCCTTCGAGAAGCGCGTCATGGCCCGGCTGGCCGAAGCACGGGCGGATTTGCTCGGCGCGTGGAGTCATGCACTTTGGCGCGCGGCCATCTCGTGCGTGGCCATCATGCTGTTGGTTGGCGCGTGGTCATTTTTGTCCGATGGCTCTATGGATGATGTTGTCGGCGATAATTCCAGCCGCGACTTTGCCCAGGAATTTGAGCAAACACTTTTGGTTAGTGCTGACTCCACTGCTGATTCCTCGTGGTGAAAGCTCTTAAGGTCATTCTTGCCACTCTGGTGATTTTTGCTGCAGGTGCGGTCACGGGCGGATTCGTTGTTAAGAGAACCAATCCAAAGCCGCCGGTGGTCAAGTCTCAGCCGCAACCATATCCCGGAGAAGCAATGCAGGAGCGGCTGTTTGCGCGGATGAAGCAAGAGCTGGAACTAACGCCGACGCAGGTTACGCGATTGGAGAAAATCTTCGGCGACAGCCGCGACCGTCTGCGGGAGATGTGGGGATTGCTCGCCCCGGAATGGGAGGCGGAAAAACGCGAAACGAAGGAAAAGATTCGTGCTGAATTGAATCCTGCGCAGCAACAACGCTTCGAGGAATTGCTCAAAGGGCGCTCCTACAAAACTGGTGACCGGCGGCGCAACCCGGACGGTTCAAACGATGTTCGTCGGTCGCAAAGTCCCGAGGGCGACGCGTCCCATCGTTGACGCAGTCGCTAGGCCTTCCAAAAGCGCAGCCGCAGCGCATTTCCAATCACAACTACGTCGGACAAACCCATCGCGGCCGCACAGAGAATCGGGCTGAGAAAGCCGAGCGCCGCGAGCGGAATGCCGAGCGCATTGTAGAAGAACGCCCAGAACAGGTTTTGTTTGATGGCGCGCAACGTCGCGCGCGCAAGGCCGAGCGCTTCGGGAATCGCGTGAACGTCGGACCTGAGCAAGACGATGTCGGCGGCCATTTGCGCTACGTCCGCTGCGCGCCCAACGGCGATGCCGAGGTCGGCCTGTTCGAGCGCTGGCGCGTCATTGATGCCATCACCCACAAAGGCGACGCCTGACTTGCTCCCAGCGTCTTGCCCGGTCCTGGCTCGTTGCACGCCCGAACCCGGCAGAAGGCCGGTGCCACGCTGCTGCAACGACTTCACAAATTCTGCTTTGCCTTCGGGCCGCACCTCTGCCACGACGTTCTCAGGAGGGATTCCGAGCAACTGCGCCGCGGCATGGGCGGTACGGCGATTGTCACCCGTCACGAGATAAACCGCGTGGCCGGCGCGCTGGAGAGACTGTACCACTTCGCTTGCGCCGGGCTTGAGCGGATCGTGCAACGCGAATGCAGCCGCCAGTTGTTTGTCCACAGCCAGCCCTACGATGCTCGCGCCCTTACCAGTCCACTCATCGATGAACTGTTTCGCCTTCGCGAGATCGATGCTGGAGGCGATGAGCCAATTGATGGAGCCGAGTCGCGCCAGCGTGTCACCGAATTGCGCTTCGATTCCTGAACCGGCGCGCTCGTGCCAGTGTTGGAATTCACGCTTCAGCGTGTTCGACGACAAGCTGAAGCTTGAACTCCAACGGGCGATGGCCTGGCTCAATGGATGATTGGAATGCGCTGCCAGCGAAGCAGCAATCGCGAGCGCCTCGAAGTCCTTTGCGAACGTCGCGTGCGCGGCAACCTCTGGTTTGCCCTGCGTGAGCGTGCCGGTTTTGTCGAACACGATGGCTCGGATCGTCCCGGCCTTCTCCAGTGCAATGCCATCGCGAATCAAAATGCCGCGCTCAGCAGCCGCGTTCGTCCCAGCCATGATGGCCGCAGGCGTGGCAAGTCCCATTGCGCAAGGGCAGGCGATAATGAGCACGGCCGCGCAATGAATGATGGCGGCAGCGAGGGCCGTCGCGGGCAACGAAATCGGCCAGAGAAAACGCCCGAGAGAATTGGCCACGCGCGTGGCGGAATCAGGCGCGAGGCCCCACCACAGCGCTGTGGCAATTGCAACAACGATGACCACGGGCACGAATACGCTGCTCACGCGGTCGCCGAGGCGCTGAATATTCGCCCGGCTGTTCTGCGCGCGTTCGACGGCGGCGATGATTTGCGCGAGCGCCGTGGTCTCGCCCGTTGCGGTCACCTGCACCACGAGCAAACGGTTGACGTTTACCGTGCCGCCATAAACGATTGCGCCAGGCGCTTTGTCCACGGGAACCGATTCGCCCGTCAGCATCGATTCATCCACGCTCGATTCGCCTTCGATCACTTTGCCGTCCGTCGGCACGCCTTCGCCGGGACGCAGCACGACGATGTCACCGACGCGCAGTTGAGAAATCGCGACCAGTTCTTCCGCACCAGAAACGGCGCGACGACGCGCTTGAGACGGCGCAAGCGCGAGCAGCTTCTTCATCGAACTCGCCGCGCGCGCGCTCATGCGCGATTCGAGCCAATGCCCGACGCTGACGAGCGTGATGATGGCCGCGGCTTCCATGAAATAGAGGTGCGCGTTCTGGAACAGCGCCCAGATGCTGTAGGCATAAGCGGTCGTGGAACCGAGCGCGACAAGCGTGTCCATGTTCGAGTTGCGCGCCTTGAGTTGTTGCCACGCGCCGCGATAGAAGCGCGTGCCGCAGAAGATTTGCACCACAGTCGCTAAAGCAAACGCCAGCCACTGAAACCAGCGTTCCATTGCGACGCCGAAAACCGATTCGCCGAACATCAGGATGATCGTCACTGGCACGCCGATCAGCAGGTTCAAAGTCCAGCCCGTGAACGGCAGCTTCCGGCTCTCGACCCTCGACTCTCGGCTTTCGACAGCCTCTGCCTCATACCCCGCCTCATTGACGGCGCGCACGACCGCATCGACGTTGTGGTCAACCCCATCAGCCCAGCGCACTGACGCGCTGTGCTGTTCGAGGTTGACCGAAGCTGTGGAAACGCCGGGGACATTTGAAATCGCTTCGCGCACGTGGCGCGCACAGTTCTGGCAGGTCATGCCACGCACGCTCAATTGCGTGCCCGATGAAACCTCCCGGGCCGGAGCGCTGTCTTCCACCGCCACATTCATGTGCAAAAAGTTAAAGCATTCCGCCGCCAAATACAGTTCAATGGCCGCGTTCCCATGAAATGGTTTGCGCCAATGTTCCTGTGTGTTTTGACCGCGTGCGGCGCGGAGTCGGGTGATGCTGCCTCCAAGCCGCAGGAGGTGGCCGACGATGTGTTGCTCATCGGAAAAATCCAGCACCGGGCCATTACTGAAAGCTCTGGCATCGTGGTCAGCCGAAAGAATCCTGAGTTGTTCTGGACGCACAATGATGGCGGCGGCAAGCGGCAAGTGCTCTATGCCATGACGCGCACCGGCCAGCATGTTGCGGAGTTTCGGGTGACGGGAGCGTTGCTCGAAGACTGGGAAGACATTGCCGCCGATGCCGAAGGGCATCTGTTCCTGGGCGACGTGGGCAACAACGATGCGAAGCGAACGTCGATCGCGGTGTACCAGGTGGATGAGCCGGACACGAAAGAAACTCAGAATGGAATTACGCGAATCACGCGCACCTGGAACTTGCGGTATCCGAAAGCGCCGTTCGACTGCGAGAGTCTCTTCGTGTGGAACGACTACGGGTATGTAGTTTCCAAAGTCTTCGACGACGAGCGCGCGGACATCTATCGCTTCTCGCTCACGAACGCGGCGGCATTCCAAACACTCGAAGTGGTGGCGGAAGTAAAAATCGATTCGCCAGTAACAGGCGCGGACATTTCTCCGGACGGGAACTTGCTCGCGGTGTTGGCAAAGAACGGCGCCTATGTCTTTCGCATCAGCGGCGACGTGGCGCGTGCGGCGAAAGGCAAGCCTCACCAGACAAAGTTCAAACACGAACACATCGAAGGCTGCACGTTCGTGCCGGAGGGGTTGCTGGTGACGGCGGAGTCGCGGGAAATTTATCTGTTCGAGGACGAAGCGTTTCGGTCGGGGCCGGCGAAGAAGAAATAATAGGAGCGCGGCTGTAGCAAAGCCCAGCCGCAGCACCTGTAAGTTCCGGCACCATTCTGTTTGCCGCGCGCTGCGGCTGAGCTTCGCCACAGCCGCGCTCCGGGAGTTTTTGCTTCGTTGATACGGTCGGCTAAGTTCTCTGCGTGCCAGCGCTGGAGTTTCATTTCCGTGAAGGCGGAATCTATTTTCCGCACTTGCGGCTTTGGCTCGATCCACATTGGCCGAAGGAAGAGCTGGTTTTCGTCAGTCACGCGCACTCGGATCACACTGCAGACCATCGCGAGGTGATTCTTAGCGAACCGACGGCGCGGTTGATGTCCGCGCGCATGGGCGGCAAGCGCATCGAGCACGCGCTGCGCTTCAACGAACCGCAAACATTTCAACGTGGCGGCAATGAGTTCCGCATTACGCTTGTTTCGGCGGGGCATATCTTCGGCAGCGCGATGTCGCTCATCGAGTGCGAAGGCGAGTCGTTGCTTTACACGGGCGATTTCAAACTGCGCCGCGGTCTGAGTGCGGAACCGTGCCAACCCGTTCACGCCCACACGTTGATCATGGAAACCACTTACGGTCGCCCGCAGTATCGTTTCCCGCCCACCGAGGATGTGATGCGCGGTGTGGTCCGCTTCTGCAAAGAGGCGCTTGACAATGACGAAACGGCGGTGCTCTACGGCTACTCGCTCGGCAAGAGTCAGGAAATGCTCTGCGCACTCGCGGATGCGGGCCTGCCCATTGTGCTGCACGGCACGGTCTTCAACATGACCAAAGTGTACGAGCAATTCGGCCACTGTTTTCCGGCCTACGAGAAATATGAGGCAGGCAAGGCGCAGGGAAAAGTCATTCTGTGTCCGCCCAGCGTGAGTGGCTCAGCGATGCTGCGCAACCTCGGCAAGACGCGTTGCGCGGTGCTCACGGGTTGGGCGGTCGATCCGGGCTGCAAATATCAGTATCGCTGCGACGCGGCATTTCCCCTGAGCGACCACGCGGACTTTCCTGATCTCATCGAGTTCGTGAAACAGGTGCGGCCGAAGCACGTTCACACGCTGCACGGCTTCGCGGGAGATTTCGCGGCGACGCTGCGCGGGATGGGATTCGACGCCAGCGCGTTGAGCGAGGACGAGCAGATGGAGTTGGGGCTAAATGTCCAAAGCCCAAAACGAAGTCAAGAGTCGAGAGTCGAGAGTCGAGGGCAAGAGGGGCTATTGCCACCGATGCTCGACTCTCGACCTTCGACTGCCTTCCTGCGCTTCGCCGAAACGTGCGCGGCGATTGGCGCCACGCCGAGCAAGTTGGAGAAGACGCGCTTGCTTGCTGAATATTTGCAGTCCGTCGAGCGTGACTACGTGCCCGTCGTCACGATTTGGTTTACCGGGCTGCCATTTGCGCCGGGAGAAAATCGCGTGCTGCAAGTGGGCTGGGCGCTGCTGCGCGACGCACTGTGTTCCATTGCTGCCGTGGATGAGAACGAGTTTCATCACATTTATCTCAAGCATAGCGATCTGGGAGAAACAGCGTTCGAGTTGTTCGAGCGGCGAAACGGCGCAGCGGGGCAGGGCGTCCAGACTCTCCGCGAAGTTCACACGGTGTTCGAGGCCCTGCAAAGCGCACGCGGCCCGTCGGCGAAATTGCCGTTGCTCATAAACGCATTCGCGCGTGGCTCGCCATTGGAAGTCAAGTTCCTCGTTAAAATCATCACCAGCGATCTGCGCATTGGATTGAAGGAAGGCCTGGTCGAAGAAGCTGTGGCCAAAGCGTTCAATGTTTCGGCGGATGACGTGCGCAACGCGAATCTTCTACTCGGCAGCATCGGCGAGACGGCGCGGCTCGCGCACGAGAACCGTTTGCGTGAAGCGAGCATCGAGCCTTTTCGCCCGGTGAAGTTCATGCTGGCCTCGCCGGAGGAAACCGCGGAGGACATTTGGGAGCGGCTCGTTGTTGCTTCTCGTAGCAGCCGAGGTAACGAGGATCTAACTGAAAAAGCTGAAAGCGATCAGAGCCTCCTCACGTCGGCTGCTACGGTTTGGCTGGAGGACAAATACGACGGCGTTCGCTGCCAGCTCCACAAGGTCGGCTCGCGGGTCGCTCTCTACTCGCGCGATTTGAAGGACATCACGACCACGTTTCACGACGTGGCAGAGAGCGCACGGCACCTCGATGGCGATGTGATTATAGACGGCGAGATTCTCGCCATGCGCGGTGAGGAAGTGTTGCCGTTCGCTGAATTGCAGAAGCGTCTCGGTCGCCGCGAGCACGATCTGTTTCTGCGCGAGGAAGTGCCGATTGAATTCATTGCGTTCGATCTGCTGTGGTTGAACAGCGCCAGCAAGTTAAATGAGCCATTACGCGAGCGGCGCGCGCAATTGGAGCAACTCGCATTGCCATCCGGTTTGCGCCTTGCGCGCATCACGCAGGCAGATTCTGCTGCCGAAATCGACGCTGCATTCGCTGCCGCGCGCGACCGCAACAACGAAGGACTGATCGCCAAAGACCCCCAGAGCATTTACTCCCCTGGCCGCCGCGGTCTCGCATGGTTGAAGTTGAAGAAGGCGCTTGCCACGCTCGATTGCGTGGTGGTGGGCGCCGAATACGGTCACGGCAAACGCAGCAAAGTACTGAGTGATTACACCTTTGCCGTGCGCGACGAACGCACTGGCGACCTGAAGACGATTGGCAAAGCCTACAGCGGACTGACCGACGCGGAGATTGCCGAACTCACGCAGCATTTTCTCTCACGCACAATCGAGAAGCACGGACGCTTTCACGTCGTAGCGCCGGACACCGTGCTGGAAATCGCCTTCGACAGAATCCAGGAAAGCGACCGCCACAGCAGCGGGCTGGCAATGCGTTTCCCGCGCATCGTCCGCATCCGCACTGACAAAACACCCGGCGAAATCGACACGGTGCGAAGCGCGCGCAAGCTGGTGCAGAAGTGACGGGCACGGACGTCTCGCGTGTACCGCAATGCCCAAGCAGCGTACTTCAGTCCGTGGATTTCAACAACTCGTCGGCACTTCCTGAAGCACTTCCACGCAGTGCGGAATCGCGCCGACGACAAAACTCAGACATTCCACTGCGCCGCTCGGTTTGCCCGGCAAGCAAATGACGAGCGTCCGTTCCACGACTGCCGCGAGGTTGCGCGAGAGGATCGCGTTCTTCGTAATCTTCATCGATTCAATGCGCATGATTTCGCCGAAGCCCGGCAGCTCGCGGACGGCGATCTCGCGCACGGCCTCAGGAGTCACATCCCGCAACGCCACGCCCGTTCCGCCTGTGGTCAGCACGAGCGAACAGCCTTTGTTGACCTGCTCGCGAATGGCGCGTTGAATCTCGCGTTTCTCATCGGGGACAAGTGATTCAGCGGTGATCTTCCAGCCGTAACTTTCGGCCGCTTCCTTCAACGCGGGACCGCCAAGGTCGTCGTATTCGCCCCGCGAAGCCCGATCTGAAATCGTGATGATGCCAACCTGGATTTGCATGTTACTGCTTTGTCTTCGAAACGAGAACGATGTCATTGATGCGCATCGTTTTATCCACGGCTTTGCACATGTCGTAGATGGTCAGCGCCGCGACACTCACGGCGGTGAGCGCTTCCATTTCCACGCCAGTTTGAGCCGCGATTTTGGCCGAGGCCGTGATGGTAATGCGGTCGCGGGACGCCGGAATCTCAAAGTTCACTTCGCAATGTGTGATCGGAAGCGGATGGCAAAGGGGAATGAGTTCGCCGGTCTTCTTCGCCGCCATAATCCCGGCCGTGCGCGCCGTTGCGAGCACATTGCCCTTGGCGATTTGATTTTGCTCGATGAGCGCCAGCGTCTCGCCTCGCAAATGAATTTCTCCGCGCGCCACGGCTTCGCGCAGTTGCACGGGTTTGGCCGAGACGTCCACCATCGCAGCCGCGCCGGAATCGTCGATGTGACTCAGTTTTTTCATTCGCTAAAGAGACGCTTTCCAATCCGCGACCATGCGGCGCATCTGTTCCGCGCCGTTCAATTGCTTCTTCACGAACTTCGGCGTGAACCACGGAAATGTGCCGAACAAATCGTGCGTGACCAGAATCTGCCCGTCGCAGTGCGGTCCCGAACCGATGCCGATGGTGGGAACGGAAACCGTCTCCGTCAACTCGCGCGCGACTTCGGCCAAAACCAGTTCCAGCACAATGGCAAACGCGCCTGCTTCGACAAGCGCTTTGGCGTCCGCAATCAGCGCGGCGTGTTCCACTTCGCTGCGCCCCTTCTTGTGGTAGCCGCCTTCCTCCAGCACGTGCTGCGGCAACATGCCGAGATGGCCGATGAATGGAATGCCGGCGCCGGTTATCGCCCGAACCTGTTCGGCAATGGCGCGCCCGCCCTCGGCTTTCACGGCATTCGCGCCAGCCGCCATGAGTCGTCGGGAACTCTCCATAGCGTGCTCCGCGGTCTCGTAGCTGCGATACGGCAAATCCGCTCCGAGCAATGCTTGCGGTTTCGCGCGCGCGCAGGCAGCGACATGATGGACCATTTCATCCATAGTCACGTGCGTCGTATCGGGATAGCCGAGCACGACCATTCCGAGCGAATCGCCCACCAGCAGCAGCGGCACGCCGCACTCATCGAGCAGGCGTGTCATGGGATAATCGTAAGCCGTGAGCGCGGGGATTTTCTCGCGGCCTTTCATTGCGCGGATTTGCTCGGGCGTGATTTTCACTTCGACGCGAAACTCGCGAGCAACTCTTCCGGCGTGACCGTCGCCGTGCCGACCTTGCCGACGACCACGCCCGCCGCGTGATTGGAAATGATCGCGGCCTCGACTGGCGAGGCGCCCGCCGCAATCGCGAGCGTGAATGAGGCAATCACCGTATCGCCGGCGCCCGACACATCAAAGACCTCCTGCGCGACGGTCGGAATGTGAAACGGTTTCTGCCCCCGCTGGCAGAGCAACATCCCTTGATCGCCGAGCGTAATGAGAAGAAGCGCGGGACGCAGTTCGTTCAGCAACCGTTCCGCGACGAGCATAAGGCTTTTGTCCTCCAGCGGATTCGCGCCGCGCGTTCCATCAATGACGTTCGCCAGTTCAAACGCCTCCTTCCGGTTGGGTGTGATGAGCGAGAGCGCGGCAAGGTTCAAGTGATGAACGGGTTTCGGATCGACACTCAGCCAAACGCCGCGCTCGCGACAGAGCGCCTTCACTCCTTCGAGCAATGGCTGCGTGACCACGCCCTTGCCGTAATCGCCGACAATCAGCGCGTCAGCCGCGTCCAGGCTTTTCCCGACGGCGCGCAGCATCGTCTGCACGTCCGTCGAGCCAAGTTCCTGCTTCGACTCACGGTCCACCCGCACGAGCTGCTGCTGATGCGCCACGATGCGTGTCTTAATGCTGGTGGGGCGGGCGTCGATGGCGACCAGGCCGCTGCACTCGATGTGTTGTTGAGACAGCAAGGCTTTAAGCTTTTCGCCGGCATTGTCTTCCCCGATGGCACTGAACAGCTCCGTGTGAACGTTCAACGCGGACAAATTGCGCGCCACGTTCGCTGCGCCGCCGGGCATATAGCTCTCGCTGCTGAACTCTACGATTGGCACCGGCGCTTCGGGAGAAATTCGCGAGACATTGCCCCAGATGAATTGGTCGAGCATTACGTCACCCAACACCAGCACACGGGTTTGTGCGGCCGCGGATAAAATCTCGCGGACGCGAATGGGAGAGATGGAGGTGTTCATGCCGTGAAGTCCCAAATTCCAAATTCCAAAATCCAAATAAATCCCAAACTCCAAATTCCAAAGGGCACTTCCGCCAATTCCAAGGTCCATGATTGGAGTTTGGATATTGGAATTGGTCTGGGATTTGACAGTTGGGATTTGGGATTTCCAGCAGTCATTCAAGGAACGCCGTCAATGGACTCGTCGCGTGCGCCGTTTCAGAGATTTCGCCGAGGCCAATTTCGTATGCTGCCCGCCCGGCCTCCACCGCCATTTTGAACGCCGTCGCCATCCGGTTCGGGTCAGCCGCAATCGCAATCGCCGTGTTTACCAGCACTGCATCTGCGCCCATCTCCATTGCTTCCGCAGCATGGCTTGGCGCGCCGATGCCAGCATCGACGACAACCGGCACCGTGGCTTGCTCGATAATGATGCGAATCTGGTCGCGCGTTTGAATGCCGCGGTTGGAACCGATCGGCGACCCCAGTGGCATCACCGTCGCCGTGCCCGCGTCCTGCAAACGTTTCGCCAGCACCGGGTCGGCATTGATGTAGGGGAGTACCGTGAAACCCTCCTTCACGAGAATCTCGGCGGCACGCAGCGTCTCCACTGGATCAGGCAGCAGGTAACGCGGGTCAGGATGAATCTCCAACTTTACCCATTTGGGCAAACCAGCCGCGACCGCGAGCCGCGCGAGGCGCACGGCCTCTTCTGCATTCATCGCCCCGCTCGTATTCGGCAGCAGCAGATATTTCTCGCCATCGATGAATTCCAGGATGTTCGCGAATGGATCGCGTTTGCCGCTCAAGTCCGCGCGGCGCAAGGCCACCGTCACGATTTCCGTTCCACTGGCCTCGAGCGCATCGCGCATCGCCTCTGGCGACGAAAACTTTCCCGTCCCAACCATGAGGCGGGACTGGAACTCTCGGCCAGAGATGACGAGCGGACGATTGGCGACTGACATCGGCCGGAACTTTACGGGCGCAGTGCAGCGTTTGTCGAGTGGCGGCACATTTTAAGGCGTCTCCACGAGGCGCCCGCGATTCACCACACGCGGCTCCGCGTAAGTGCTGCTGGCCGTCGCCTCCTTCGCCCATTGCTGTGAGCCGTCTCGTCCAATCAACTGGACCGCATCGATTTCGTTCCAGCCGGGAACGCGCTTCGTATCGAGATAAACTTTGACCGACTTCGCATTCACGCTGTCGGGAACCTGAAAGGACATCTCCACCGGCGGTTCGGCTTTCGGCTCGACGCCTTCCCACAACGTGACTTCGGTGCCGTTGGCGAGAAACGCCGTCACTTTGAAAATCGCGCCGGGATTGTGCGTCTCGCGCACGCGCACCTCCGCGATGTCCACGGAGTTTTCGTAATCGACCTTCAGCCATTCCTCGCCGCCATCCGGTTCGCGCGAAGCCCACGCCGTGGAAATGTCGCCGGCCTGAAATGTGTCCGGCTCGCCAGCGGCCTGCTCTGGTCCCCATGAACGCTTGGCCGTGTTACTGAGGGCCGTCGATTCAACCGGAATCTCGTCCGGGTTCGGGAATCCAGTAGGCAGGCGCGGGCGGCGCGGACCGAGCAAATCGACACTTGGTCCTCGCTTTTGCGCGGTTTCCAACTGCCGCAGGCGAGTGTCGAGCTGCGCGAGTTGAGCGCTGGCGTTGGCCAGTTTTTGCTCGGCAAGTTGCAGTTCGGCTTTGGTTTCGTTGTAACGCGCCTCAGCCTGGCGCAATCTTTCCGCCGCGCTGTCGGCCTGTTCGGAAGAGGAGTTGTTTGCGTTCTTCGAATGAGCGTCCGCGTTCAGCCGGCTGACTGTGCGCTGCAATCGCCACTGGTTTAAGAGAATTCCCGCCATCGCCAGAGCCAGCACCACGATCAGAATTCGTTTGGCATTCATACGGTGATGTTAGACGCAGCCTGCGCCGTTTTGCTCTCAAAGGCAATGGGCTGATGGACTGATGCGCTACTGTCACTGGCCCCGATAGACGCAGCGCGACACGCAGGTTTCGGCCACGACGATTTCCGTCAGCAACGGCAACTGCGGCTTGAGCCGGTCCCAAATCCATCTTGCGAGATTCTCGCTCGTGGCGTTTTCCAGTCCGGGGATTTCGTTGAGGTAATAATGGTCGAGCTGGTCCAGCAACGGCTTGAACGCCTCCGAAATGTCCGCGTAATCCATCAGCCAGCCGAGGCGCGGATCGCACTCGCCGGCGACAACGATCTCGACGCGGAAGCTGTGCCCGTGCAGCCGCGCGCATTTGTGGTCCGCCGCCACATTGGGCAATTTGTGCGCCGCCTCGAACTGAAACGTTTTGCGAAGTTCAACTTTCATAATCTGTCCACGTCACCAAATCGCCCAGCACGGGCCGCCCGTCGTGCCGCCACGTGAGCGGCGGGTTTTGCATTTTCCCGAGCGGGCAAACGCGCGTGATGCCCCAGCGCGCCAATTGCGTGGCGAACTGTTGTGCCTTGTCCCCGGCGGCCGCGAGCCCGACCGTCGAAACTTTTCCACGAACAGTTTCCGCCTGCCGCAGTGCCGCGGTCAAATCGACGACGGGCTTCACATAAACAAATCGGTTCAGGCACGAAAGCTGGAACTGGGGGTCTGCTTCGTAAATGACTGTCCAAGCCGTCGAGCCTTCGCTCTTCCATAGCTTCGTGGCGTTCGAGGCGGCGGCGCGCACTTCGTACAAGCTACGCTTCCCCGCGATGACCGCAGCCTCCGCGGCCGGCAACTGGCCGCGTGGCTCCTCGCTTTCAAGTTCGGCCAGTTGGGCCGCGAGCATTTCACTAAATCGCTCCGCTGACACGACGCCGCCATGCTCGATGTAAAAGAGGTGTGGTGACAAGCAGCCGAGTTGGTTCCACGCCACTACGTCGCTCGCGGCCTGGAGCAAGGTCTTCTTCAATTCGAACCGTGCGAGCGCTTCGGTTGCGATGTAACCGAAGCTCAAACGATGTCCGTAGCCGAGAAAACGGACGTGCGCCGGCACTCGCCTGCGAATTGCATCCAGGGTTTCATCCGAGCCGGTAGCAGTGACACAATCCGTTTCGGCAAAGAGCGCGTCTTCAAGCGCCTGCGTCCCGCCCGGCCACTCGACGACTTCCAAACAGGAGGCGAGCTTTGGTTCCACTTCATAAATCGAATGGGCGAACAATCGCGGCAGCAGCGACGTGCCACGCGCACACTTTACAAGCTGTGCCGAGCGCGTCAGCAGTCCCAGCGCGATGCTGAGGATCGTGGGATTTGGAATATTTCCCGCCGTGATGTGGACGAGCAGTTCCGGTCCGCGTGCCAGCGCCGCGGTGCCGCTCGCGCGATCATTCACGAAACGATCCAGTCGTTCCGCGTGGCCGAGGTCTTGCGCGATGAGGGCGTTGAGATTTTCCACGGTGAACTGTTTGAAGAAGGAATCGAGTCCGCGCGCGATTGTCGTTTCACCGAAGCCGGTTTCAGCAGCGCCGCGTTCGAGCGCCAGTTTGCGAAAGGGATTGTCGTGTTCCAACCAGCTTTGCGCCGTCGCGCTCAGCACGCCCACGATGCTGCTGGTCGCGCGGCCCACGAGATATTTCTCGCGATTTCGCTTTAACGTCTGGCACGCCTCAGTGACGAGCGATGCCGTCAATTCGTGTTCGCGCGGCAGATCAGCGATGAAATAATTTGGTAGATTCATGGGACCGCGGCCGGTGGGGCGCGGTGCATGGCCGCGCCCGTTGCTTCTTCTCGTTTCCGAATGACGCGCAGACACGGCAGGCCGGCGAGCGACAGCAGCAAAAACACCGCGAGCCAATTGTAAAGCGGGTAATAAGTTTGCACTTCGCTCGCGCGCGCGCCGAAACTCTCGACCCACCGACCATCGATGTAATGCGACAAATTGCCGAGCAAACCGCCGATGGTGATGAACAGGCCGAACACGCGTCCGCGTGCCGAGTCAGGAACAGATTCCATCAAGGCTGCTTCCACGATGGGATAACTGGCCATGATGAAAAATCCGTACACGAGCAGTGTCGGAATGATCCAGGGCTTCGGCACATGGGGGAACAACGCGACGAACACCGCTGCCAGCGCAATCATGATGGCGGCCCACTTCAGCCGCGCGCGATCGCTGAAGTGGCCGAAGAGCGGGTTACTCACCGCCGACGCGATGAAAATGAAGCTGATGGTAAAGCCGGTCGCCTTCACATCGAACCCCCGCGCCTTTTGCAAAAACAACGAGCCAACTGTGCCCATGCTGCTGGCCGTGAAATCGCGCAGCAGGAAGATGAGCGCCGCTGCGATGAACGTGAACCACAGGGCGGCGGTCGGGAACATTGGCTCGCGCGTTGCGACGGACTTCCCTCTCCCCTCAACGGGGAGAGGGATTGAGGGTGAGGGGTGATTTCGCCCGGAGGTTAGAGAAGATGCGACAGACTTCTGAACTTCCCACCCCTCTCCCCGTTGAGGAGAGAGGGAGGAGATCTCTCTCGCCGCGTGTTCATCCGCGAGCCACGCGAATAACGCGGCGAACGCCAGCCCGCAAATTCCAAGTTCAAGGACCGGCGTTTGCCACTGCGTGTTTTCGGCCCGCCATCCCGCGTAGAGCGGCCCGATAAAAAATCCAACGCTGGCTCCGATGCCGAGGAAGCCGAGCGCGCGCCCGGCCTTGCCTGGATACAACCCGGCGATGAGTGCCGTCGCCGCTGGATGAAAAAAGCTTCCACCGAGTCCTGCAATGATCACACACGTCAGAGCGGCGCCGTAGTTTGGAGCCAGAGCGAGTCCGATAAATCCCAGTGCGTTGACCGCCAGGCCAAACGCCAGGAGCCTTTTTCTGCTGAACCGATCCGCGAGTATTCCCATCGCGTAGCTCGGCAGGAAATAGGCGACGAGCATCGCGGTGACGAGCAGCGTCGCGTCGTCCACTGAATCGCGCCGGTAAAACTTTTGGATGGGCAGATACAACGGGATGAGCGCCATCTGATAGATGTGCGTGAAGGCGTGGAGCACTCCGGCGAGGAACAGAGTGCGACTGCGATGTGCGTGCCCTGTTGCCATCATCCAACCCAGGGACGCGGAGACTCAGACGCGCATGAGTTAGCGAAGAATATTTTATCACTGTGTTTCAGCATCTCGGCGTCTCTGCGTTAAGACTCATCAACGAACATCCGCGTGGCTCGGCTTGTGTGGCGCGGCCAAGCAATTCAAACCCATCTCCGCACCGCACGCCCAGGTCCCCCGTTTGAATCGCCATTACGGAACGGACATTCGCCAAGTCGAAAATGCGAATCAATCCGGTTTCGCCGTCCGCGACTTGACGGCCCGTATCGGGCGAGATGATTTGCGTCCGCGCCCACGGCGGGAAGCGGAAGATCGGGGAACAAGGGGACAAGGCGACTGGGCGAGAGGCCGGCTGACCTTGGACTTTGGACCTTGGACTTTGGACTTCTCCCGCAACGCGGTCATACGCCTGCGAACTCAGTTCGCTCATCCCGTATTCGGTCACGATGAATTCCGGTGGGATGCCGAGGTGCTTCGTGATGAGCGCGTGCAATTCCGTCTTCGGCACCTCACGCGATTGACCTTTGTAGCCGCCGGTTTCCAAAACGCGCGAGCCGCGAGCGAGCCGGTAACGCATGTTGTTCGCGGCGAAATGATCCAATAGATGAACAAAGTTGAATGCCGTGCCGAGGAGAACGAGCGGACGGTTCGCGCACATCGATTTGCGAATCGCAAACAGAATCATGTCGATGTCGAGCGCCCACGCGCCTGTCGAGTCCGCTCGCCCGGCGAACAACGAATCGCGCGAGCCGAAGGTGCGGCGCAGCGTCTCGAACATGTGAACGAGAGAAGAATTCGGCGCGGCCTCGGGCGGTGGCGTCAGCGCGAGAAACGGCAGTTTATCCAATGGACCGAGCAGTTGTTCATCCACAAGATCGTTTACGTCCGCGAGCAAGTGCCGCTCGAACCACGTCAGCAGCGACATTTCGTAAATGACGAGCGACTCCGCGCTGTGGAAGTGCTGGCTGCGGCGTTGGCCGGTGGTGCCGCTAGATAGAAACACGGTCGTGCGTTCGTGCGGTTCGAGACTCGTTACGTCCAGTTCCTTGAACGCGTTCGTGGGGACAGCGGGGATTTCGTGCCACGCCAAAACGTCTTTCGGGGAAACGGCCCGCGCGTCGCACAGGCGGCGATAGGCTGCGTTGTGCTGAAACTGAAGACGGAACAGCGTGAGCGCGAGGTCGTCGAACTCCGCGGACGTAGAGGCTACGGAACCCTGATCGGGTCGGAGATTGGAAATGAACTCGCGCAGGCGCGCGGCGTAACTGGCAAATGTCAGTTCGTTCGTCATGCGGTTTTGGTCGTGCGATGCACCGGCTGGTTGTCCGCCACAGCCGAGGCAATTGTTGCGTGCAGTGTGGACGATTCACGCTCGCGACGCAAACTCTGGCATTTTCCTCCGGCCGTTCTACTCTCGCCGCCGATGAAACCCTCGGAACAGAAACGTGCGCTGAACGTGGCCGTCAAAGCCGCCCGGGCCGCGGGCGCGTTGATGAAGAAAAATTTTCACGAGCCGAAGAAGGTCAATGAGAGCGTGCAGCACGACCTCAAGCTCGAACTCGACGTGAAGTGCCAGCAGCTCATCGAGAAAAAACTCGTGGCGCCGTTTCCGAAAATCTCCGTGCTGGGTGAAGAAGGGGAGACGGGCGACAAGTCTTCGGAGTACCGCTGGGTCATCGATCCCATCGACGGCACGGTGAACTTCGCTTACGGCATTCCGCACTCGTGCGTGTCAATTGCACTTCAGGAAAGAGTCCAAAGTCCAAAGTCCAAAGTCCAAGGTCGCCACAGTGTTACGCCGGATGGTTACGCGACGTTGCTCGGAGTCGTTTACGATCCGTTTGTCGAAGAGCTGTGGACGGCGACGCGTGGCGGCAAAGCGTTCCTGAACGGGCGCGTTATTTCCGCCAGCAAGCGTCCGATTCTCAACGAGGCCATCGTTTCGATTGGTTTCTCCAAGCGCACCGATACGTTGATCGAGATGCTGCCGGTGCTGAATCGTCTCATTCATCGTGTGCGCAAAATCCGTATCATGGGTTCGGCGGCATTGGCCATGACCTATGTGGCGAGCGGGCGTTGTGACGCTTATCTCGAGGCTGGCATCCGGCTTTGGGACATTGCCGCCGGCGGACTGATTTTGGAATGCGCCAGCGGCGAATTCTTTCACACGCCGGTCAGCGGCGAGCCTTACACATATCGGCTGGTGGTGAACAACGGATTGCTGCGGCGGCAGCTTCAAGCTCTCATGTGACACAAGGAGCGGCGGCGTCCCGTTTCTTCACGAACAATCATCCGGTCTCCGCCATATCATTTTTCCTCCAGCATCCGAAGGATGGTAGTGACGTTCTGAGCAGTTTGTTCGATGTTCGCGGTTTTGACGTAAAAACCGTTCGCGCCCAGTTCGAGCGCTTTGATTCTGTCCATCGGCAGGAAACTGCCGGACAGAAACACGAATGGTATCTTCGCCTTGTCCGGTTGCTGTCGTGTCCACTCCAACAGGTCCGTTCCCAGGTGGCCGCGCAGGTTCATATCGGCCACGATCAAGTCCGGGCATGGATAATACTCCTTGTTGGTGAATTCGCCGCAATGAGTCAGGTAACGTTGTGCTTCGGGAATCGTGGCGACGACACGCACGGTGCCCTGAAAATCCTGTTTGGCCAGTGCGCGGCGAAAGAGAAACACGTCGCCTTCGTCGTTCTCAATCAACAAAATTACCGGCTTGGGAATCGTCATCCTTTTCGCACCTGCCTCCTTACGATGAGGTTTCCTAGCGGATGAATTGCTTCATGGCTATTTAATTTCGCATTCATTTGTGTTTTTCCGGTGATGAGCCAGCAGTGCGCGTCTGCACGCGAGCGTTTTGCATGGTGGCATTGCGATTTGAGGGCTGCGACCGGCGGATTCGCAGCGCGATCGAATCATCAGAGCAAGAACGTCAGTCGCTGTAGGGTGCTCGACGGCGCAATCGGAAGAACCGCCCGTCGTTTCCTTCGACGTTCACCGTGAGGCGGCAATGGTTGTCGGCGAAATCAGGCTCGCCCTCCAGCGCGATGAAACCTTCAGAGAACGCCGTCGCCGCTTCGAGGACGTAAATGCGATTGGGGTCCGGCCACGAGAGAGTCACCCCGTTGGTCGAGCGCGCGATGGTTAGTTCGGGCGCGGGCGCAGTGGTCGTGTTTTCGCCGGTGATGGTGAAGGACGGGAGTTCGCTCGCGACCATTACCACACTTGCGAGGCTTTCGAGAAATACCGGCTCGGCGATGAGCATCCGCACTTCATCGCCGACAAACGTCGCGCCGCCTGATGCCATGAAAGTCGTCAAGTGATCCACTCGCACGCTGAAACCGGGCGGTGTTTGCATTGTTCGGGCCAGAAGCGTCCAGCCGGTAATGCGCGGGCTTCCGGACAAGCCCACGACGGCGTCGCTATGCGGAACGATGACGGAGCCGGTCACGACGCCATTGGAGCGCACCTGAATTTCGATCTGCGGCGCGAGAGGAGTCTCCATCCTGACTTGCACCGTGCCATTGCTGTTCTGAATGCGCGTCGTTCCGAGTTCTGCCCATTCGGCCCCGCCGGTGCCGTAGCCGCTGATTTGGATGATCGCGTTGGAGCCGGACAATTCGAGCGGCGCCACGTTCACGTCGAAGGAACTCACGTCCGGCAATTCCACCATGACACCGTCTTGAATGTTGGAAACAAGGGTCCCAATGGTGAGTTGGCCCGGCGCTGGATGAAGCGTCGCCTGACCGAGCGCTTTGTGAGCGTGAAAGAAAACGCCCACACGCGCATCGGTCAGACAAAATGAACTGATGTTCGTGGCCGTGACATCGACTCGCGAAACGAACTCGACCGAGTTCGTAGGATCATCCGGGCGAATGAAAATGCTTCTGCCTTCCACCGTTTGGTCTTCCGCTTCCGGGGGAAATGAAATCAGTGCTTCAGCCTGCGCCAATTCAATCAACGCGCCGAAGCTCCCATCAGGCAGGCGCCACCAGGGGTTGGCCCGGCAGCCATTGCCGTCACCGCGCACTCGGATGACCGCGATTGAGTTCGTGATTTGACCCAGCAACATCCCGTTGGCGAACACGCTCAAACGGCTCGCGCCCAGCGGCGAAAAATCCGCGGTCACGATGGCGCTCTGATCGCCATTGTGCATTCCTACGACGGAAGAAATGAACTGATTGGTAACACCGTTGACCCGGCCATAAGCTTTGCCCTCCAACGTGTGGCCCTGGTAGAGGTAGCCGGTGAGCGGGTAGAGAAAAACCCCCGAATCGGCTTCGCCCAATTGGACTGACACCCCCGAGCCATTTTCCCCCGTGTCGTGAACAAAAAGGATGCCGCCCTCGATGACTTCCAGCGCCGTGCCGCCGATGGGCACGTTCGTCAATCCCAACGCGACGAGCGGTCCGTTGGTCGGTTCGGCGGCGAACGTGATCGGCAGCCACGCGGCCAGAAGCGTAAGCGCAACAGCAGCGGGGATCCGTCGCTGCCTTCTGGCGAAAACGGGCTTCATATGATGACACGCTACAAACATTTAATCCCGATACCACGTTACGATTGTAAATTCGTCTCGCGCCATTCTGGATCGGTATGTGGATTGTTCCCCGATGAGATGACGCATCTTCGGTGTGTCATGATGCTAAAATCCTCATACGTCCGTTGTCCAGAGACGGCGCGCGCGGAGCGACGCGCCCTA
>JGI10216J12902_100196264_pt1 | contig 37067 bp, 62 predicted proteins | sample KanNatreferecore_FD_12902 | JGI IMG/M metagenome (IMG submission 12902)
TGCCTAACGTGCTACAATCGCACGAGAGCCAGAATCAGAGAGAAAGAACACTCGGAGGAAGACGCGGTCGCCGCCAAGTACCTCTTTGCAGAACGGCAAAAGGGCGGTAGAAAGTCCGATGCTGTCGATCCGATTGGGGACTTTCTCGCCTTGCAGAAATCCGAGCTGGCTCTCAAAGAAGCACTTGAATTGGAGAAGAAACATCGGTCATCCGGGACAAGCACCGGGACACCCAAGAAGAACAAATGACGCAAACCCTTGTGGTGTAACGTCTGCCCCCTTAGCTCAATTGGCAGAGCATCTGACTCTTAATCGGGATTCACTGTCGGCATCTATGCGGTACGCTGCTTTTCGCCGCGTTTCTTAGGGCCGGAGTGAGCCGCTGAATGCGGTTTGCTGGTTGTTTTCGGGACAGTGTTCGGGACACCCCACAGCTCGGCGCCCGCATCTTCCGCGTCCAGGCCGATGTAGTATTTAAGAGTCGTTGTAAAGTCCCGGTGCCGCATCAGCCGCTGCAAGGTCAGTGGCCGAACCACCTTCGCCCAGCGGGCGCCGTAGGCTCTGCGGAGGTCGTGAGCCGAGGCAAACTTGCCATCGTCGCTGACCACGATTCCGCACTCTTCGCCGAGATCCGTGATCCAGTAGGAAGCTTCTTTCGCAAGGACTGGTCCAGGCGACTTGATTCCGATTCGCTCGCTTAAAGGCAGCGGCGCCACCTTCCCCTGCCGCTGGTTGAGTGGCGTCTTGCAGAGCCACTTGTGAAGCTCTGGCGTCATGGGGCTCACAGTGTCCTGTCCCGCCTTGTGACCTTCGCTGTAGAAGAGAATTGTGGGATAGGGCTTGCTGTCTGGTTGGGCCAGCACTGGCGGCGAGTCCCACGAAAACTTCTCGGCCTCCCGCAGCCGCATTCCAGAGTACCAGAGTAGTTCGATGAACCGCCGCAGAGCGGGGTCTTTGCAGGCTGCCAGCATCAGCCGGTACTCCGCCTCCGTAATCGGGCGCCCGCGCATAAACTTCCTGGTGGCTTGCTTTGGGATCTTCACCTTGACCTTTGGCGCCATCCCCATTTCCGCCGCCCAATTGAACGCCGTGCGGAGGTGCCTGAGATAGTTCGCCACACTGGTAATCCGTCGCCCTTCTGCCAATAGCCTGGCCTTGAAAGTGCTGACGCCATCGGCATCGACGGCAGCCGTGGCCGGTGTCATCAGCCGCTCGAAATGGTTTAGGGCGGTTTGATAGGCGGCCTGCCCCTTGGAGGTCAGAGTAGCCAAGTGCTCGTCCTCAAATCGGCGCCGGAAGTTCCCCCAACCCTCTCCGCTGGCGCCGTGGAACGCGAGCAGCTCTTGCTCCCATAACGCCGCCGCACGCTCTGCCTCTCGCCTGTCGCGCGTCCCTGCTGATTTCGTGACTTCCTTGCCGAGGCGGTCAACGTAATAGAGCGTTAAATTGCGGTCCCCTTTGGTGCGGATTAGGACTCGCACGGTTGCTCCACAAGAAAAACGGAGAGTTCAAGCCGTGGCTTCCGCTTATTGAATCGGTCCATCGCCAACTTCATGGCCGCCGCATCCAAGCGGCAGGGCTGAAACACGGGGCCAATGAGCTTCGGCGCCTTGTGGTTTCCAGGTTCGCACAACCCCAGTCGAAAACCTACCTTGCCTTCCAAAAGAGTGTCCATATCCACCTCGCTCCCGCATTGACCGAGCGGGCCGGGGTTCAGCAGCGGCGTGCTGCGTCGGTGATGTGTACAGAATACAATCACCCCTTGCTAGCGTCAAGCCTCCTGCTGGCCTCCGTGATCCTCGGCTGAGCTTCATGCGGAGCGGATTGCCGAATGGCAGGGGCCAGTGTAGGAAGTAGGGGTTCAAGATTCAACCCCCTATTCGTACGGATTCCGACAAAGGGAAATCCCCTGATGCCGCCCGTCCTGACGGCGAATAAAAGCAGGTAGGGATTCCAGTGGGGATTAGTGGGGGTTAGTGGGGATTCGGTCCTCCGCGCATAAAATCACCCGCCATTGCTGACGGGTGAAAGGTTCGGGCGGTGATTGATTCCCGCTGTCAGCTAATGCACGCTGACTTAAAGGTGCCAGGAAATCGGCCAAGAGCAGGCCCGCGTGTCAGGCGCGGTTTGCATAGCTACTCTGTCTCCCAAAGTCCCAGGTGGGCACGTCCCTTCCGTGCTGCCGAACCACTCGAATCATAAGGCTCGGCGGGCGGGAGGGGAAGATGCTATAATCGTGGGCATGGGAACTAAGCTCAAACTCGCCGAAGTCGTCTTGCAGGAAATCGGCTCCACCAAGGAACGCCTGTGCCACGCCGTGAGCGATGCCGATATGTGGGCCGTCACCCAGTCGCTGATAGAGGACGTGGAAGCTTTGGCGAGAATCGTCTTGGAGCAGCAGCGGATCATTGATAACCTGGCAGACAAGGACCGATAAGCCGCCACTTATGCGTGGGGAAATCGGGCTAGAGCCCAATCTTCTTACCCGCCTCATTCAACGCTTCCTGTCTCTCAGGGCAGCCTCCGCAGCCGCTCCCGCCGAACATCCCCCGCACCCAGGCCACCCCCTCCTGCGTGATCCCAAACGCCGCGAGTCCATACTTGACGTAATCGCCCAGGCCCGGCTTGTCGCAATTGCGGAAGCATCTTTCCAGTGGTGAGGCCGTTGGCGCGGGAGACGTGAATCCGCAGCGTTTGCAGCAGACCTTGCGGCGGCCCGCGGCGTCCGGATCTGAGGCATTTTCAAACTCGCAATTCATACGGCGTCCACCGTGCAAGTAGCCGTGGAGAAAGTGCATTGCGGCCCGGCCACGGACAGATAGGGAATGTCGAGTGCCACGTAATCAGAGCAAGAAGGAGTCGCCCCCCAAGTCTTGCGAAACTCTCCCCACGCCGGATTCGCATTCTCAAAGCCGCATCCGATGCCAAACGTAAAGCCCTTCCCCTGAATGATGACGGTAGTTTGGAGGTCAACTGAATCGGAAAGTCGCACGCACACTCCTGTGCAAAGAGCAGGGCAGCCGTCGATCAGCGTCGTATTCGTGTACTGCCAAAAGCATGTCTGTCCGCCGAAGCCCGTGCATGTAGTTGTAGCAGCCGTCAGAAAATAAGTGCCGTCGAAGTTCGCGCACGACGTGCATGTGCCGTTCGTGGTTCCAGCAATGACGACTTGGAAAGAAGAGGCGGGGGTGCATTTGCACGGGTCGCAGCAGCAATGCGTGAACAGCCCAACGGCCCCGCTGGCGAGCATTGTCCATAGAAGCAGCAAGAGCCAGTCCACTGTTAGCACTCCCAGGGGGCCACGAGCCATTCCCCGTTGCGACATCCGATACTCGCATATTTGCTCGCGGTCATTGCCGCCCCTAGCGCCGTCGCCGTGACATTCATTGTGGAATCTTCCCAAGCGTCGGTAGTCTCGTTTCGCCGCCAGACTGACACCGTCCCGCTACTCCCCTTGGTAATCGCCCCGTCCGCTTTGCCGATAAGTTCGTTGACGACGTATTGAGTAGCGACGGTTCTCTTGACAGGACTTGAGCCCGTGTTGCCGCCTACAATGACGAATCCCCAGTGATTTTTTCTGAGCGTCCAGGCGGCATCTTGCGGCCCCCACTCTTCTCCGATAGCTGGTGTCTCAGAATCGTCGTAAAGCACGTGTGCAGCGTGGGTGAGGTACGTCCCCCATCCGTCCGCTGAAGTGGCAATGTCGGTCGGCCCGTTCACGAGATAGACGCGCTGGAGCGTCGTGTTCGGCTTCGCCACAGTCACCCGCCAGGCGTCGTTGACTGTGGTAACGCCAGTGATCCGCATGACTCCCCAGGCTGGAATCGTTGCGCCAGCGTCATTATGAACCCGAATTCTGGCAAGCTCGGCTCGCTGCTGGCGAATAGCTTTTTCGCTGGGCCATAGATTGCCGGATTCAAACGCGCGAAGCATCGCGGCCAGGCGTTGATCCTGGCTTGGCGTGATTCCGAGGGCGTTTGGTTCGGGCATTTGCTTGCTTGACTTTTCACAGGTGGAGAATCAAATTACGGTTATGAAAACTCTCATCTATCTGCCCGTGGTTTTGGCTGTCGTCAGTGGGATGTTCTTGGCCGGAGCCGTCGCAGGAGCCTGTGCCGTTGATCTGCTTGCCTTAGCCCTTGGTTCCTAGCAGCAGTTCCACTGCTCCCACCAGTCCGATAACCGCCGTCGCCGTCGCCGCGTCATTCACCAGCACGGTCAAGCGGATGTCGAGCGTATCGCCAGGGAGTAGCGTGGTTGCGGTGATGGTGAAGTCTTTGCTTGCCAGCGTGAGCGAGTTGAACGAAGTCGCCGAGGTCGCGCAGATGTCGCTGCCGATGTCCGCTCCGTCGCCGCTGCGGTAACATTCGATGTCCACCGTCGCCGCCGTATCGGCAACCGTCGTTTTCATCTTCGCCCAGACGCGGACCTGGCACGTCTGGCCAGCGACGTAGGAGCAAGGAAGATTCACCGAGACGCGGGCATAGTTTGAGGTCGAGCCAGCGGCCTTGAGGTCGGCGGTTTGCAGCGATGGGGAGTTTGTTGCAAACGTCCCGCCAACGAGGGCGAGGTCATTGCTTGAGCTGGTCCCCGGCAGGACCGTTTGAAATGCGTCATGGATACGAAAGTCGCCAAGCTGAATCTTGTGGCGCTCGGTGGCTTGCGTGAGATTCGTGCGTGCGATTCCAGGCACCACGGAGCCCGTGTAGGTTACGTCGCCTTGAACGAGGATGCCGTCATTGAAAACTGCGGCTGGCATTGTCGATTTCCTTATATTGTGGCCGGTGGCAGGATTGCGTTTAGGTCAGTGGGGAGCCCGAGCGCATACAGGTCGCGCTCAGGGTAAAATCTGAACCGCTTGAACTGCGGAGTTGTCAGGTCAACCAGGGCAATTCCATCTTGCGTCCCAGTTCCTAGCCTCTCTTCGTTATCAAGGAGTCCCTGTCGCGGGTTGCCGTCTTCGTCCAGGAAGGTTTTCTTCTTGCCGGCCCCTTCGGCGTGGCCCGTCTCGGTGTAGTAGTGGAAGCCGGCGTCCAGCTTGATGATGTCCCATGTATCGGGGTCCAGCCCGATTTCGTATGTACACCACCAAATTTTCTTTTCGATGCTGTTGACGGTTCGGTACTCTTCCTCTGACGCCATGCTCATAATCTTCGCGCACCGTGGCGGCACTGGCCCCCACATCGAATCGTTCACGGCATCGCGGTAATACATCAGTTTGGGGAGCGAGAGGCCGCCAGGCTCAACACGCTTGATAGTGACGACTGGAAACGACACTTCCCCTTCCGGTGCGGGGTCGAAAGCCTCGCCAAAGGAATTGGCTATGAGAGAGAGGAATACCTTTTTCTGCCCAGGCTCGTTTGGGTCGGGGTCTGTCGCCTGGCCGTTGGCGTCCACAACCTGAGCCCGTACGCCGGTTAGCGCCTTCTTTTTCTTCTCCCAGCGTACGGACATCTTTGGCCGCAGCTCGTTGTCCGTCGGCTCGTAATCGCAGAAGACGTACCATGTGTGGCGGTCCTCTTGCTGGTCAGCACGGCGACGAACGCAAAAAGAGCGGCTGTCTTTGATTAACAGCCCAGCAATGCCGGATAGAAGCGGTTGGTACTCATCTCCAATCTGCGGAATGATGCCAACGGAAAACTGCCAGATGTATTCCTGTTCGATGCGGGCTTCGTCTGTGATGACCTGGAAAATGCGCGTGTGGGCCTTGAGCCCGGTTCGCTCTTCGACGCCGCCACGCCCGCGATGAATTTCACTGATGCTGGTGATTGGCATTAGAAGCTCGCTACTCCTAAGACCATCGGGGGACGGGACATCCACATGTTGAGCGTCTTCTCAAGAATCAGCTTCATTTCTCGCTCGTGCCTTGCGGATTCAATCGCGGCTTTCTCGGCGGCGGTCAGATTCGTAGTCCCCGCGTTGATAATCCGAGCTGCTTCCTGAGAGTCTTTTGCTGCGCCAGTGCCGCGGAGGCGTGTTTCCATGCCGCCGAATTCGCCAAGCTTCTTGCTACTACCCTTGCCGCCCGGCTTGCCAGCCTCAGCCAGTCTCGCCCCTAGCCAAGCGCCGGCACCACCAAAGACGCCGAAGCCGCTGGCGACTTTAATCATCGACTCCCACCGCGCTGCCCCTAGCAGCAGTTCGGAGTTCATTCTGTCTAGTGCGGTCGTGAGATTGAAAATCTGCTGGTTAAGCAGCGTCATGGGGTCAACGCCGAGTGTCCGCATTTTGTCTGACCATTTCTCAGTTCCGTCGATGGCCGTGTTTAGCAGGTGCTCGATAGCCGGCGAGAGGCGGGCCACAATCTTGTCTGTCGTGGCCTCCAAAATGAAATTGAGCTTCGACCATGCGTCATTCATCTTTTCGACGTTACGGGCGTCGATGTCTGAAATCCCCAAGTCAAACCGCTTGATGAGGTCCGCCGCTTCCTTGAATGCCTTGCCGCCTTGTTTCAATAACGGGAGCAACTTTGCGCCGGACTTGCCAAACAAATCCATCGCGGCCCGCGCTTGCTCGGCGGGGTCTTTGATTGCCGCAATCGCTTCGGCTTGCTGCAAGAACCGCTGGTCCAAGCTCATCCCACCAGAGCCAATTTTCTTGCTCATGTGGTCGATGGCTTGCGTCAAATCCTCCAAGCCAAGGCCGGCCATCTTCGCCCCAAGGGCCGCGGCTTGAATCGTCTCAAAGGAAGTGCCGAGCCGGTCAGCCACCTTGCTCATGGAGTCGATGCGTTCGGCACTGGCCGAAAATGCGTCGATGGCTTTGTTGACAGCACCGAACGCCGCCGCACCTATCGCAGCCCCAGTAATCAGCTTTCCCAGCGAGCCAACTACGCCGTTGACGCCGGACTTGATGCCCGTCGTGTCAGCGACAAACTTAATCGCCAGCGTTGCTATGTTGACTGCCATCTTTGTTTACCGCCGCCGCATCAAGTGCAGCACACATTTCCTCTAGCGACTTCTCCGAGGCTTCGCAGGACGGGAAAAGTTCTCTGAGCGTCCCTTTGAATCCCATGCTTGCCGCGATTGCCCAAACACCGAAGTCTTTTCGCTCCTGCCCGATCCGTTCCAACCTGCTGAATGCTTTTAGCTCTTCCCATTCGCGGGCCGTCATTCCCTGCTTGAGTTCTCGGATTGACCTGTAGCCGAGACTCAGGGCAAGCAGCAACTCGTCACGCCGCTTGCCCTCTCTCAGTTTTTTACGATCTCCTCTACCTCCACTTCCCCGATGCCGTTGAGCTGCGACGCCGCGATGTACAATCGCTGAACTGCTTTGGTGCTCTTGCCGGCCAGCTTCTCGGCGGCTTCCTCAATCTGGCCTGGCGAGTAGGCAAACTTCCGCGCTTCGTCGCACAACGCGGACGCCACGGCGAAGGAACGGAAGCGGCGATTGTTCTCTTGCTTCCGCTGCTCCTTATAGGCGTTCCACGGCACCCAGAGCCGGTCGTCTTGCTCATCAGCGGTCATCTCCGCAATGCAGCAAGTCACCCCTTCGCCGAGTTCCGGCGTCGGGACAATCCGCACATTCAAGGTCGGTTCTGCGTTCAAAAGCTCGGCGCTAAACTGGGGCACAAACAATTTCCTTTCGATGCTCTGGCCACTCGCAATTCCCATCGAGGTACTGAGTCGCCCACAGTCCTAGATGGCCGGTGTGGTTGGCGCAGTGTTCGATGAGGTAGCAGTGAGTGGTTCCGTCTTTCAAATCCGTCAGAATTTCGCACCGCCCGTTGTAGGTCTTGGGTAGTCCCGCCAGCGGGCGGAGTTCGCAAGCGCCGCCGACAAGGCAGCACGCACCACAGCGATTGCATGGGAGGGTTGCCTGCGGAAGTTCCATTAGCCCCTCGTAATCGCCGTGGTGAGCTTGATGGTCACGGCCCGGTTCATTACCGTCTTGCCGTTCAAGGCCGGCGGCGCGAGGTTCTTGATGTAGCCCGTGAAGGTCCACGTCTTTGAGCTTGTGAGGTTCGCAAACGTGATGATGTTTGACGCCGTCGTGTAGGCGATTAACGCCGCGTCGAGAATTTCGTCGGTGTCCGCCCCCGGCGTCCAAATGTAGTTCAGGGTCAGCTCGCCGGTGTTGTAGGGACGGCTCGGCAAGAACTGCTCGAAGGTCGAATCGAGCGTGGTCGTGTCCACATCGCTGCTGATGGCCAGCGTTGGCGGCGAAATGTCGATGACCTGCGTGACGGTCGTAGCCGCCCAAGACCACGTAATCCCCTGAGCAACTTTCTTTTCCTGTGCGATTGCCATGTGAAGTCCCTTATGGTTTGGAAGCGAGCCGAGCCGCCTCTGCGTTTGCAAACTGGCTGATTTTGCTGGCGAACTTGGCTTGTGCTGCCGGCCCCGCTGTCCGTGCCGCCGCTGCCAAGTCGCCGTGTTTCTCTTCGGGGAAATGGGAGTAGCGGGAAGGCCGCATCGTCTTGGTCCCTGCCGCCTTTGCCGTGGCCTTCGCCTTGGCGGAAAGCACCTTGGCCCCTCGCTTAGTCCGCACGCCCGTTAGTCCCTTACCGGCCCCCACAAGTCCCCAGGCTGGCTTATCGTGGTGAGCGGGGTTGCGGGAGGCTTGGGGAACGCGAACCTTCACCCGTTGACTCTTGGCGAGCAGGCCGGTCTTGGAGTGCCGCCGCAAGTTGCTGACGACTTGGTTCTTGACGACGCCCAGGGCCGCGTTAAGGGCGACACGAGTGCCGCGCGTCTGGACGCCATGAGCGAAGCCGGATAGCGCCCGTAACGCTTGGGGAACGCCTTGGAGGGTGATGTTCACGGGAACACCTCCAACTGCATGTCAGAGGTGAAAATGCGTTCGGCGGCGTTGATTTTTACGTAGTCGTCTTTTTGGTTCTGACAGAACAAGGTGGCCGTTCTACTTCCAAACGTCGCCTTAACGGCCTTGTGGCAACGAGTCCTGACGAGCGTAGCGAGTGCAGCGGCTTCCTTGATGTTCCTGCCGCAGCATTCCAGGTCGAAGATAACCTTGTCTGGCGGGTCGCCTATGGCATCGTCCAGGCAGTCAAACTGCTCGTCGCCATCATCAGCACGCACGTACCAGATAAACGGCACGACAGGAGTTTCCGGCACGTAGTTTTCGTGAATGCGCGTACCTACTTTTGCGGAAATCGCTGAGTCCGATTGCAAGTAGGTCTTTAGGTCAGCATCCACCGTCGCCATTACTTCGCCTCCGTCGCAATTACCACTTCCGTGCCGCCGTTCTCTCCCTCGTTGATCTCCTCGATGCGGAATGTCCGGTTCTGTGTTGTCCCGTCGTTCATCAGCCGCTTCTCAAATGGGTCAATCAAATAGTCTTTTGGCGTAACCTGCCTCAGCGGGTCCGCGTAGTATTCAAATTGGTATGTTCCAGACGGCCAGTCGGTATGAGCAACTTCCGTCTTGGTTCCACCTATATGCGTCCTGCTACAGGGAACCATTCTCCGCACGCAGGTATCCTGCCCCTGCAATCCGCCAGTTTCGTCGGTGGCCTCGGTAGGCCGCATGACGTTGACGACGTCAATAAAACCTCTCACGAGTAGTTATTCCATTTCAGGCCGTCGATTAACGATTCGTAAGCCATCGAAATATCTGGTGCGATGGTTCCAACCGTCACAATTCCTCGATTTTCAAACCAGTGGCTGATGAGCAACTTGCAGGCGTGCTTGGCCTGAGCCGGCACCGTCGCCTGAGTTGCGTAACCAGCCGTGACCGTGATCGTGATGCCGTTTACGTCGCTCCGATTCACCGGCCACGTTTCGTTGTAAACCAGCTTCACAATCGGGCAGACGGTGTACGTGTCCAGGCTGTAATAGCTGGCGGACCATGTTTGCGTCGTGCCGGCAGTATCCGGGTAGGTAATCGAGCTGATGGCAGTAATCGGCCTGATGCTCGGCAGCTCAAACCAGTCAGCGTTTGCGGGAAAGTCGTTCCGCTTGGTGACATAGGTTCCCGTGCAGCAGACGATTCCAGCGTCTCGCTCCACCGTCTCGCGGGCGGTCTTGATGAGGTCGAAGAGGTCCAGGTCGTGAGCGGTATTGGTGCCGAGGTTGCATTGCCGGCGCACTTCGTCCATCGTCACCGGCTCGAAGGTCGGAACCGCCGAGCGAACCCACTTCGTTGATGGATAGGTTGCGAGCACGCTTACGGCCTGTAGTACAGGATGATTTGCCCGGTCTTGGAGTTGCCAGCGTTGTTGACGGTGACCGTCAGCTTGTCGCAGACGACTGGCCACGCTCCCACTCGCCCAGTCCCCGCTGTGTCCTCCAGCGGGAGATAGGTTTCCAGCGAAGTCGTTGTGTGGCGGGCAATGAGGGCGGCAATCGCCACATCGTCCATATGAATCGAGAGGTCCACACCCTCTTCGTCCGTCAGAACAACGTCCCAGTTGGCGGTCGGAGCATCGGAGCCAGGGTCCGTGACGATCTTGATAAGCTCGCCGGAAATCTTAGTCGTGGTCCCGGCTACCGATCCGGTCGTGTCATCCGTGACAAAGTCGGCAATCACCTTGCGGATGCTGCCGCTGGAATCTGCCCCAACGCCATCGACGTAGGTGAACGTCATGCTGCTACCGGCCATGCGCCACTCCTAGCGAAGTTGGAAGATGCGATAACCCATGATGTGCATGATGGGGTCGTTGGTTCCTGCGGTCTGACACACAAACGACGGGTAGATAGCGACAACCGGAATGTTCGCCGTCGCCGTGTTAGTCCCGGTCAGAACGCCGTTGATGTATTGCTCCACTTCCGTCACGCCGTTGACGTAGAAGCCGAGCTTGATGTAGGTGTCTTCGGCAATCGTCGCCGCCGCGCGGGTGGCTCCGGCCCCGGCCTTCTCCCCGGTGAATAGCAGCACGCCATCATCGGTCACGCACTGCCAGCCGATATGGTTTGCCGAGCTGTTGGCGCTGGTGGCAATCAGCGTGGTGTCCAGTTCGGACAAGCCCACGAACAATTCCACCTTGTCAAAGGTGTCCACGATCTTGATTTTGAATTCGGCCCAGATATGCTTCCCAGCCGCCGGAATGAAGCACGCCTTGTTGTGCTGTAGCGTGGCCCCCTGCGTATCGGTGGTGCTGTTGCAATCGAGCAGCAAAGTACCAGGGGCCGCCGTGCTGATTGCCGCCGTCCCCGCCGTCGCCTGAGTCAGAACGTAATCCCCGGTCGTGGCGGCGGCATCGTACGAGTGCCACCGCTCATCAAGCAAGAAGCCCATCATGGGGTCGTGAAGGTACTCCATCAGCGGACACGTTTTCCACAGATTTCCGGAATAGCCAGCCGACAATGAGGGGTCGTAATGCGACACGCGACGGCTGCCGGGGTCGGTATATCCTCTTGACGCCATGAGTAGCTCCTTGTGGTAACGAGGCTCGTGCCCCGGCGAATGGAATCGCGGTCAAAACACGATTAGGTGAGGGCCGTGGCGGGAACGTCCTGCGCGTAGCGAGCACCTTCAAACAGGATGATGATGCCGCCCAGCCGTGGAGAGTCAGTGCCTTCAACGCACTTCAGGCAGCAATACTTGTAGCCAGTGTCCCCCAGCTCCTCCACGTCCACCTCGATCCAGTAAATCTGATTCGAGCCGGCGGTGCTGAGAAACCCAGACGTGGTTGCGGCGGTGTATGCCCCTTCCACGTCGCTAGTGCTCATCACCTTGTAGCGGAACGGGATTGCCGTGCTGTTTGTCGGCGGGTCGGCGGTATCGTCGCCGGCCAGAACCGTGAACGTGCTGGTCCCTGTCGCGCCCACGCCGTGGTGAGCGAGGAAGATGATTTTGCTATAGCCCTTCGTATTCACCACGTCGCTGTAGACGGTGGAGGCGAAAGCATCGGCCACGGCGTTTAGCCCAATGGCGAAATGAGTAATTTGAGCCGGCATGTCAATTCTCCGAAATGGTTGCGTTTACGGGTTAGGCGCGGGTGTCGAGTTTGACGAACGGGCTCTGCGTAGCCGAGCCCTTGAACGGCGTGAGAGCCGAATTCCAAACCGGCTGGGCGTCGTAACGGTAGATAAACCGGAACGTGTTTTCGTTCGTGGTGAAGCGAACGTGAATCGAGCTGTCCGCCTGCATCCCGCCCTTCTCGATTCCGAGCATCTGGGTAAAGTCCACCAGCATGATGTCACCCGTGGTGCCGAGCGTGGCACAGTATTCCACGGGGATAACCGGACGGCCCTTGATGCGGGTCACGCCCTGCTCATCAGTGCGAATGAAATTCGCCGGAATGCCGGAGGTGCCCACTGCGTGGTAGAGAAGGTCCAGTTGCGGCTCCACGTCTTGATTGACGATCCAGACCGCGTTAGCCCGCGAGCGTGCCCAGAGCCGCGCCCACATTTTGATGAGGTTTTCGTACTTGACCGTGGCTGCGTCCTGATTGGTTTCCTTGGCCACGCTAACTACGGCCCCGCTGTTGAGCACACCGAGCGGCTTGCCGGCTCCGTCGCCGTTCACCAAGGAGTCTTCCTTCATGAAGTTCATTTCCTCGCTAAAGGCTTGCGAGAAAACGGAACCAACCGCCGATGCGTCCTGCAAGAGGCGATTCGTGACGTAGGCCAGGCCGATGAGGTCTTTTAGCTCAAGTTCCATTTGGCGGAACTTGGGCTTCTTGGCGGTCGCGGCGTCGGCTTCAGCTCCCCAGTAGACTTGGACGCCACCCCAGCGGGAGCCGGTTGCCCGACTGGTTTCGTCCACGGCGAGAATCTTGAGCCCGTCGCTATTGGCTCCGATTTGGATCGTCCGCACTTTGGAAGCAATCTGCCCGATGTCGTTCATCCGGGTCAGAAGTTCCGAAGCGAAGTCCTTTTGAATGAGGTAGCCGCCGTCGCTAGGGACGTTGGCCACAGCTGCCCCGGTCGCGGGGGCCAGGCTTTCCCACTTGAGGCGGTTGTCTTCGCGGCCAGACATGGCCACGCCTGCGATGGCCTGGAGCTGCTCGCCCAGGCTCTTGAACGCGGGCGGGGCAACGGGGTCGATGCGGGTGACTGCCAGCGTATCGGGCTGGGTCTGCCGCCCGCCGCTCTTGGTCAGGTCCGCGGCGAGGGTTTCGGTCGCAGCGTCAAGGCCTGCATCGCCTTCCTCGGATTCGATTTCCGTGGAGAGCGTGGCGGCCTCGGCGAGATTCGCCTTGATCTTGGTCCGCTCAACTTCGCTATAGGGTCGATTGGCAAGCTCGCGGGCCTTTTTGAAGGTCGCGTTTTCCTCTTGCAGAGCGGAACGTCGCTGCTTTTTTTCGAGAATGGTCGGCACTTTGAAAGCCTCCGTCATGGGGGCCAGTGCCAAAAGTAAACGCCAAGGGGCTTAGGACCACTGGCCCAGTTGTGAGACTGGGAACCAGATAGCCGGAAGCCGCTTGGCGTCTTACGCTCTATCGTCGTGTTGAATTGTGAACGGATTTCTCCGCCGCTGATGTAACCTTATTCGATTCTGCCGCTTGAGTTCAAGGCTTTTGTACCAAACTACCGCTGCGATATTTCTGCACGGTGCTCTTGCTCAGGCCCAGCCGAGCGGCCAGCTTGCGTACAGATTCCACCCGCTGTTTGATTTCCAGCCGCAGGACCATCGGCAATGGCTTGCCTCGTTCTGCCATCACTTCCCCATTTCTATTTCCAGGTCCAAATCTTCGTCCTCGTCTGGCTCCGGCTTGTCCGGATCCGCCGCAAGACACTCCGCTGCCTGCTCCGTCGATAGCCGCGACGGGAGGAATGCATCGACCGATTCCCCCTCGCCAACCACGTCGATGCTGGCGAGCTTCAGGGGCCGCCAGACGGGATTATCTCGTGAGAGGCCGTATTCCTTCATCGCGTCCAAAACGAGCGATGAGCCGAACGCCCGCGGGTCATCTTTCGCCAGCGCCATGACGTACTTCCCGATTGGCCCGTTTGGGTTGTCCTCGAAGGCTGTTGGGCTCAAGTGGAGGTCTGCTAGTACCGCTTGCGTCGATGTTCGCCTGCCATCCCGAACAATCGGCACGTCGGCAATGCGTGGATTCCTGGCACGCCCTAAGAGCATCCCTATCCGGTGCATGTGCTCGCCCGGCTTGGCGTGGCCGTAGTAGGAATGGAGCCCGGCGGGGTCTGACTGGATAAGCCGGACGATGCTTTGCAGCGAACGGTCGTCAAACTTGCCGCGCCCTGATGTTTTGAAATCTCCGGACTGCGCGACGACGAAGCCCCGGATAACCTTGGCCTCTTCGTCCACGGCTAGAGTTTCGATTCCGCTGGTCGTGATGCTGAGTTGTTCAAGTTCCATTGTCATAGAGTCACCGTCGCCCTTTCTTCGTGCCACTTGGAAACGCACTCATCGACCTTGGCCGGGAGCTCCTCGGCCTGGCAGTCCAAGAGCGCGTCGAGTTGTTTGATGGACTCCGCCGTATGCGTGCTGGCCAGAGTCTTGACCACGGCCAGAGCTTCCCGCCCGTCACCCGCTGCCGAAAGATAGACCGCCACCGGGTCCAGCAGGTTTCGCTCTAAGGTGGTTGTGTGCTTGCCGTAGAATTCGCGGAGCCGGCTGTCAAACTTCGTCGCCTTCTCAGCCACACGCTTGACGGCGTTCACCTCCACGGAAAGCATCCGGCTGAAGGTTTCGTTGATGCGGGAGACGGCCTGCGTCGTCACCAGCACTTGCAGCTTCGCGTTGTCGCTGGCCAGCGTTTCAATCTTCGCTTGGAATTCCTGTCGCAAGCCGTCCACGTCGATGTTGACGGTGGTGGAGAGTTCCGGGTCGTCTGCCGGCTCTTTCGCAGGCGCGGCTGGCGGTTGCGGTCCCTTGGCGGCCATATCGACGGGAATCATGGCCTGCTGCACGAAATGGATCTTCCCCGCGCCGCCGGGGATGGGGTTCTCTTCGTCCAGTGCCCGCCATTCGTCCAGATTGATCTTGCCGTTAAAGAACTGGTCTTTCAGTGCCGCCGTACGACTGGCGAGGTCGCCACGCTCCAGGGCGTCCACAACGTGCCGAGCGAAGAAACGCTTCTGCTCGTTCTCCGTCAGCAGCTTGCGGTTGATCTCCTGCTCCCAAAGCACAAGCCACCGCATCAGGCTGTACTTGACGAATTCCAGGGATAGATGCTCGATGTTGGAATAGGTCGCGCGGAGCAAGTGGCCGATAAGATGCGGCGGCACGCCGTACCAGCGGGCCACGTCCTCAATCGAGAATTGACGCGACTCAATAAACTGCGAATCCTCGGCGGAGAATTGCAGGGCGTGGAGCTTTGTATCCTTGGGCAGAATCGCCGGCTTGCCATTGTTCGCCGGCCCGCCGTGAACCTCCATCCATTGCCGCCGAAAATCCTCGCGGTCTTCCTTGGATTTGAAATTCATTCCCTCGATGGTGTAGCTGGGCCGCCCGCCGTTTCCGAAATAGCTCGCAGCCTGCGTCTCTTCCGCGATGCCGGCCCCGATAGTGAGGCGGGCTTGCGTCACCACGCCGATTCCGATAATCCCGTCCTCGGAAATCGGGCTGGGGACGTGCAGCATGTTCTCGGCTCTGATTTTCGTCTTGCTCCCGTCGTCATTGTTGACGAGATACACGATTTTCCCGTGCTCGCGGACGATGTTTCGGGACGGAATGCGGCTCGCATGGATGGGCCAGAGGTTGATCGGTGTCCCTCCGTCGTCTCGTTCGATCTCCGAATAGGCGTTGCCACGGTTGACTTGCTGTGCCGTCCGCGACGAGCGGTACATCATGCTCGTCATTTCGGGGTTTGGACGGCTATGAATCAGGCGATAAACCGGGTGATAATCGGCGATTTCCGAGCCGCCTCCGCCCAATTTCTTGAATAATTTGAGCGGAAGCATACCTTCTGAGGAAGAAAGTAGCATCGTCGCCGCCCAACACGCCGAATAGGTCAACGCCTTGGCCTCATCAACAACAATTCCGGACGCCGAGGGCTGATTCGCCGGGTTGTACCAGAAATCGTCGGTAGGCCCAGGCGATAGCTTGCTAAACCCGAAAAAGGTCGTCAGTTCCATCATTTACCCCTTATCAGGCTCACGGCCAGAGTCAAAGATGCCACGATGCCGCCAACAACGATGAGCGCCCACGGTGGAGACAGCAACCAGACGCCAGTACCTATGGTGAGGATCGCGGCGACGAAGACGATGAGGTTCGTTTTCATAACGTCACCCCATCGGCTGGATTCCAACAGTTAGATTCCGCCGTGCTCGCCTTTGCCACGGCCATGATTGCCGTCACAATGCCGTCGATTTTCTTGGAGCGGTCGTCTGGTTTTTTGAGCAATCCGTTGCGAGGGTTCTTCGTGGCGTTTTGGACGTGCCAATTGAAGCAGGGGTTATTCGGGTGCTCGATTCGCCTGCCGATCACGTCCGCTTCAAACCGCAGCATCGGCTCAAGGAATTCGCCGGGCGTCTGCAAAAAGGGCTCCACTTCCATCAGGTAGTCATCCTGCAAGTCCTGCGCTAAGTTTTCCGCCCGATGCCCGTCGTAAAACGCGCTTATGAGTCGGAACTTTTGCTGAAGCGTTTCGCCGATGAACTTTCGCAAATAGGGAAGGTCAGTCGTATTGCCGCCGAAAATATGAACATGTCCTCCACGCTCCCATTCTCGCCACGGCTTGTCTTTGGAGTTCCTGGCAGCGGCCTCCGACGTGAATAGATACGGCCAGAGGCGATAGCGTTCATTGGGGAGCTGGAACGCCAGCACGATGGCCGTCATGTCGTCTGTAAATCCAAGGTCGAACGCCCAAAAGCACTCCAGGCCCAGCAAGTCCTCTTCCCGATAGACGGCAGCACAAGCCGCCCAGTCGCTCATCTTGAGCCACGGATTTGACGACGCTTGCCAGACGTTGAGGCGGTACATCTTGAACGTCACCAGGTCGTCAATCTTTCGCTTGCTGCGGTCGTAATCTGCGCGGATTTCTTCCGGGTCAATGGTATGGCCCCAGGCCGGATTGGCAGCCTTCGCGTACTTCTCAAAATCCTTGTCTAGCTGCTCATCAGTCACGTCCTGCGGCGCTTCGTAGACTGCGGCGAAGAGTTCCTCGTCATGGTTCATTCCTGCGAGCAAATCGCGGCAGTAGTCGCAGCGCTCCTTGCCGTACCCATCGGGGTTATTGCCCGCTGTCGAAAACTCTAAGAACAGCGGCTCGCTCCGGCTGATACCGGCGCGGCTGATGATGTCAACGAATGCCCGATCCACCACATGGGTTTCGTCGATGAGTACCGAGCCGTTCAAGCCTTCCTTGCTCTTTTGCGTAGAAGCATTGGAGCTGGAAAGGGGGTACATAATCGAGCGGCTAGGTTGGTGGGTAATTTGCAGCGTGCTCATGTTCAGTCTGCAAACACCTCCACGCGGGTCTTCCGGGTCGTACAGTTCCGGGCATTGGCGGAGCATTTCCACGGTATGCGTTGCGGCATTTTTTCGAGCCTGGTCCCCATCCTTGGCGGCGAGGAACACCTTCTGGCCTGGCTCACCGTCGCCGCAAAGGAGATACATCCCATTGGCCGCCAGCGTGGGTGACTTCTTTTGCTTTTTCGGAATCCAAATAGAACCCTGCCTGAAACGTCGGCAATGTCGCTGCCATCGCTCGCGGAACTTTACCCAGCCGTACAGCCGCATGTGAACTTCGTACTGCCAGTCAATCGCATGGCCGTTGCGAACGCATTCAGCAAACAGCCGGGCCCGCTCTAGGTGGATCGCCTGAGCAGGCCCAGGGGTTCCGTCCTCAAGCCAAAACTCATCTTCTGTAGCGTAGAAATCGGAATGGTCGCACTCGTGGCAACCGTGCAAAATTACCGGATTGCCAGCGTAGCCCTCGCCCTCGTACAGCTTGCAGTACCTCTCGATCCACCAGACGGTATAAGCTCCGCGCACAAGGTCGATATAGCAGCCATTAGCGGCGGCGCGTTCGTCGCCTGCGTTGCGAATCCAGAGCTTTGTTACTTCGTCAATCATGCTGTACGCGGTCTAGCGGCGACTCCCTTCTTTGCTTCGGCTGGAACCTTCAAGCCGGCGAGGTCTGAGGCGCTTAGACCGAACTTGGCAGCGGTTCTCTCAAATGCCGCCCAGAATCCTAGAGCCCGAACCGCCACGTTCTTGTCAGTGGGGTCACGCTCTAGCTTCTCATCGCACACCCGCCAATGGCGGAAGTTGCGGCACATGCCGGCGAGCAAAAGCGAGTCCGATGAGCCAGCCAGTTTGCGGCGAATCAGGTCGGGAACGACTTGATCCCACACCGCCGAGTCAATCTCGCCAAGCCAAGCGGGCTTCGCTGGCTCACCCGATGGAGGCGTAGCGTCGGCCCGACCAGCGTGGCGGTCCTTGCGGTACGTGCCAGCCAGCTTTAGTGCGGGCGTCGGAATCGGTTTTCTGCCTAATGCCATAAAAAAGGTTCGTTTTGACAAAAAATGTGCGGGGCTCGCCAGCGGTCAGGGAGACGAAGGGCTGCCAAAAAATCGCCGCCCCCCCCCTGCCCTGCCAAATTGGCATAGTGTACAACCATATACATATCACTCACTCTTTAATACTTTCTGATTACTCACCTCTCGCTGTCCTCTTCGTATGGCACGCATCGCACAGGCACAGCACGTTGCTGTGCTCTAGTGCTAGGTCTGGTCTGTCCTTAATCTTCCTCACGTGGTGAACGTCGGTCGCTGGTGTCACCCTTGGCAGGCAGTCTTCGCATAGTGGCCTCTCCCTCAACACTCGCTCCCTGAACTGCTGGTGTCTCCATCCATATCCTCGCTGGGTAGTGGTCTTGGTGTGCCGTCTGTTGGCTTCTGGTCGGTGGGACTTAGGCTTCCAGGGCATCTAGCGTCTCCATTCATCACGTCTAAGGCGTGGGCCTCTCGCTCTGTTGCTATGCCAAGGGCAACACCATCGAACCACTCTTGCGATGGCCAAAGGTCAGTTCCCATACGCCAACACCTCGATTCTGATCCACTCGCCAGCCGCCAATGCGGAGGCTGCGTCTGTAATGACAATCGGGCACATGCCAAGGTCGATCCTAAAGGGCATTGATTTCAATTGGGAATCCTCGGTGGATGCCGTCGCTACTGGCGGGGTAGGTCCGCACAAGGCCGCCTACTGTCTCCTGCCACTTTCCGCTGTAGTAACCTGCTGTATCCACGTCCGCAGCGGCCATTGAATACTGCACTGAGCCCACGATGTAGAAACTGTGCGTACCTGAGCCTGCTCCGGTAATGTCAATCTCCGCTCCGTCGTAGGTGGTTGCCAGCTTAAACGTGTTTGGGCCTTTCTCAATCACGAAATATGGAGTCGATGCGGCCAGTCCAGTCGGAAGCGTGCCTGTGGTGCTGACTACAACTTGGTCGCCGTTTGCTGCCTTGTGGTAATTGGCCGTGATGAGATTAGTAGTCGCATCCGCCGTGAATGTTTGCGTGGGCTGAACCGTTGCCGACTGAGCGGCAACCTTCGTTGTCCCAGTGGCGTCCGCTGTCTTTACGGTGAGCGTGACGGTAGAGCTACTAAGGTCAACGGGTGTACCTTCGGCGGTCTTCAGCACTTGGAAGATTGGCCTGGCTCTATCGCCAACAATGGTTCTGTAGGTCGTTTCCATTTACCCAATCCTCGCTGCGGTTCCGTACGCATCTTCCAGGCGGACTGCTGCGGGGTTGACTGTGCCGGCGACTACAGGCCCGCCACCTCCTAACGCGTTTATGAATAGAAACCAGCCACCCATTAGACCACCTTGCTTTTGAATCCTGAGATACTGATATAAACCGTCGTCAAAGCTCCGCTCACGTCATAGGCTAGAGCAGTATTCGCCGTCGTCTTGAAATAGGGCGTTGCTCCCGCAGGCAGGACAACGCCGCCTGTCGCTGGAATCGGAACCGTGAACAGAATCGCTCCCGCTGCTCCATCTCGGAAGTCGATATAGCCAGCCGTAGACGATGCATTCCAGCAGACGATAGCTGTAACCACATTGCGGGTGCTGGCTGTAGCTCCGAAGTTGGTGAACGCCGTTGATGTGCCATCAGTATTGCTCACCCGCTCGCTGATGAGGTCCGCCAGAGGGAATTGCGGGCGGGTAATCAGAGCTGCGTCTCCATCGCTTACGCAATCCGTGCGGTCAGCGTTTGCGACCATCGTATCGTCGCTGAGAGTTAAAGCTGCGCGAGCCCCGATCTTATGCGGGTTGCCGGCGTCCACTCCATCATGTGCTACGCTACTTCCAGTAAGCGTACTGACCGTAGTCACAGTGGAGCAGGTCGTCACGGTGCCCACGGTTGTCACCGTCGCCAGCGTTTGAGCCGCGGAGAGTCCCACGGTCCATGTACCGCTCTGGCTGGCCGGAACAATGTCGTCCGTGGCAATCGTCACCCGCTGCGTCCCGGTATCTCGCACTCCGGTATTGAGCGAGACGTTCACTCCGCCTTGCTGCGTGATGTTGAAACCGGCTCCGCTGATCGCGTTGTCGATAAGTTGGAGGGCCGTTAAAGCCGCTCCGTCTACTTGAACTGGGAATGTCCCGCCGTTGTCAACGGTTATTGAGTTGCCGCTATCGTTAATCCCTACTTCGTCCCACGTCCCAGATTGCGACACGGCGATTGCAGTCATAGACGCAATCCCCTGCACGGTGAGCACGTTGGCGTTGGCCGTTCCAGCAGTTCCGGTCCCACGAATTGGTAGCGGATTGGTAGCGGACACGTCGCCATCGTTCGTGCCGTCCGCTCCAATCACAATCTTGGAGCGAGGATACTGGACGCCGCCAATGTCATCAGCCGCAACCGTGGAGCCGCCAGAACCCGCATTCAAAGTTACGTTGTCTGCCATGTTATCCGCACCCCATTAAAAGTAAGTTTCCAGAAGAACTTGCACTCACTTCCCCCACCGCCATGAACGGCCATTTGAGCGCCGTGCCAGGGGCCGCCGTAAGATTCACCGTCAACCCGCCGCTGCTAAAGCTGGTGAACGTCCCTGCAATGGCGTTCGCTCCGGTGTGATCCGGCAAGTAGATAAGCTGGTCGTCGCTTTGCGACTGACTATTAACGGGCGTGACGCCCTGCTCTGAACATTGGGAGTTGTGAAATTCAAGCTCACCTTCACCAGCTAGGTCAGGGCGCGAGACGGCAGCGATTCCACTGACGCTTGCCAGAGCACTGCTCGGAACGTCCGTGTTGATCGCTGTGATGCGGCTGGTGAGGAATGCGATTGATTCCGGCGTGAAGGCTGGGGCAGGGTCCAGCGTGATGGCCTGGCTGCCGGTGCTCGTGGGAATCGTGGCGATGCCAACTGCTACTTTCTTCGTGCTCCCATAATCGACGCAGAAGAACGCAAACTCGGCCCCGGCATCACTCCCGTACAGAGTCGTTGTCCACCGAAGCGTAGTGGAGTTTGGAAACGTGAGGTCGTGTTCGGACGAATGGACGGTGGCGCTTTCCAGCGGATCCCAGTGGGGATAAAACGACGTGCTGATATAGCCAGCGTTGTCCGAGGCGGTTGAATCTAAAGCACGCTTGGCAATAGTAAGTCCAGCCTGAGTGACCGTGCCCGCCTTGTCGTTGCCGAAGAAAGTCAGAGTGAACGCTGAAAATCCACCGTGGCCCATCGAACCGCCGTACTGGTCGCCATTGCCGGCTGCGATGATGAGGTTCGGCTCAAAGCTGATGGTCTGGTCAACCGAGTTCCCCTGCACGTCGCTGGCGGTGACTACGTATATTTTGGTCTGAACATTCCCGGCGAACAGCAAGACGTGAAGGAATTGAGCCGTGGCTGGCGGGTCCACCATATTGAACCGCAGGCCGTCTGTGATCTTGGAATTGAGCGTGATCCTCGCTGTCTCGATACTTGTTGGTGAAGCGTTCCGCCCGATGGCATTCCAGCAGTAGGCGCAGTTCTCGCTGTGGGCATCGGTGTTGGTGGACTCACCGTGGCTCATTCGGTTGGCGTGGGCGATTTGCTCGGCCACTCCGGAAGCAACGGCAGTTCCGGTCCCTGTCACGAAGCCATAGCACCACTGAGCATCATCGACGGGAGTCCCATCGGCAGCGGCATTGTTGCCCCAGACAATGGCCCCGCGTATTTGCTCGGCCACTCCCAGGCCGGGAACCGTCACGTCAAACGTGGTGACGCTCGTCGGCATGGACACCCGGACCAAGACGGGAGCGATGCGGTAATACACTACGTTAATCGTCAGGGCGATGGTGTCGTTCCCTGCTGGATTCGTCGCCGTCACCGTAACCAAATACGTGTTGTCCGTGTTGGCGTCCGTGGGCGACTCGTAATTCAGAGCGACGGCTGCCGTGAGAATGCCGGTCGAGGAGCCGATGGAGAATCGGGCGGCATCGGTCCCGCTGAGTGAGTACGTGACGCCCGTCCCCGTCGCCGTGATGGTGGCAACCGCCGTCGTCACAAGCCCCTCTTGGAATTCAATCGTGGCAGGGTTGCCGCCGTTGTAGGTGATGACCGGAACATCCAAGCCTTCGGCATAGAGACTGGCGACGTTGGCCGATTCGTCGGAGTCAAACACCTTGCAGTAGGCCAGCTTCCCGTCATGGAAGCTCGTGGTGGCGAGGCCCAGGCGGTTGACGGCCATCGTCACGGCCCCGGCCTGAGCTCCGGTGACTGACTCAACTCCGTCGATGAAAACCCGCCAGCTATCCCCGGCTGTCTTGGTAACGAGAATGTGGTGCCAAGCCGTGGTGCCAAGCGCGGGAACGGTGAAGGTGAGGCTGGTACTGGTCGGCCTGACAATAACCGTCGTGTCAGCGGTGATGCGGATCGAATTGTTGTTGCTGCCGCCGGAGTTGCCGAAGATGCGGCCCGTGGTGCCGTCCAATTTGAACCACGCCGAGAACGAACACGCGGCCCCACTGGCGAAGGAAATGGCGCTGGCCGCAATGTCTACGGCGTCATCAGTGCCGTTCAAATCGAAAGCGAGCGTTGCCGAACCGCCGGGCCCAGCCGCAGACTTGACGGAGGTGTTGTCACCGCCGAGCAGCGTGCCGTTGGTGCCGACCGTCGCCACAACCGTCGTTGAGGCGGCGTTGTCAGCTAATGCCCAGTGTTGAGTCAGTGCCATTTAATCCACCAAAAACAGTTCCGTCGCATCCGGCGGCGGCGTGAAGCTCAGCTTCTTGAGCAGCATTGCGGGCTGCTTCACCGTGCCGCTGAGAATCAAGTCGCCGCTGTAGTTGATCTCATAACCGAAAGGGCAGCCTTCCGCGTGGTTGTCGGTCGAGTGGAAGGTGGTTCTGGGCGTGACGAATTTACCCGTGCGGCCCTGAGCAATCCCTGAAAGCGTGTAGGCGACTGGACAACGGCGGGCCATGTTGCGAGCGAAGTGAAATCCTCGCTGGCGGCTGGCGAAGTCGTATGTAATGCCGGGGTGTGTCGGGAGCCCGCTCAGGAATCCGGAGTAGGCGGGATAATCGCTGAAAATTCCGGGGGCATCGGGGAATGGCAGTAGGGCGTTGATGCGAGCCCAAAAGCTGATGCCCAAAGCGCAGTCTTCCACCACGTTCTCCGTCACGTCGTTGCTGACGGAGCGGCCCCAGATTCCGGCCCCGTCAGAATCGCCGTCACGGATCGCACCCAGCTCAAACTTGTCCAAGTGTGTCCCCGCCGTAATGTTGCGGACGGTGTTGCGACTCACGATGTTCCCGAACTCGTTGCCGAATTCAAAGGCGATACCTGCCCCACGTCCGCCGTCAAACAGGTTGTCCGTGACGAGTCCGCAGTGCGAATCGTGGATTGCCAGCCCCCACTTTCGGGAGCGGAGTACTTGGCAGCCCACGAATTCAAACTGCGGCGAGCCGAGCAAGTCCGGCAGCCCGCGCAGGTGATGCAGGTGGACGGCGTAGCGGCCAATGTGATTGGTCACGGGGTCCAGCGGGTCGCCGAAGGTGCGACCCAGGTCCGCGAAGGTGGCGCCATGAATCCGCACGTCCGCATCTTCGGTAAACAGCGTGTGGCCGCGAACGCCAGCCGGATTCTCGCTCTTGAGCGTGACGAGCCCACCGCCGTAGATGCTGACCGTACTCCCGTGCTGGACAAGCAAGCCGTTGCCGAATTGCTCCGGGTCTTCGAGCGGCAAGTCACGGAACACGATCTCCCCGACTTGCTTCATGGGAGCCGCGGCAGTCCCCATTTCCAGCCCGCCATGCTCCACCTGGAGCGTCTGCACCATCAGTTGGGAATCGACGCCGGGATTGAACGCAAGGCTGCCATGCTCCACGCGGACGGCTCTGGCGATAGCATCCCCGGCGACTGTCACGCGATGCCCGATGCTTACTCCGCTGGTTGCCGTGGGAACGCCGGCTGACCAGGTGGCAGAGTCCGGCCACGGGCCATCCTTGACGCTCTTAGTGTCGGGAGAGGGTACGAAGTTGGGGATGTTGTCGGCCATTGCGGACGGTCACTTGGTCAGGATTAAAAATACCGAAGCAACGAACAGAGCAGACATTACAGCAGCGAACATGAGCGCGAGCTGAAAGCGGTTGTTGGCTTCTCTTAACTCATCCAAGCGGGAGTCATCTCTCGGAATTGGCTTTTGTTTCGGCACGAGCATGAACTTCGCGCCAGTCGTGGAAGTGCAAGGGACTTCGTCGTATTCCTGCTTTGGAAAGATTGCCATCAGCTCCCGCCCCCTTCCGGCTGCAAAGCCTTCTTAGCGAATTCCTTGACGTAATCGACCACTTGCCTGTCGTACCTGCCCACAGCAATTTCGGTGTCGAGTTTGGAAAGCCGCGTCATGGCGGCGTGAAGGCGAGCGTAGGATGGGCCGGACTTCGGGGCGTGAAGCGATGGCACGATTGCGAGTCCTTCACCGAGGTCTGCGGATTCCATCATGGCTTCATTCCCTCCACAACCTTCCGCACTTCGTCGTACGCTTTCCACGCCTCGCAGCACGGGCAACCTTCCGATGGCTCTTGGCACCGAACGCCAAAAGCTTCCTCAACCCAGGACTCCATGAGCCGGCAGATTTCCTGCCCTTCCCAGGCGAGCATTGGCAATGATTTTTTGAGGGTCATTTTTGGGCAGGGCGTCTCCACTTCTCCTGCATATTTCCCGTTCACGAATCGGGTGGCGATTTTGTAGTAGGTGCCGTCCAAGGGCTTGATTTACCTCCCCCAGTTCCGCGGCAGCAGCCGAGCCAGCCCACGACCTTCCGCACGCCGTGCCTGTCCGGCTTCACGTACGGCACCGAGCCGACTACCGACGCTACAGCCGCCGCGCCCGCAATGGTCGGCAAACGCTCCGCTCGGGATGAGCAGGGTGAGGCCGATGATGAGGATTCCGATGTACTTCATGGGTTACTCCTTTGAGGTTTCAGTGGTTACGCTCACCTGCGACAGCAGTAGAGCGCATGTATTCTTAAACGCGGCTTGCAAGACTTCGCCCGGAAGCTCTAACGGGTAGACGCTGCCAGAACGGGCCATGCCGGCCATCGTGCAATCTGCAATCATGTCGAGCACGTCAATCAAGTTCACGTCCGCAGGAATGCCGTCAGCTTGCAGAAGATGATGACGGTTTAGCTTGCGGTGCCGGTCCCACCACTCAGTTACTGTGAACTTGGTTTGGAAGTCGGCGTGGAATGAGTCGATGTCGCTCAACTTGTCAAAGTCGTGTCGAGCGGCTGCATCTTCCAGCAGGTAGCGGAAGAACAGCAAGCCACGCCTCACATCCAGAATGTGCTGGTGACTGCTGCGATAAAGCGTCTCCTTTGAGACTGTGCTTACATCGCAGGTTCTCGTATCGGCAGTCGGACTACGTGGAATTTCAATCATGGTTTCGATGCCTGTTGAGCGATGAACTTGATCGCCCTACGCTGGCGGAGTTCCCTTCCCGCCGTCATTGATGATGAATCCGAAACAGTGCCATCCCAGCAGGAACAGCAGGACGAACAGAACCACATTGCTGGCGTGTCCAGCCCACGGAGCAAACTGAAAGTACGCGCCCAGTAGCGACAGCAGCCACAGAAGCATGATGATCCAAAAGATGAAGCCCTTTGACACGTTGCACCTCGACTTTCAAAACTTCCGTCCCTCGAAACTCCACCGTCCTAGCGATGCCCCGCCGCGCTGGTCAGGGCTGAAACGTCTCCGCAGAGCTACGCCTTGGCGTCAACCCGCTTCACCTTGTCGCCGTCCGAAACGACGCTCACGTTGACACCGGGCGACAAGGCCCCCAGCGTGCTTGGCTGCCCTTCCAACGTCACCTTGGACTGCGCGTCCAGAGTGAAGCTGTGGTCCTTCCCGTCGCCAGTCGTGACAACGAGAGAACCAGGGGCGGACAGAATCGAGCTTTTCAAAACACCTGTCGTGGTCATGGTTGACCTCCTGCACTTCTCCAACACCTCAATTGCCGCCAGCCTCCGAGTAGCAGACTGGAACGGTGATTCAACTGGCCGCCTTTGCATCGGCGTCCACTTTGTCTTGCTTCGCCGCGTGATCCAGCGCCAGCTTCTCAGCCAGGTCGGCGGCCTCTAAGTCGTCTTTGTTCCCCGTCAGTCCGGCGATTCTGCGAGCGGCCACGGCATAGAGCCGGAGCTGCACGAGCGAAGCCGAGTTGACGAGCGTGTGGGTTGCGGTGGTTGTCTCTTGAATCTCATGGAGGGCGTTACCTTGCTTCGTAGTGCTGGCGTCCAGCGTCGTCTTGACTTCTTCCACTTTCAGAGCCGCTGCCGCTGCTCGGTCATCAGCCCGCTTCTCCGAAGAGTATTTCAGTACCGCCAGGACGATGGCGAGACACGCCGCGATCAAGGCTTGCCAGACGACATCGGAAACGGCAAGGAGCATCATCCAGCGGCCCCCCTGTCACCCTTCGGCCCGCGCTCGCCTCTCTCTCCCTGCTCACCTTGCTCGCCCCTCTGCGGCGGATACAGAGCTGAGCCTGTCCCGGCCTTCTCCACCATCTTGGTAGCAATCTTCTCGGGAAGTTTCTCCGTGCTTTGTTCCACCCGGTCGCCAAGATTGTCGCTGCGAACCTTGCTGGACGCATTCAGAGAGCGCGTTTGAATCCACGCTATTAAAGCCTGAGTGAGTGGCACGCCGATCAAGACGATAAGGGACATCGCCACCATCTGCCAGGTCGTGGTTTCACCTTGAGCTAAGAGCATCATGCTGGTTCAGCCTCAGTTTCTTCTCTGGTTGGTAGAACTAACGGCCCTGGGAGCCTGTCGGAAACGAGCTTCAGAAGCACCCCGACCTGGCCCCGAAGCTCGGCAGCCTCGGCATGGCACTTCATTTCCCGTTCGTAGTTTTCCTTGGTGGTTTTCATTTGCTCCGCATACCACTTGTCTCGCTCGCTGTGCCCCTGGTCCCGCAAGTCCTTGATGTTTGTCTCAAGTTGCAGGACTCGCGTTGTCAGCACCTCGATGGAGTGATCCTTGGCCACGTTCTCGGCCTTGACTTTCTTCAGTTCATCCGCATTTAGTTCAGCCTGAGCCCTCATCAGCTCGACTTGGTATCTCCCGCTCGACTTGAACCACGTCACAATCAACCCGCCTACCAAACCGCCAACGGCAAGGCACACTGATCCGATAAACGTGCCCCAGGCCGCCATATCAGACATGTCGCCACTGTCTCCTGAGTCCCTAGGGGGTCCGGTTGTTCCTACGCTTTGCCTTCTTCGCTTCCCTCTCTGCACGAATCTTCGCGGCCTGCTCGGCTATCTTGGATGGGATGGGGGCAGGCTTGGTCATTCAGTCGGCTCCCCAGCATTCGCTAAAATCTGCTTCATGTAAGCGATACGACTGAGGCTCCTGGCAATGTTTCTTTCTTCCTCCTTTATCCAGTAGCGGACGCTTTCCGCTGATGCCGATACATGAGCCGTCGCTGGCGCTGCATCGTCATTGCGAAGCTTCTCGACTGGTACTTCCACCATCACGCCTTCACTCCCTTCGCTTCCCGCTTCCTCAACAGCACCACTTCCGCCTTGAGCTGCACTATCTGGTCTTTCAACTTGTGGACCTGATGATTCATGGCGACTTGGACATCCCGAAGCTCGCCCTTGGCGTCATCAAGTTCCGTCAGCAGTTCCCGCACTCGTTGCTCGAAGGACATGGCGAATCCTTTCCGCGGTTAGTCTTTGTACTCCACTCGCTTCACAGCTCCGTTTTCGTGGTACTCAATTGCTTTGACCCGATGGCAAGCCGCACCAGCCGGGTAGTGAAACATCCCGCAATGCTCGCAGGGGCCTGAGCAGCTATCCGTAGTTTGAGTCGGGACATATCCAGGCCACGGCCAGTCGTATCGCGGGTCACGCAATGGCGGCAGCAATTGAGCGGCAAGCGGGCTGGCTTCTATGAACATCACTCTGTCTCCGTCGCTTTCAAATTCTCCGCCCGCTCGTGCCGCTGTAGTTTCAGCCGGTCCAGTTCCTGCTCCGTCCGCAGCCCCTTCTCATCCAGGGCCGTGAGTTCGGCTTGCTTGGCAGCTATGGCGGCGTCGAGTCGGGCTAGTTCGGGGTCGTCACTCATCATCCTTCCCCGGAAAAATCGAATACCAAACGTAGGCGACGGCGATCCAGAACATTTCGTACAGCCGCCTCATGTTCATTTCGTCACTAAAAAGGACATCAGCGAAACACCGAGCCATGCCGCCCAAAGTAACGCCGCGACGATGGCTCCTTCTTTGAGGTCGGTCATTGCTTAGGGGGCGAGGGCCGCACGGGCGTCGGCTTCGCTCACACCGTTGGCAACGCAAGCGGCGACAAATTCTTCCGACTCAGGCGTAGCGTTGAACGGGCCGGATCCTTCGTTCAAAGCCTGGATGATCGCTAGGATATGCGGCCAGACCGCCTTGAGCTTCGGGCCAAGTGTCGCAATCAGGGTCAATAGTACGGACCAATTCATGTTCTTCTCCTAACCAGGTGTTGAAACCGACGGCGCGCCAGCGTCATCGGGAGTTGACTTCGATTCGTTCAGCAGGCCCATGCCGTTGTCTGACCAAGAATCGCCCCACGAGTTCCAAATGCGAGTGCCGTACTTGGAAGCGGCCAGTTCGATCAGCGGGTCACGCTCGGCGGCTGGGAGGTGCCTGTAGCGTTCCTTCGCTGCGGCGTGCGATTCGTTGGCGACCGAAGCGGAGATAATCACCGGGTCAACAGCACAAACCTCGTGGCTCCACCAATTTAGTCCGATGAAAACCGGGATCTCGTGGAGCAGAAGCGTCATCATCGTGTCGAAGCCACGCTGGGGAACCTCCCACCACTCGGCCACCTTGTACTTCGCCCGCTCCAATCCCACGGCGGGGGTTTCCAGGTCACGGTAATTGCGGGCGTTCGCTCCCCACAGGGCCGTTGTGCAGAGCCCGGTGTCGATGATGAATTGGAGCATCTCGCCACCCCATCCGCCCTGGTTCGCTCCCCTCTTGATGACGGCACAACCGGACGCCGGCGATAGTTCGGCGTAGGGCTGATTGGCCTTGAGCCGCATCAGCTTCATCGCGGAGACGACGGCGTTCCCCCAGCAGTAGTTCGTGCCGTTCTGGTCAAGGGACTTGATGCCCGCCTTCGTCCGCCGCTTGGACAAGAGCCGTGGCGACTCGGTGAGTTCCTTGATGCGAGCGTCCCACTCGCTCCGTGGAATGAGCGTTGGCAGCGGATTGGCGGACGCTTGGAACGGCGGCGAGCCGTAAGGCACAAGTTGCCAGTTGCGGGCTTCGCGGCCCTTGCTTTCGCCTTGGGGAATCACCGGCGCGATGATATGGGCGTTGCTATCAGTGACGACGATTTCTTTTGAGCCAACTGGTGATTCAAACACGGTCAACCTCCGTAGCTCTTGAGGAATTGGAGCGTGTTATCATCCATCGCCCGTCCGACTTTGCGGCCATCCTTGAGTTCGATTTCCACCCATGGGGCGTCATCACCCAGGCCGGCGGAAGCCCGGTCAACCTTCCCCTTGATGTACAGATCTTTGAGAAACTTGAGGTCGGTCTGGAACCGTGGCTCAGGGTCGAAAGATGCCGCTACAAAATCGTCGTCCCACTTCCGCCAGTTACCGACGCCAGCCTGCGCGTCCAAAAATTCGTCCACGGCGGTATCCACCGCTGGCTTGGGCTGGGGGAGCTTTGACCACTCCCAGACGAGGACCGCCGCTTTGATGCCCACTGGCTGCGGCGGCACGGGAGGGTTTGGAGGATTCGGCGGGACCGGAGGGACGGGCGGCGGCTCGACTCCGCCGAGCTGAGTGAATTCGTCTTGCAGCACTTCGCTCGTGTACGACTCAAAAATCTCCAAGGTATCCAGCTTCGCCTTGGTCACGTCGTTGGGGAAATTCGGGTCCGGCACAAACACCGTGACCTTGCGAGTCTTCACCACGACCACGGTTGCCTTCACCGTCTGCTTGCCAGGCTTCGCCCATCCCCAGAGCCGCAAGCCGTCCGCCTGAGCGTCTTTCGTGATGAGGCCAGGCGAGAATGCCCACGTCACTTTGGCCCCGGTGGGAGCCGTGACGCTAATCTCAATCGGCTCGCCCACGTCGTAGCTGCTCTTGACGTTGAGCGTAGTGTCCGCCCCCCAAGCCGTCGAAGCCAGCAGCAGCCAGAGGAGGGCGAGGCGGGGGAGAGTTGGCAGCATGACGACACGGTATGGTGTCGCAGCGCCAGGAAAACCCGTTCGCAGCGTGATTAGATTTAACCCCGCCAGGAAAACCCGTTCGGGGAGCAAGCTTGCTGAAGGAAAGTCTAAGGGACGGCGAGAGGAATTGCAAGGGTTTCTTGGTTATGGTGCATCCGGCCATGCAATTCTCTTGTGGCGGAGCAACATCTGGATAAACACATCAACGTCACCCGGCTCGTAGAGCGTGATGGCAGTTTTCTGTTCGCCATCGGACATTTTGAGAAGGACGGCAACGACTGAAGATGTTCCGTTGCTGCCATCGGCGACGGTGAATCCAGCAACCGGCAGTCGTTCAGGACTTCTTCCTACGGGGTCGCTCCACATCTTCGGAAGTTTGCCGATCATACCGTCTCCTTTGTTTTAACTTTCCGCCTCACCACAACCCCCGGCTTCCCGTTCTGCGGCTTGGCTTCTATGGTCACGTCGGTTCCTGGAATAGCGAGCGGCTTCCCTTTCCGCAGGCGGATGTAGATTGGCTCAGTCGGTTCCTTCGGCTTGTCGCTCATGGGGTCCGTTCCCGTGGTCAGTCCGTTTTGATATTCCTGAGCACCTCGGCCTGCATCGACTCATCCCCCCACCAGCTATGAATATTCCAATTCGTAGGGACACTTGTCGCCGTGCTTGGCTTGAAGCACTTTGACTTCATCAACAATCTTGTCTGGATAGGGCCGCTCGTAATGAAGCTCACGGTGCCCATCGGGCCAGCGGTAGAAAACTCTCACGACGCTGGGACCATCTTCGTTCGGATAATCGTCTTTCACTTCAAGCTCCTTAAAACTTCCGCTTCAATCGTCAGTCCCCGTTCCTCGAACCAATCGCTGGCAACATCCAGCAGGTGCCGAGAGGGAGGGCCGCCGGTGCCGTGGCAGGTGGGGCAGGGAGTAAGACACTCCGGACACAACGGCTTATCGACTGCCAATTCATTCTCTTTCCGAAACGCCATCGTGCGTCCACAAGTCGGACAGAGAAACGTAATGTCGTCAGGCGAGCCAGCGGTGTAGCACATCGGTTCTTCGTTGATGTTCCCAGCACCCTTACACCCTCCACACGTCCCCTCATACGCTCCACCCGTCGCCCTCAGAAACGGAGCCAGGGCCGCTGCGGGGTCTTGGTAGAGCAGCAGGCGGAATTGAGCTTCGGCTTCGGTGGGGAAGTAGAGACCCTCGGAAGTCCTGTTCCATGCAGCTAGTATCTCGGTGTTTTCTTCGTTGGTATCAAAGTCAACAAAGAATCCTTCGCGGTGAAGCCAGCCCCACTCCTGTTCGATGAAAGGCTTTCCATGAACCATGTTTCGCTCACAAGAAACCAGCCACATTTGCCTGGATTCGTGAGTAGTGAACGGCCCCTTCCGCTCCACTCGAAACGTACTGGCGTCGTACCGCTCCCCCACGCTACCGCTCATGGTTTGCTCCTCCCCTCGACTTCGGCCAGAGCGGCGGCTCTCCTTCCAAGCTGAATCCCCTTGTCCATCGCCATCCGATATTCGTTCGTGAGCCACTTGGCAAACTCAGGGGAGCGAGTGTCTCTTGGGATTTTGTTTCGCTCGCCAGCTTCGTCTCGAATCTCTTGAAGCCACCGGGAGATTGATTCTTCTTCGTACCAGCCGACGGCGATTTCCCAAGAGCTTCGCTCCCCGCTCTGTGCGGCTGGCTCGGCGGGGGGAGCGAACGGTTCTTCGCAGCCGGGCGTGTACCATCGGCTATCTCGATATTCCAGGCTCATCCGCTGCAACAAAACCTTCCCGTTGCAGTCCTCAATTTTCCAGCCATCGCCTTGGCTCATTGCATCAACGAGGTTATCGAAGGCTCCGAGATTGAATCCGTGAATCGAATAAACGGTTACTAGCGGCTTCGCCTCACTCACCGCTGGGGGCGGGGAGGGTGGAAGGCGTTCCTCTCTAAAATACGGCGGCTTGGTTTGCAGATCGCGAACCTTCGCCCACGCCTGAGACTGCACGGAATCCCAAGGGATGCCGGCGTGCTCAGTAATGCTCATCAGGACAATCAGCACGTCTGCCGCTTCTTCCGTTGGATTGCCGTGCTTGCCTCGGATGGCCTCAATCAACTCACTCGCTTCCAGGTGCAGATAAGCTCCGCGTGCCGTCCAATGAAGCGACCAATTGCGGTCATGGCAGACTTTGAGAACGGCGGCAGGACACTCCTCCCCCGGCTCGCGTAGGGCGGAGAGAATTTCTTCCCACCGCTCAGTCGGAAGCTCAAGCAAAATATGCTTGCCGCCGATGCAGGTGTACTTGGCGGAACACGCTTGCAGATACGCCAACGCTTCGCTTCTCGTCATCGTCCTCTCCTCGGTTAGGGGTTATTTGGTGTAGGTGATCGTGATGGGGCGAATCACAGTATTTAACCACTTGAATCTCTCGTGCGTCTTGACGAGTTCCTTATCTCCAACCACGTCCGGTCGCTTGTTGCGACCAGTGAAGACGCCCCACGCCTTCACGATCACCGTCTTCCGCTTCGCCGGTTTCTTTGGCATGGTTTCACCTGGAGGTTAAAGCTGCTCTGAACATTTCGGGCAAGCGCCGCCGTCCTGGGAAACGATGTCCGCAATTTTCACTAACCGAGTATGCGGGTTGCCAACCATAGGGCGGACATAGATTTGGTTGTCGCTGATGACCACCCCAATCTTGCAATGCACCGGCTTCCCGCCATTCCACCACGCCAACACAGTCACGTCCTGGTCGTACTTTAGTTCAGCCGATTCCATCTACGTCTCCTCCTGTGCCGGGTGGGTGGTGAGGGGCAATAGAAAATCGCAGAGCGACAAAAACGCGGACGCCAGAACTTCCGCTTTCACGGCCAGTGCCTCAAACGGAAGCTCGTCAGACTTTGGGCACGTTTCAAGATACTTGGCAAGCTGGTGAGACTTCTGAAGTAACGGCTCCACAGCCGCCAACTTCTCCCTCAGCCCCTCAAGCTCGTCGAGCAGGGAGGGGAGCTGGTTCACGGCGGCGACGATGAGGGCGGCGTTCTCTTTGGTGCAAGCTGGCCAATGACCGTCATAGACGACCATGCCAACAACGAGACTCTTGTCTGGACCTTCGATTACATTCCAGTCCTCGATAGATTCGCAGCGTCCTTCTGGAACTGGGTCGTCCCACGTAGAACGCCACGGTCCAGGCGTAGCCTTCGCCAGCAACTCTCTCAGGGCGGGGATGTCAGTGGGCATGGGTTGGTTCCTTGGTAATCTTGGCGCGGAGGATTTCGGCAACCTCAGCGGCAACCTTGTACGGGTCGCCCATCGCTTTCGTCCCGAACTGCAAGACTGTCCAGCCATCGGCCTGGGCGGTGTTGAGCTTCTCGTGGTCCTTTGCTTGCTGAGCCCCGCGATTGTGTCCGCCGTGGACGAAGCCGCCTCCTTGAATCTCTACTGCCACCTTGCAATCAGTGTCAGTAGCGTTCTTGCTCCATGCGAAATCGAACCGCCACATTCGCGGCATGTGGAACCGCCACTGCCTCGCGGGCTCAGGTAAATCCTTCGCCACGACTCGCCACGCTGCCAGGAAGGCATCTTCCAGGCTGGCTCTGTCTTGCTTAGTTACCTTGCGGTTCGGCTGCTTCACGGGGTCGCCTCCTCCATAGAACTGTTTTCTGAAAGTCGCTGAATCCATCGTCTCCATCACTTCGCCTCCCTGGCTTCGGGTCTATCGCCCATGAGTACCAACAGTTCGAGGGCCATCCGGTGCCGCTCCGCATTGACGCCTGAGTGGCAGTTTTCTCGACCGAACTTCAAAACGGCTTCGCGCTCCACTTGCAGCTTGTCGAACACGTCGGCGATAGCATTCAACCTTCCGCCTTCGTACTCGGCAGGCAGGCCGACGACTCGCTCAATGGTGCTCATCGCGGCTTCGTGGACAGCGTGCCAGTTGCGGTCAAGCTGTTCGTAGCCGGCTTTCACGGAAGTTAGCTCGGCTTGGAGTTGTTCGATGGTCATGCGGTGCCTCCGTAATTCATCCAGACACACTCCGTTTTCTTCTCCTTGACCTTCGCGCTGCTGGCCTTGTTGTCTATTTCAAAATCGACACGCCGCCAGTTGCTGGCCTCCGCGAAATCGTCGTAGAGTTTGGAACGGTACCCGCTCAGAAGGAACTTGCCTTGGATGTCACCGAGAACGTCAAGCAGCGTGGCGTGCTCCTCTTTGCTCATTTCGTATTCGTGATACTCACCAACGCTGCTCCGCGCTTCGTGCATGTACGGAGGGTCGCAGTAGAACAGGGTTTCCGGTGAGTCGAGTTCCTTGATGAAGTCCAGGGCGTCATCATCACTGATTTGCACTCGCTTGATCCGCGAGTGAAACTCAGGCAAACCTTCTATCGCCGTGAGCCATGCCGACACGTTTTCGTTCATTCCGCGACGGAGCCTGCCTGTTGGTGTGGCAAAGTCTTTCATCAGCCCTTGCCGCGACTGACGATTTACGAGAAAGAAATCAACAGCGATTTTTCGCCAGTCATGGGAGCCGCCTCCCCTTAGTCGCCGCTCAGCAGCAATGAATTCCTTTCTGGAAAACGGTTTGGCTTCCACGGCTCGGCGAAATTCCGCAAAGCACCACGGGTCGCCAAGCGCGCTCCAAAAGTGCGACAACCGCCAATTCAGGTCATTGGCAAATTCCGAAACGCCTTCACCGTCCCCGGCCAGCAAGACAGCGCCGCCGCCAAAGTACGGCTCACAGTAGCGCGTGTGCGGCGGGAACAAGGCGCGAATCTTTGGCGCGAGATACGCCTTGCCTCCGTGCCATTTCAGGGGTCCAGATTTCATCAGCAGTTCCTTTCATAGGCGGTCGCAGTCATCGGCTCGCTCCTTGGGTGGTCATCGGCTCAGGCTCCGGGGGTTAGGACTCTTTGTGCGGAGCCCAGTTGCACACGACAACCAAGGCCCCATCGGCAATGCGGCGTACAACTTGAGTGCCCATCCTGTCCTCGGCCTCGCGGCGGTTGGCGACGTTCAGGGTGAGCCAGGTTGGCTTCTGATGGCTGTAGCGGGAATCTATCACCGTGAACAGCGAAGTGGCTTGGTAGTCCGACAGCTTGCCAACGGGCGGGAGCGGGTCGCTGATGGCGAGAATATCAGGGGCGGTGAGCTGCTTGATGAGAAACATTTCGTTCCGCTCCGAGTCCTCATCCATCGTTGCCCGGAATTCCGCCCAGAGCATCGAACCGTTGCGCCACGACAGCCGCAACTCTGCGCCGATAGCGATGCGTGCCATCGCCATCATCAGGTGATCCTTGCCGGTTCCAGGCGGCCCAAACCAAACGATAGAGCGCCCGGCGTTGTAATTCTCTCGGATGTTCTGGCCGTACTCTGTGAGCCGTTCGATGGCGGCTTTCTGGTTGGAGTCAGTCGCCTTGAAATTCGCCAAGCGGCATTCGTTGTAGCGGGAGCCACGTTGCCCGATGAGCGTGGCCCAGTCACGAAACTTTTGCTCGTTCCGTTCGCGGGCCTCTTGGTCCTGCCACGCTCTGTCGCGTTCCTCACGGGAAGCGCGATCGGCCTCCGTCTCGGCTGCCGGAATCGCTTCTGGCTTTGGCGGTTTCAGTAACGGCGGAAGACCGTGACCGGACAGCTCGTAGCCGGCGTCCCGACGCTTGTCGGCTACCAGCTTGGCGAGCTGCTCTGGCGTGAGTTCAGGCAGTTCATTCCCAGCTAAGATCGGCTGCGGGGTTGTGTCGTTGGCCGTCGCCGATGGGGAGGGTTGGTTGCTTTCCATTTTGGTTTTCCTTTTTTTGCCAGTCGTACTTGCCTTCGAGAATTGAGGTCACGGTGTCCGGTCGAATGAACCAATCGAAGGTCGGCTTCCACCCGTCCGGTTGGCTAGCGAAGAGCTTCAGCGGGAACTTGGCTATCGCCGCCTGCCAGTTCCAGGAAGGGTCTTTGAGTCGTGTATTGAGCTTGTGCAGTCGGGATTGCGTCAGCTTCCGAACCTTGATGACGCCAGCGGCAGAATTCCACGCTACCCCGACAGGGTGTATTTCTTCTCCGTCTCCTTCTGCGTCTGCGTATGCTTCTCCGTCTCCTTCTGCGTGTGTTAAATCAGTTAACTCAGGTTTACAGTTGTTTACAGACTCCGCAACATCTTGTCCGTCAACAACTTGCGACTTCTTTGCACGGTAGTCCCGCATGTAATCACGCATGTAGTCCCGGCGCTCTTTTGGGTCTTTCATGTCCCGATAGGAGGCGTAGTTTACAAGCTGATAACCACGTTCACCGTTGCTAACAACGATCCTGCGGCCTTCCTGCTCTTTGGAATTTGAGTTTAGGTCGGGGGCCATGAGCACCTGTAAACATTTACGGAACTCGTCTAGCTTCATATTCAGGCGGCGGGCAATCGCTACGTCGGTCCCGATTACGTACCCCTCCGGGTCGGCAATGGCGAGCATCAGGACGAAGGTATAGCGCACGTTGATAGGCTCCTCCATCAACGAAGATTCTGTGATTCTCGCGTACAGTTTCGAGTACACTCGGCTCCGCTCCCTCGTAAATCCTTGCCTTAAAACAACACGCTCTGCTCAAGCTCTTCAAACCCCCGCCGCTT
>JGI10216J12902_100184347_pt1 | contig 36889 bp, 78 predicted proteins | sample KanNatreferecore_FD_12902 | JGI IMG/M metagenome (IMG submission 12902)
AACACGACCTCCCCCATGTCCATGGACATGTCGAGCACAGGCCTGGACGCGATTCCTGTCGTCGAGGGTCGGTTCTACGCGATCTCCTGGTACGCCAGGAAGACCGCTGGCGGTCCTGACACTCGCGCTTCCTACACCTGGTATGACTCGGCTGGCGCTGCGATCGGTGCCACCGTGACGGGGACTGACCAGGCGGTTACGACAGCGTGGACGAGGTTCACAGAGGCGACGGTCGTTGCCCCCGTGGGCGCTGCATTCATCCAGGTCAGCCTGGAGTGGTCCGGTACCGCACTGGTTAACCAGACCCTCGACTTCGCGCAGGCGCAACTGAACCGTGGCTCTACGGCCACCACATACTTCGACGGCGACTACCCGGACGCGAACTGGACGGGTACCGAGAACGCCTCCTCCTCGCAGTTCGAGGAGAACGTCGAGTACGAGACGATCTTCGGCTGGGGCACAGACCATGCCCCGCCGACCGAGCCGACCGTGCTCGACTTCGTGGCGCGTACGACCACGATGTTCCTGTCCATCCAGCCGACCGACACGGAGGTCGCCACTCCGACGCTTGACCTACAGGTTCAGGATGCTTCGGTTCGCCGCATAGCCCGGCCCGGCGTGATCTCGTTCGGCACGGGCGATGACGCCGTAGTCCCCTCTGACGGCTGGACGCACCTTGCCCCTGCTGGCATGACTGTCACCTGGAGCCTTGATGCCAGGTCTGTCTTCACGCAGGCCCGGAACCCGAGCGGCGGCAGCACGTCGTACACGGCTGCGCATGGCGTAGAGCGCACGCTGTACGGACTTCAGATCGGCAGTCGCTACCGGCTCATGGTCGAGTTCGATGCTTCCTGGAACGAAACAGACGTGTCAGCGATCGTTGCCCTGGACCCGGTCATCGACATCAGTAACAGCGCTGGGTACCTGCAGACCTACGCCGACGACAACCCTGGCACGTTCCAGTATTTCCGTGTTGTCGAGTTCACCGCTACCGAGACATCTTCTGTGCTCCTGTTCCACCCGACAGCGACTCTCGCCGTCGGGTCCCTCGGCACCGTGCGCTGGCGTTTCCACGAGTACATGGTCGAGGAGATTCTGGAGACCGACGAGACCGAGCCTCAGGCTGGGCGTTTCCAGGAGCGCACTATGTACGAGGTGAAGGCTTCGCAGGGTCCAACCCTGACTAACGTGCGCACATCTCCGTGCGGCGTCATGGGGCAGATCACCTACTCCCTGCGGGCTGGGAACCCGTTCAAGTACCGCTCCCCGGTGTTCGCGGGCGGCCTTCCTGCTGGGACCTCTGTCGAGGTCGTTGATGTCGTGTGCTCCGAAGACGGACTGCCTAACATCATCAACTTCTCCTACAACCCATCGGTCGAGACGAACGGCACTGACTGGTCGGGTTCCATCACTGGCACGGGGTCGGCAGCGCGCGTCGCTTCAGGGGCTGCTGTCGTTGGCGGGTTCGTATGGCGGGGCACGGCGACGAACAGCCCGGGTAACCGCCTGAACTCTCTCACCGCGACCTATGACGTGGGCGACGTGACGGGCGGGCCGACACCGATCCAAGGCGAGACGATCACGGTCAGCGCGTACTTCCAGGTCAAGAACGCGCTGTTCGTCGGGACTTACCCCTGGGCGATCCGATACACCCTGGATGGGGTAACGACGACCGTGAGCGGATCGCAGTCCGCTCCCGCGATCGACGTGTGGCACCGTATCGAGACGACAATCGATCTGCCCTACAACGTGGACCTCAGCCAGATCCAGGTCGAAATCTCTGCCCCTGTGGCAGTTACGCAGGGCGGCGCGTTCGACATGGACGGCGTCATGATCGAGCGCGGGTCGGTCGCAACCGACCCGTTCGATGAGACGTCTGAGAACGTCGTGTGGGCTGATGCTGCGAACACGTCAGCGCTCATCAAGTCGCAGTTCCTGACCGACATCTCGGAGGACCCTGACTGCCCGACGCCCCCGGCCCCTCCAGGTCCTCCCTCGATCGACGAGACCTGCATCACTGAACCCACGTCGTACGACCGGACGGTCGTGGAGATCCCTGCCGAGACGGTGCCGAGGAACCTGACCGCCTATCCAGTAATCACGCTGACGGCTGGCAGCACAGCAGTTCGGCAGGCGCGCATCCGCTTCTGGGAGAACCCGTCGAATCTGACGATCGACCAGTTGGACCCGTGCTCCTCTGACGGAGAGATCATCGTGTCTTACCTGGCGGCAGGAGCGACCCTGGTGATCGACGGCGTGCTGCGCGAAGCGACGGTCAGTCTGCCTGGCTACCCAGACCAGAACGCAAACCACGTCCTGTATGGCCCTGACGGGGGGCCTGTCGACTGGCCAGAACTCTCGGGTGGCATCCCGTACCTGGTGACGCTGGAACTCGATTCCAGCGCGCCATACACGGACACGCTCATGACGATCGACCTGGTGGTGAGGGACTGATGGCGCTCGGGTGTGAAAATCACACAGCGTACGTCTACGACCGTGGCGGAACGCAGCGACTGTTCCAGATCCTGCCGCTGACCTCGGTCGAGTGGGAGCGCCTGCGTGACGACATCTCCCATGCCGTAGTCACGATCGTGAACCCTGGCCCGGACTGCCAGGAGCAGATGCTGAGCGTCCATCCGAACCGGATGGAACTTGTGATCTTCCGGGGCAGCGAGCGCGTCTGGGAGGGGCCGATCTCTCGCATCGGGTGGCACAAGGACCGCATCGAGATCGAGGCGAAGGATGTCATCCACTACGCCTACCGAACGATCATGCACGCCGCGTATGACAACTCACACCCGAACATCCAGACCACGATCCAGCGCACGCTGAACATCCTGGGTGGGGAACTTGCGCGCAAGGAGGCGCTGTCCCCGCCGATCAACGTGCTGCCCTACGTGACCGCCTACACGACAGCGAACGACTCGGAGACATCCAAGACGACGGTGCCGTATGAGTCGACGGTGTACGACGACATGGACGGCATGGCGTGGCGCTCAGGCATGGACTACACAGCGGTAGGTCGGCGGATCCTACTGTTTGACACCCACACTGTCTGGTACACGACGCCTGCGGTGACCGAGGCCGACTTCCTGTCGGAGATCGTGGTGACGCAGTACGGCATGGAGGGTGCTACGTCTGCCGCCGTGACGAGCGGTACTGGCGTCTTCGCTGTGGCAGGAGCGGACGACCCGTTCTACGGGGAGTGGGAGATCCTGGACAGCGCCTACGACGACGACGGCACGATGGCACCGACGTTGGCCGCGCTGCTCTCGCAGGCTGAGCGCAACCTGGACGGCAGAAACCCGGTGCCGCTGCATGTTCGGGTTCCTGACGGGTCGCAGTTGAACCCGAACGGAACTCTGCTCATGGAGCACCTGATCCCTGGTGTGCGCATCCCGCTGCGTGCGACGCTGCTGACGCTCAAGGTCGCTCAGATGCAGAAGTTGGACAGGGTGGTGGTGACCGAGGATGGTGAGTCGGGCGAGAAGATCGCTGTGACGATGTCGCCTGCATCGCAGAACGACGAGCCGCCGGAGGAGTGACGTGCCGAACCTGATCCCTCAGGACATCCGTGAGTGGATGCGCCGCATGGAGTTCAAGACGAACGACCTGACTCGCCGCCTCAGCAGTCTGATCCCTGGCGACATTGCTGATGACGTTGACCTTGACGACTTCATGTCGTCTGGGCGCTGGCGACGTCGCTCGACAACGGACACTACGACGGTTCTGCACTACCCGTTTGACGGCGCTGCGGGGACGCTGGAGGTCTACTGGGACCCTGCCTTCACCCAGGTGCATCAGGTCTTCTACGACATCACTGGGAGCATCTGGTCGCGCTGGTTCGATGGCGTGGTCTGGTCGGCGTGGCTGCGCAACTTCCGCGACAGTGGATGGGATTCGCTGAACGGCGACCTCGCAGCCGCCTACACGTCATCGAACTTCGAGGTGTCCCGTGTCGACGAGACGGTGTTCATCCAGGGGCAGGTCACCCCGACCGGCAACTGGGGCGCTGTGATGGCTAACAACAACATCATGAGCACCGTCCTCGACACCCAGTTCCGGCCCATCCAGTCGCACGTCATCATCTCCGCCTCGTCAGCCACGGGCGCCATGGTGAACTTCCGCGTCTCCGTCCAGTCCGGTGGCCAGATCTCCGTCCGCTGCGACACGGCGACGCACACTGGTGGTGTCTTCATCGACCACACCTACCGTGGGACAGCGCTGTGATGGATGGGTTGATGGTTTTTTCACCCGCTAGATCCCCGTTGATCGTCATACCTACCATGTAAATTCCTTACATGGGGTTCAATATGTTTTTCACACCGGAGCCACAGCCCATGCCGACCATGAGTCCTGTCCCCAACATCAGTGAGGTGAGCGACTTCTCCTCAGGCATCTCTGGAATCGTGGGCACGGTTCTGCTTGTGATCGCGGGCTTGGCGTGGATGAAGGCGAAGGCGTGGTTCGCTGAGGTGATCACAGACGTGAAGGCGACCAAGGTCCAGACGACCAACAGTCACGACACGAACCTGCGAGACGACATCACCGAGGCACTGACCAAGATCGACACCCTGACCACCTCGGTAGGCGAGGTAGTCAGCGGCATGGAGACGCTGAACGCGAAGCAGGAAGAGGTCCATGAGGATCTGGGGAGGCTGGACAAGAGGCAGACAGAGGTCCATGAGGATCTGCGTGAGACCAGGAAGGATCTACGGTTCGCGACGGGGTATGTGCGCGACGTGGACAAGCGCCTGATCGATCACGTCGACAAGATGCGAGGAGGAAGAGATGTACCTGAATGACCTGGCCGAGGTCCTGCGTGACGCAGGGCTGACGGTGGTGGAGGTCGCAGGCTGGAGGACGCGAGGCTACCGACGACTCGTTGGCAGCACGTATCGGGCCGACCTGCTCGGGGTGGAGAGCATCATCGCCCACCACACGGCAACGTCCTGGAACTCGGCTGGCGACTACCCGACCCTGAGCACGGTGCGTGACGGTCGGTCCGACGTGGCGGGCCCGCTCTCGCAACTCGGGCTGGGCCGCAGCGGCACCTGGTATGTGATAGCCGCTGGCTATGCGAACCACACGGGCAAGACCATGCAGCCGTGGCAGTCGAACTCCTACGCGCTCGGCATCGAGGCGGAGGCTTCCGGCGTGGGTGACCCCCGGGACTGGCCGAAGGCGCAGATGGACTCGTACGCACGGGGCGTGAAGGCGCTCGCTGAGCACTACCGTGTGCCGGTCGAGCGGGTGCTCGGCCACAAGGAGATCGCCGCCCCGCTGGGTCGCAAGACCGACCCTTCTTTCGACATGGGGGCGTTCCGGACGAAGGTTCGCTCCATCGACCTGAACCCTGGAGGTTTCATGGGACTGAACGACGAGGAGCAGGACGAGGTCCTGCGGAAGATCCGCGAGACGCACGAGGTCACTACCCAGCGTGTTGAGGACGTTGCCACGAAGGATGGCCTGCGCCTTGCCTCTGCGCTGCGCCGCATCCTGGTGATCACGCGGCGCTCTGAGCGGCGTGAGGAGCGCCTGCTCGCCGCGCTGACAGCGGTGACCGCACACCTGGGCGCTGGTCAGGCTGAGATCCTGACTGCGGTGAACGCGGCCCTGGCTGCTGTCACCGAACTCGACGAGGACCTTCCTGAGGGTCCCAACACGGAGGAGTGAGCATGAAGATGCCCAGCGCTAACACGCGACGGTGGATGTACCGGGTGGGGAACGCCGTCCTGGGCGTGACTGTGGTCTACGGCCTGGCGAACGGTGAGGAGGCAGCGGCGTGGGGCCTGGTGCTCAACGCGCTGCTGCTCATGGCGGACGCGAACGTGCCCGCTCAGATCGAGACGCTGGAGGACTGATGACGAACGTCAGCCTGGGCGCTGAGGAGATCGAGCACAGGTTCGGTTTCCACAAGGCGACCATCGAGGGTGAGAACGCGACGCTGCCCCTGCACCGTGAGTTGCGCCTGGCGTTCAGCGACTTTGCGGAGCACCTGGACACGATCCTCGTGCCGGGTCGTGCGAAGTCTGTAGCGATGACGAACCTTGAGGACGCCAGCATGTGGGCGCACAAGGCCATCGCTGAGACGGCACCTGTCGTCAGCGAGTAGGCTGTCCGCGACATCCCAGTCGTTCGAAGGAAATAAGGAGAGCCCCCCAGACGCGCATCTGGGGGGCTCTCTCCTGTCTAGGGTCCGGATGTACCACCGGGCCGCTGTACGGCTGCGCTAGGGGGCGTTGTGTGCAGCCTCGGGCCATAGGTTGCTGTACTTGCCCGCCACGATCGCGTAGTGGTCGGCGCGGGTCAGGTCCAGCGCCCCCAGATCCTTGTGCACGAGCAGGATGCGCATGATCGGCCCGCCGTTCGAGCACCCACCGCTGATGTGGCGCCCTCTCAGCGTCTCGTCCGGACCCGCCTGCATCGCGATCACGGGCCAGGTGTTCACGCCCGACCCGTCAGGGTTCACGAGGTCGATCACAAGAAAGCCCGAGGAGTCGATGCGCGGGGCGTGGCTCGTGTCGAACAGACCGACCGTGTTGTGGTGCGGGTCGATGTGCCACTGTGGGCCGTCGTCGTACAGGCGGATGCAGCCGCCAGAGGGGTACCAGGTCATGCCCTGATGCTACCGATGGAGACCCACACGGGAGTCGAACCCGTCTGCCGGGAGTTGCAGTCCCGTCCCTCAGCCGCTCAGGCAGTGGGTCAAAGAGCGATGCACCCCCGGCTGGTGGGAACCGGGGGTGCATCCAAGGAGGAAGCATGCGGTGAAGCAGGCTCCAGGTCCGAGGCTACCGGACGTTGATCCCGCAGCGCTTCTCCTTGCCGCACTTGGAGCAGCGCTTGTGGCACTTCCCCTCCTTCGGCACGGTGAGCACCCACCAGTGCTTGCACCGGCTCCGGATCAGTCCTGCCACGGTGGTTCGCCCATCTCTTCGAGCATCTCGTCACGCATGCGGACGCACTCCTGCTCACCGCAGTAGCCCGTGGCGATGATCACCCGACCCGTGAAGGGCCAGCCGATCATGATGGTGTTGCGTGCGAATTCGTCGTGCCCTCGGCGCAGCGGCGTCCAGTCCCAGCACCAGTAGGGCCGGTAGAACCACACGCGGCCTCTCTTGAGGGGCTCGTCCTCAGACATCGCGTCCCTTCTTCTTCGGCTTGGCGCGTGACACACCATCGGCGTCACGCTTCGGCTCGGCATGCTTCGCGCAGTAGTACGTGTCCACACCGTTCTCCTTGCGGCGGTAGACCGCATGGTTCGGTGCGTGCGTGTCGTTCGGCCAGTTCAGGTGAACGATCGCGATGCAGACATCACAGTGGATCGGCTTCTGTGCTCGGTAGCGCAGCCACGAGACGCCGGTCTTAGGCTGGGACACCGGAGGGGCTGGAATCTCGATGCCGAGATCCAGCCCCTCCTCCTGAAACCCAGGTTTCACAGCAGGCCGTCCGCGTACAGGGCGGCATCGAGCAGTTGGTAAGCCACACGCCGCGCATACTCAGGATCCATCTGGATCACCGCGTAGTTGTAGAGCCGGGCTTCCTCCTCGCCCATGTGAGACCACCACTCAAGGCCGACCGTGGCGACATCCTTCTCGGGACCGAGCCACTTGCGCTCGCCCTGCTGGAACCCCGACACGCGCGAGTTCTTGCCGGGCACCTCGTTGACGGCAGACCTGCCGCTGGCCTTGAAGTCCAGGTTCTCTTCCATCAGAACCGGCCTGCGATGAAGTTCGAGATCACAGCCGGTGCGCTGGCGTCGAAGCCGGTCACGTCGAGCGAGCCCTTGTCCTGCGGGTCCGCGATGGTGAAGCCCGTGGAGGTCATGCCCACCACGATAAGGCGAGCCTCCGGGTTCACCCGCTGACGGTAGGTGTGCAGCGCATCCATCGGCTGGATGCTGCCTGCCCACGTCTCGTTGTCGGTGTAGATGACGAAGGCGTCGAAGACCTGTCGGGTCTCCAGCGCCCACAGCATGGGCAGAGCGCAGTCCGTGCCGCCCATCCGCATGCGATCCGTGGCGCGGACCATGTCGTCCAGGCGGCGCCGGGTCGACAGGCCGATCTCCGTGATCCCGGACGGGTAGTTCGCGAAGCGCTGCTTGATGCCGGGCAGCATCCACGAGCCCTCACCCGAGGTGAACGCAGTCGTCACGGTCGTATCCGGGTCACCGGCCAGCGTCGCCAGGGCCATCGCAGTGGATGCCTCACGCGCGGTCACGTTGCTGTCCATCAGCCGGACGCCCATGGAGGCGGAGATGTCGAGCGCGATGTTGACCCGCTTGCCGGTCGGCTCGACGTTCTTGAACGCGAGGTAGAACGCCTCGTCGAGCGCATCGACGATGGCCTGCTTGGGCGTCCACGAGAGCGACCCACGGAAGCCGCGCCCACCCGAGTACGTCTTCAGCGCTGTGAGGACGTTGAACGGGTGCACACGCGCCTTCTTGATGCGCTCCTCGTCCCTCAGCACGGCAACGACCATGCGCAGAACCAGGGGCTCGTTGAAGACGCCGAGGCTGGTCATGCGGCCAAGGTTGCGCATCATGGCCGTGAACGGCAGGCGCTCGCCAGCGACCAGGGCGGACCAGACCCTGTGGTCCGTCAGGGACTCGGTCGGCAGCATCTCCCAGGACAGCGCGCTGGCATCGATGGGGGACAGCGCGCCCGCCTTGACGGCCTCGAACTGGGTGATGACCTCCGGCAGCACGTCGTCGTTCACGGCAGTGAACTTCCCAGTCTCCTGGGCGTCCTTGATCGTGACGATGCCGTGCGTGATGTAGCCGAGCACGTCCTTGACGCCCTGCTCGGTCGTCGTGGGGTGCGACTTGCGGAGCAGGTCGCGGTGCGTCCAACCGTCACGCTGGCGGTACTTGACGACCTGGTAGGCGAGGTCGCTCGGCTCCTTCGTCTTGTACCAGGACGCGATGAGCGAGCGCAGGCCACGACCCCAGCCCCGATACATGGTCACGTAGGCGACGAACTCGAACAGATGGGTGCCGGTCCGGACGAACTTCGTGAAGTCCACCTTGATCGGGTCGAAGGACGCAGTGGTCTTGCGGGTCTCCCGCTCCTCCTGGCCGTACTTGGTGTCCGTGGTGACGGTGACTGCCACCTCGGGGATGACCACCTTTCCGTGCGTGTAGAGCACAGCGAGCGCGAGCAGGATGGTCGAGTGCCGGGGCGCGATGTTCTGGTCGTTGGCCTCGGTCAGGACCGTGTAGTAGGCGAACGGCTCCTTCGCAGCGAACTCCTTGAGGAAGTCGACGTTCTGCTTGGTCAGGTCGCGCTGGCTGGCGTAGAACGTGCCGCCCTCGGTGCCCAGGACGAGGAACCTGCGCAGTCGTGTAGCGCTGTCCACCTCGTACACGTAGCCGCCTGCGCTGTTCTCCACCTGGCGCGGGTCGGCCTTCTCCCGCTGCGTCGCGGGGACGATCATGTCTCGGTACTTCATGCTTCCTCCTGAGGAAAAAACGAGTGGCACCCCGGCCTCAGAACAGGGGTGCCACTCGGCTGGCGTCACGGATGTGGGGTGACGGTCGGGGTTTGGTCACAGTGAGAGTGTGGGTAACCGACAGTCTTCGACCCGTAACGAAGGTCAAGTGGCGGATGTGTGAGTGCGATGCTGGCGGCTAACCAAGCCACCTGCGATCAAGTCGCAGGCTCGGAGTCGAACCAAGGATAACCAGCGTGCTTCGACCCGCCACGGTATTCAGTTATAGACGGCGGACATGGGGGTGCAGATCGAGTTTATGCAGGCGTGCTGCCACTTACACCATCCCCCGATGTGGTCGGGGTTGGGGACTCGAACCCCACCTTCTGCCCCCGTTAACCGATCTACTTCGGCCCGCCGCTGTTCAGTTGTAGGTCACGGATATGTGAGTGACTGTGGGTGACATAGCAGGTAACCCAGTGTCTTCGACCCGTGACTTGAAGTTGTAGTCCTGACGGATATGGGGTGACGGTCGGGGTTAGCGTCTTAGGCCACTCGACCACCGGCACGGATGCCGGACGGGATTCGAACCCGCGTCTCTCCTATTCAAGAGGTAACCGACTGTCGTCGACCCATCAGGTATACCGACAACTTACACGTAATGCTCGGTCAGCGCAACGTCAGGCGATGTAGCCCAGGTCACGCGCAGCGAGAGCGGCAGCGCTGAGGAAGCACGCCTCCCCGCCCGTGCCCCAGCCCACGGCCTGCGTGGTGTCCTGCGCGCCCTGCCGGAGCAGGTCCGCGATGTGAACCTGCGTGACCACGCTCTCCTCGATACCGGCCAGCGTGGTGCGGGTCTCGGTATCGATCGTGTGGTCGGTCTGGATGCTCATGCTTCCTCCTCGTTGTCGCTGTCTCCGGCGATGGACATGCCGGTCACCATCTTGATCACCTCAGGGTTCACGTCCTTGAACGTGATCTCGAAGGTTTTGATGGTGTCAGTCACCTTGGCAGCAGCCTTCCCCAAGTAGTTGAAGGACTTGATGAGTTCCTCGGTGTTGAGAGTCCCACCCGCTATGAGGGCCTTGAGATTCTCGTAGTGCTTGTCTGAGTAGATCCCGTGGTCGATGGGCTTCGGCCTGTCAGGGTCGAGTGTCAGGTCGAACGGCAGAGTCTCCGTCCACTGTGCGATGCGCTCACGCGACCACGGGTCCTGCTTGTATGGCCCCTGCGTGGGGTGGTGTGCGTCGTTCAGGTGGATGATGACGGCCTGCACGGCAGACTTCGTACCCTCCTTGCGAGGGCATGTACACGGTGACGACACCCTCTCGTTCAGCCCCGGCATGGCACTGATGAGTTCGTTCGCCAGGCGAGAGTGGTCCTGCACGATCGGCTTGGGAGGGATTTTCGTGCCGTGAGGCACGACCCCTAGGAGGGTGTAATGGACCCCGTCATCATCCACCTCGTAGACGAGATCCATGTCGTTCACCGACACCAGCGCCCTTGGGCGCGTGCCGCTCTCGTATTCCCACTCGCACATGGCGTTGTGCTTGTGGATCGTCTCAAGCAGTTGACTGTGTGCAGGCTGTGTCGGCCATTGCTGCTGCCATTGCTTGGGCACGGCGAGGTTGCTCTTGCCGAACGGCACCCAGTCATCCTCGTCGTGGACAAGAATCTCGATGAACTCGGCGCTCAGGTCGACGGCGTACATCCCACCCATCAGACCTCCCTACTCGCCCGTGGAGAACTCGCCGGTTGGGGCGCCGATGAGTTCGATCTGGCTGGTCTCGGTGTTCCACACAGCCGGGCCGGTGATCGGCAGGGTGAAGCCCTCCCAGCCGACCGCGTAGCCACGCCCCTGGGCGTCACGGCAGATCGTCGTGGTGTTGGTGGTGTCCCCCGTGAAGGTGCCGTTCGGTTCGACCTGGGGGATCGCCACGTCGCCCTCGTAACGGTCCTCGATCTGCTGGGGGTTCGTCAGTTGGGCCGATCCCGGGATCGGGAAGCCGACCGAGGAGCACCAGTAGACCGGCTTGGCGACGCCCGCGTTGAAGAAGAACGTCGTCGTCGCCGTTGGCTTGGCCTGCGCCGTGACGATGTCGATGAGGTTCTCGCGGTACTGGCTGTACTTGAAGGTCGGGACCGGCTGCGACTTCTGGAAGTCGGACAGAAGCGCCTCGCTGACCTTCTCGTCGTTGTTCGTGGACGAGGATGACTCGCCTGAGCAGGAGGACGTGCCAGCGGTCAGGAACACACCGAGCAGGACGCTGCCTGCGATGGCCTTGAGGGTGGTCTTCTTCATGGTCAGCACTCCCTGGCTGCGAAGGTCACGATGTCGGTGGACACGCTGTTGAGAATCTGGATCTGGCCGTACGAGTCGCAGAGGTTGTTCACCAGCGAAACGCGGTTCGTGTGGACGACAGCCTTCTCCTCGTCTGTCACCTCGGGGTCTGCGAGCATCACGTCGAGGTCGGTGATCTGCGTGTGCAGGTCGGTGACCTCGTCAGCGAGCGCTGACTGACGCTGGTATGAGTCGTTGTTGATCTGGCCGGTGCGGTTCACGCTGTCCTCACGGAGCCACCACGCGCCCTGGTATAGACCGATGATGGCGGCGGTGCCGACGACGATAATCAGAAGTCCGATCCCCGCCTGCTTGAGTACGTTCATGTGCTTCCTCCTTGTTACTAGTGGATGTCCTGGCAGAGAGCGCTGGCGTCGTCTGGGTCGAGCCCGACGCACGCGAAGTCGATGATGTAGCCACCGGCTGTCAGGATCAGCCAGATGAGACCGGCTATCGTGCCAATGACCATGGCCAGCAGCATGATGCTCACCATCACCGTCATCCACAGCGGCGGGTCCTTCTCGGGTTCCTTCTCGATTGCCATAAGCGGCATGCCTCCTCCTTGTAAAACCTAGGTTTCAGGACTTGATGGGTTTCACGTCGAGGCGGAGGGTCGTCTTGCGCTCGAATGCTTCGACCCTCCCCCCGTTCACCTGCACCCATCGAACTACTGCTGTGCCCGTGCTGCCCTCCACGCCCTGGAGGTCGGCCTTAGCACCCTTCTTCAGCGCCTCGCCCTCCCTGACCATGGCCTGCCCTGCGAGGTAGCGGTCAGCAGCCTTCACGCTGGCCTCGTCCTCGATGAGTCCTTCCGGCTGCCAGTCACCCCGGCAGGCCGTGTAGAACTCGCAGAATCGCGCACAGAGTTGAGCAGGCTCGTCACGGGGAGCCTCGGTGCGAAACAGGGCGGCATGTTCTGCCTCCGCGATCCGCTCCTCCATCTCCGCGATGATCTCTGGCTCGAACGATCCGCTGACCACGTACGGCTCAGGCTCGGCGCCGGACCGGTCGACGTACACGAGGGACCACTTGGCATCCTCGGGCAGTAGACCCATCTGGATGGCTCCGAGCAGGTAGCACATGATCTGCGCGACGTGCTTGAACGGTGGGCCGTCGTGCTGGATGGCCGACAGCCCGTCGCGGGACTTGAAGTCGAGCACGCCCACCTCGGGGTCGAGCACGTCAACGTTGCCGCCTGTGTGCCGCCCTGAGGGGAGGTCGACTTCCACCCGCACCTGAGCCATAGAACCGGGCCTAGCAGCGACGTACGCCTTCTCCAGGCCCTCCCCGACCCACGTTCCCACGAACGCCGCCCAGGGGGGCGTAGAGCGCTCCTCCCGGGGGGAGTCCATGAACGTGTGCGCCATCTTGGCGCGGCACCCGCCGAGGTCGCTCGGACCCAGGATGTTGGCGAGTGCCTGCTGGGTCCGAGCGCTGTTCGTCGACTGCGCGCTGTACGCCTTGACGACAAGGTCTTGGATGTCGTTAGGCCCGAACGTCACTGGTCTTCCCAGATGTGCTGGAAGCCGATGACGTGGGTGCCCATGCACACATCAGCCGGGCGGTCCTTCCTGGTGCCACAGACGCGGCATCGCGGCACGGTGAGGTGCGCGATGAGTTCCCGGATGATGTTCATGTCACTCCTCTGGGAGCGTCATGGCGTGCTGGCGAACCTGGTCCTGAAGGGCCGAGGGTGCGCCGTCGAAGTTGTACTTCGTCCACAGGGCCAGCGCCTGCTTGCGGGTCGTGGTCTCCATCATCTCGGCCACGATCTCATCCGGGCTCTTGGCCACCGTGCTGGCTGCACGGGACACCGGCTGGCGGGTGACGCGCTCGGTCGTGGTGGACGCCATGTTGCCGTCCTCGTCCTCGTCGGTCACCATGCCCGTCAGGCAGCCGAGGAGGTAGCGCCGGGCGTACGTGATGGACGACCCGATCTCCTGGCTGGTGCGCCCGAACAGCGGCAGTGCGCCCTGGACGATGCCGCTCTGCGACTCGTGCATGAGTGTGCCAGCGATCTCGTAGCCGTTCTCAGCGGCGCGCGGCGTGACAGAGAACGACAGGCCGTGCTTGCTGAGCAGCGGCATCACGGCCTCGGTGACATCAGCGATGTCCGCGTACTTGTACTTGTACTTGCCGGTGTCTGCGGTCTTGCCCTTGTTCACCGTAGGCATCTCGGCCTGGAACGCAGCAAGCGCTGTCTCCAGGTCGGGGTGACTGACCCTGTCGGAGGTGGTCTTCGTCTTGCTCTCCGTCATGCGCGTCTCCTTGTCGTTGATGCGGACCAGCGTGACGGGTATCCCCGCCTTGCGTGCCATCCGCACGGTCCCGGATGCTCCGGGTGAGTTGTTCCTGATGAACGCCAGGACTTCATCTGCTCCCTGGTCGATCATCAACTGGTTCCTGATGGGTCCTGCCCGTCGCCCCAGATCCCAGTCGGCTGGGTACCTGACGGCGATGATGTCGGGCTCGTCCTTGTGGTCCACCCAGGCTTGAGCCATGGCGTCAGCGCCCGTCCGACAGTCTCCATGGATGACGTACATGAGTCCGTCACCGATCTGTGAAACCCGGGTTTCGAGCGCTTCCCACACTGCGTCAAGATCGTTCCAGCCGCGAGAACCCGTTACGATGAACTTGTGGTTCATGGGCTCACTCTCCTGGACTGCCTGCCTTGAAGGGGTCGTAGGGAAACCTGCGACCCCTTCGTCGTGCCTAGTGGGGGTCCCAGACAACGACGTAGGTTGTGACACCCACCGTGTGCGGGGCGTCGTTGTGCAGTTTGTGCGTCCGCTGGTACCTGCGATGCTTGCCGTCTGCGCACCAGCAGTGCACGAAGTTGGTCTCCTCGCTCTCGATCTCGAACACGTCGCCGTTCTCTACGACAACGGTCCCGTCGATCGGGACCTCGACATCCTGCATGCCCTCAGTGCTCACCAGGGTCTCCCTTCCAGACGGTCAGGTAGTCCTGCACGAGGAGGGCTACCAGGTTGGCGCGGCTGCGTCCGACTTGTGCGGCTGCGTCCGCGAGTTCGTCTCGCGTTCCGTCGGGGACGGTGAGCGTCATTCGTATCTGCTCCATACGCCTCCTTGTGTTACTTCACCTTACCACAGATCGAGCACACTTTACGTATCGTGCCGTCCGGCTGGCGGATGTCGTTGTACTGGTGGAAGTGCAACTCGAAGGTGGGCATCAGTGCCTGTGCTCCTCTCGCTCTGGTCCGCCGTCCTCGGTCTCTGAGATCCACTGCTCCCCGCAGGTCGAGCAGCGGCACTGGTAGGTGCCCATCACCTTGCGTGCTACGACTGCCATCAGGACCCGTGCGCCTTGAAGCCGGGGCAGGTGCAGCCGCGAACCTTGCACTTGCGCTTGCCGGTGCTCTTGTGGTCGTTCGACCTGTGGTGACAGTGGTCGCACATGCTGTAGTCGATCTCCATGTTTCCTCCTTGTTAAATCGGCCCGTAGACGGGCTCCCGTGTGATCACCCCTCCTGGGGGACCTCAGGAGCCTGAAGGGCGCTCAGCGCCTCAGCAGGCATGCTTCTCGGAGCGATGACGTGGTAGCCGCCCTCGTCGTCCAGCAGGACCCAGCCCCGCCAGGACCGCAGCGGGAACAGGAGCAGGTCCACGCCGTATCGGCTCGCCATGATGCCCGTCTCGTAGCCCCACTTCGGCGAGGCGTGAGCCTTGGCATGGCAGGTGTGGCACCCGAACGCGAGGTTCGCCGTCCGGTGCCCACCGTCACGGCGAGGCACCCGGTGCATGAGTTCCGTACCCACGGCCATGCACACGATGCAACGGCCCTGGTCACGCTCACGCACCTTCTCGCGAACAGCGCTCGGAACGTCGCTACCCACGGCCCCTCCTGTTCTGGATGGCGAACGCGGCGACGGCGATCTTTCCGTACACGTTGCCGTCTGGGCTGCGAGTCATGCTCGCTGTCGGGTTCAGGTACTTGTAGTTCACCCACCCGTCACGGATGAAGACGATCTCCACCTCGAACTTGCCTAGCCAGTACGTGCGCCCATCACCCACGGAGGCACTTCCGGATCTCGGACGTGAACTCCAAGGCCTGGTTGTCGTAGTCCTTTGACTGCGGGTCAGGTGTGACAACCGAGTCCATGCATGAGCGCGTCGTCTGAGACTCGTACTCGCTGCTGATGATCGACGCCATCACGGCCCCGACGATCACGATGGCGACGAGCCACAGCAGCCAGGCGCCATCGGTGTTGGATCTATCCGTCATGCTTCCTCCTTCACAGTTCTGGCTGTTCGAATGCCGGGTTCTCCAGGCGGGAGAACTCGCCTCGACGGATCAGTGGGATGTTCAGCATGTTCGGCCCATGCCGGTTCTTCGCCAGGAACATCCCGTACCCCTCGTCAGTCGAGTCGTACAGGAACGCGATCACACCGCCGTGCTGCTCGATCTCACCAGAGTCACGCAGGTCGGACAGGTTCGGGATCGCTGACGAACGTGACTCGACCTGCCGGTTCAACTGAGCCTGGAGGATGACAGGGATGTCGAACTCCTTGGCGATGTTCTTGAGCAGGCGAGTGTTCTCCGACACCCGGTCGTACGTGCTCATGTTCGGGCGGCTGCCCTCGATGAGCCCGAGGTAGTCGACCACCAGCCCGGCCACCTTGCCCTTGCGCTGCTGCGTGCGGACGTTCGAACGGATCTGGTTCACGGTCACGCTGCTGCGATCGTCGATGCTCAGAGGCATGGACCTGACCTGGTCAGCGTGTTGGCGAATCATCATCCAGTCCTCGGGCCGCATCCCACCGCCTGACCCGTCCAGCCTTCGGGTATCTACCCGAGCGATGTTCGCCGCGAGACGGGTGAACACCTGCCGGGTCGGCATCTCCAGGCTGTTGAGCACAACCGTGCCGTACTCGCACAGGTCGATCGTGGCCTGGATTCCGAAGATTGACTTGCCGACACCAGGCCGGGCACCGAGGACATACAACTCGCCTGGGCGGTACCCGCCGATGGCTGCGTTCAGCGTCGGCCACATGGTCGGGTACATGACCTGCTCCTGGCCGATCTGGCCGACGAACGCATCGAACTCCTCCGCCATGTCCCACTCGCGGACGACGGCCCTGGAAGAGGCGTCCACGTCAGCGCGAGCGTTCTCGACGATCTCAGCGATGTCGCCGTCCATGCGCGCCATCTGTGCCATGCGCTCAGCCGCAGCCAGCAGTCTGCGACGGACGGCACGGTCCCGGATGATCTTGGCGTACTCGTGGGCATGGAAGCGTGCAGGTGCATCCGTGAAGATGTCCAGGATGTCCGCGTGGTGGATGCCACGGATCCCCTCTGCCTCAAGCGTGGGTATCCGTGCCGCCACGGTCGCCGCATCGACGGCGTCGCCCTCGCTGAGCATCGTCCCGATGAGCCGGTAGATAGCCCCGAGGCCGATGTTGTCGAAGTCCTGAGGCGACAGGTCGACCTCGTCCATCACGTCGGGCTGGTGCAGTGCTACCCCGACGATGGCGTACTCAGCGCTGGTGATGTCGCCAAGCAGGGTGTTGCGGTACTCGGGCATGCGGCCTCCTAGTCGGGCAGTCGGATGTCTTCAACGGTGAGGTACTTGACAGGGGGCGGGACTTGCCTGGGCGGATCGCTCAGCCATGTCTCGTTGTCGAGCCACTGGAACGGTGACGGGATGCGGTCCGGGTGGTCCGTCCAGGCGATCGACGTCTTCCATAGCAGGAGGTTCTTGTAGGCCCGCCAGCGCTCCTCGATGGGAAGGGCGAGCCAGATCCTGCGGCAGTCGTCCTTGCGACCGTTGAAGCCCATCTGCGGGTACGTGATCCAGAACTCTCGGAACCCGTCACTGCGGCCACTGGACGCTGAAGAGTCTTTAGGTTCTTCGTTCTTAGTAGAAGAGTGGGTCAGATTGACCGACTGAGAGTTGGTCACCTTGACCCACTCGGGTGCGCTCACTGGAGTGGCCGCATCTTGCACCGTCCGCACCTGAGAACCGCTAGATTCTGCGGGTGCAGTGGCCGCATCTTGCACAGGTGCGCTCACTGGAGTGGCCGCATCTTGCACGAGAGCGTCCAGCGCGGCGGGGTTCACGGTGAACTTCGTGGTCTTGTCGTAGCCCGCTCGGCCCCGTCCCTCGTATGTGAGGACACCCAGTCCGGCGAGGTGCTTCACGTACCTGCCCACGCTGCTGGGCGAAGTGCCCAGATACTCAGCCAGGTCAGCGCGTGACATGACCAGTTCCCCGGTTGCCTTGTCGGCCTTGAACCAGATGGCCTGGAGTGTCACCGCCTCCGGGATGCCGCCGACCACTCGGGCCAGCGACGGTAGGTAGGCGACGAACTCCTCCTGTATGAGCAGTGCGCTCACCGCTCACGGCTCCGGAGCATCTCGCCGATGGCGACTGCCCGGTTGAGCCCGTCAGCCAGCCACCTTGCCTGCTCGAAGGTCAGGTCAGCAGCGAAGGCAGCGACCGTCTTGTTGTCGTGTCCGACGAGAAGGACCTGCCTGGTCTCCTCGCTCAACTGAACCTCGACTGCGCCGTTCGGTGCGTGCATGGTGGGGATGTAAGTCCACCCACCTGACTGTTCATGCTCAGACATCTGCGCATCTCCACTTCGTTGTAGAGTGCGTGCGCTTGGTACCCTGTGCAGGTACTCGGTAGTGCGCACACACTCCGATCTTCTACGAGGGGCCGTCCTTGCCGGGACGGCCCCTCGGTCGTTGGTGGACTGATCTTAGCCCGCTGCGTACCCGAACCGCTCGGCCCGATCCCAGATCAGGTAGCCATCCGGGTCGGCAGCGATCTCCTCCCGAGACGGTGCCACGAACCAGCGGTTCGCAGGCTCCGCGTTCACCTCGGTGCCCAGCGCTGCCCGCACCCGGCCCACGTCGCTACGTGACAGCCGAGCCCCTGTCGCGTTGCGTGCCGCTCCCGTGGTCCTGTGAGTGTTGGCATCCACCCGCATGAGGTTGCAGCCTTCGAGTGGCTCGTCCCACAGCGCGACGTACCGGATGGCACGTCCGAGGTGGCTCGATGGCTCGACGATGTCGGGCCGGTGGCTGGCAACGAACTCGTCGTACGCATCCCCTCGTCCCAGGAATCCCTTGGCGACGATCGACTGCACGACCAGGTATGGGTCTCGCATGATGCGCAGCACGGTTGTGTCCGCAGGCAGGCTGTCGAGGTACGGGACGGCCAGCCATGACGACTCCGACTGCACGAGCGGACCATGGCGGTCGTACGAGAACTGCTCCTCGTGGCCACAGGGGTGACCGAGCGCTGTGAATAGCGCTGCGGCCCACCCTGTGCCAGACCTACCGCAGCCCGTGATGAGGAACGGTGTCACTTCCCCGCCCCGTAGATCCTCTCGACCATGTCGGGCCGACCTGACGAGTTCTTGCCGTGGTGATCCCAGATCCAGGTGCGCTCGGGCAGGTGCGAGAACTTCGCACCTGCGTCGAGCAGGCGCAGCCACAGACCCCAGTCCTCGTTCTGTACGTGCGGCCACTCCTCGCTGCCAGGGACGGGGAACCCGCCCACCTGCTCGAACAGCGACCGACGCACCAGCGCGGTGACCGGGATGTAGTTGTTCTGGCGCAGCGCAGGCTCGTTGAACTCCTGACCGAAGGCGTCCTTCCCGTCGATGAGCAGGAACGCCCAGTCGCTGCGGTCCTTGCCCAGTCGGATCAGGTCGAACCACGGGTAGACAACGTCAGCGCCTGTCGCCTCGGCGTGCCGGATGCACTTCGTGAGGTGCCCCGGCTTGAACATGTCGTCGTCATCCAGAAACGCGATCCACTCCGACTGGACATCGGCAAGTCCTGCAAGGCCCACGGCGTGGTTACGCATGGCAGCGGGACCCTCGTGGAAGTCATCGAGTTTCACGGAGAAGACGTACGAGACATCCTCCCCGGTCACCGATGCCTTTGCGCGCTCCAGCATGTCAGCGCGTGGCGCGATGGTCGGTATGACGACCAGCACATCGACGTCTGTCATGGTCACCCCTTCCACTGGAGGAAGGTCACGCCTCGCGGCGTCGGGAGGCTGATGCGGTTGAAGCCCATCTTCTGAGCAGCAGAAGCCACCTCCTGGGCGAACTCGTTGTACTTGGTGTGACCCGGCTCCCCGCAGTCGTGGATACCGACGATCGCACCAGGTGCGAGCAGGGGACGGATGGCTCGCAGTTCTGGCACGCGCAGTTCAAACAGCGAGTCCAGCCAGGCGAAGCCGACCTTGCCCTGGTGCCCGTTCATGGCCAGCATCTCGATACCCTCCAGCGACGCCTGCGGGGCTACCTGTACAGGCAGTCCGGTGCACTGGTCGGCGGCGTACCCGACACGGAAGGGGTCAACCTCGAACGTGACCAGGTGACCGACGCCTGCCGTGAGCAGAACCTCACCGATGAGCCTGGCCGTCTGCCCGAATGCGGTGCCCGTCTCGATCACGAGGTCAGGGCGCAGCGCCTCGACGAACGCCGCGACGAGGCGGCTGACCTCGATCTCGGTCGAGTCGCTGTCCGGGCTGTGCCACCGTTCCGGATGTGGGCAGTCCGCACGCGGCGGCGTGAACCGTGACTCCAGTTCCATCAGTCCCCCTTCCCGTCTGTGTCGGCCAGGAACGAGGTCAGCGCTGCGACCAGCACCTTGACCTGGTCACGCTCGATCTCCAGGCACCTGCCCTGGCCGTCAGGGATGATGACCACGGCGTCGACCGTGGCCAGCGTCGCCCGCTCGACACGGTTGATGCCTCCGGTCCAGTCGATGACTCGCCCGTAGATCCTGCGCCCGCTGCTCGTGTACTCCATGGCCTCTCCGATCTCCTCGTCACTCAGGATGCGCAGCATCAGGCGCCCTGCTCTTGGGCGTCCAGCGCGGCGTTCCAGCCGTCCTCGCGACCACGCTCATAGCCGTGGTCGTGGCCGCGTCCATACTCCCTGGCGCCGTACTCCTCGATGAGGGCCACGAGCCTGGCCTCGTCACCCCGAGGCATGTTCTTCGCTCGGATCGCCAGCGCGATCTTGTTCATGATCATCTCGTCCAGCCCCATGCTTCCTCCTTGTTATCCGGTCAGGCCCTTGCGTCGGATGATCGCGTCAGCCCACGCATCGGCCCACTGCTGACCTCGGTTCTCGTAAGCGAGGAACCGTGCCTGCTCCGGGCTGTAGTCAACCCAGCCGCTGTCTCGCGTCAGCCTGACCACGCTGCGAAGTGCGTGATACCAGTTGCTGGGCTCGTCGCCTCGAACGAGCCCCCCTGTGAAGCCGCCCAGGCCGTGCAGGCGCTCGTTCTCCGGCGTGGCGGACGCAAGTACCAGCGCACCCGCCGCAGCCCCTTCCTGGGCCTTCAGCGCGCTCTTGGCACGGTTGAACGCCGTGTCCGCCAGCGGCACCAGCATGATGTCGATGCCACGCAGCGCCTCGTGATACTTGTCGAGCGCCACCCAGCCGGTGCCGGTCACACGGTCCATCGGTATGCCCAGCAGGTTGGCTACCGGCTCGGCGTCGCCCACGATGTGCAGGTCTACGTCGTCGTTCTCCGCGATGACACGAGCGACGGCGTCGCCCATGACCTGGAGGTCGTTGGGGTGGGATGCGATCGATCCGGACCACCCGATCTTGATGCGACCCTGAAACCCAGGTTTCGCATCTGGTGCAAATGCGGCATTTGGTAGACCGTTGCGCAGCACCCGGACCCGACCATGCAGCCCGTAACGCCGAGCCAGCGCAGGCGTGGTCACCGTCACCATGTCCGCCATAGCGCACGCAGCATCCAGCAGTTCAAACCGTGGGATGCCAGCGACCGGCTCGGTCCAGCGCGCGTACGACCCGTTGTCCGGGTGGATGCGCCACAGCGCATCATCCACATCCACCACCACGGCGACGCCCATGCGCTGGAGCGCACTGATGAACTCCACCTGCATCGGGGACACGAGACGCTGAAGAACCACCAGGTCGAGATCCTGTGGGTCCTTGATGCCCTTGAGCACCAGGTCTCCCTTGTCCACCCCGATCTCCACCTGGTCAGGGCGGTACAACTCCATCTGCCAACCCGTCAGGTCCATCACCGCGTTGCCCGGCCATGCCACCCTGTAGAAGCAGCATGCGCCCAGGTCGCACGGGATCATCGCGACCCTCACTTGATCACCTTCACGTTCTGGTCACCCCAGATCTCGCGAAGCATCGCGAGATCCGAGTCGTAGTTCGCGGCATCCGTCGTGAAGTCCACCGTTGTCGTGCGCCCGTTCGGCGTGGTGACCTCAGCGACGATGCGCTTCTGATTTGCCATCTCTCCCCCTACAGCGCGTTGCGCAGTCGTTCCAGCGCGATGGCTGGCGTGTGTCCATCCCACTCGGGGGCGGTCTCTACCTCGGTTGCGTCGAACATGTCCCAGTACTCGGCCTTGTAGTGGTTCGTCACCCACCCATCCAGCGTGTAGAGGCAGATGATGAACCACCCACCACCGAAGCACAGTTCTCCGTCGTGGTGGCGCCAGGACTTTACGGCCCTTCCCATGCCAGTGAAGTACTTTGCTGTCCACGCGTTGTAGACCATGCGGTACTCGTACAGTTCGTCCATCGTGTGGTGCTCGTCAGCCTCGATGTGGACCGAGCGGTCCTCCGATACGACGTGCGCTCGGCCGTCGTCTGCGCGGATCGTGAAGCGACGAGCGCCGATCGCATACGTGCGCTCATGGATGCGCTCGATGACCCCCACGCGCAGCGACGGGTTGTTGTTACCTGTGCGCACAGCCGAGGCGATCTTGTCCCCCACCTTGAACTCGGTCACGCTCGCCCCCTGTTGTACTGGCCGATCAGGTCGTCCAGGCCCTTGAGCACCTTGTTCTTGGCTGTCTCGTTGGTATTGATGCCGACACTGCCGATGCCGTCGCTGGCGATGAAGTAGTGCGAGGCCAGGTCCTCAAGGTCGAGGGTTACCTTCGCCCGGCCGATCGCTCCAGCGCAGACCTCACGGTTGTGCTGGTCGAGCATGGCGTCGAACAGGTCCTCGTAGTGGCGCATCTTCGCTCGCCCGGCGAAGGTGCACATGAACTCCACCCACTGGGTGCGCACCTCACGGATCGTTACGGCCATCAGTCCTCGGGCTCCTTGATCGGACGCTTAGGGTCCTTCGGCTTGCCGCTCAACCGGTTCTCCTCCTTGCACCGCCAGCACAGCGCGGTGAACAGCGGGATCTTGGTCCCGCAGCCAAGGCAACTGCCCATCAGTTTTCCTTCCACTCGAACTTGCTGATGTATGGGTTGGTCACTTCGCCGTAGTCGATCTGAACCTGCGTGGCGCCCAGGTCATCCAGCCCGTCGTCGCGACCCTCGACCCAGGCCAGCGCCGCGATCTCGTCAGCGACTGCCTCCAGCGCTGCACGCATGCCGTCGTGTGCCCTGATGCGCTCGCCGTGGTCCAGGTCCGAGTACCAGAACGGCTTGTCCACGTAGTGACGACCGACCTGGTCGTGCTCAGCCTGAAGCGCACGCTCCACCATCTCGTCAGTGATACTCACGACCACCGTCCAGGGCTTCACGTATTGCCTCTCCCCACCCGACCGCCTCGCCCGCGTTGTCCCACTCATCCGCGAGCGCACGGGCACGCTCGATGGCTTCAAGCGACTCGACGAGGCGGTCGCTGAGCAGGTCTACCTTGAGGGCTAGGACGAGGATGTCCTGCCTCCGTGCCCATCCGTTCGCCACCTCCCGGAGCCCGTCACCTAGCACGCTCACAGTCGACGCTCCCGCCACGCAGTCAGCGCTTCCTTCTCCTGCTCCGTCAGGCGCCGACCAGCCTGACGGATGTACTCCTCAGCGCGTGCCTGTCGCTCACGCTTGGTGAGACCATCGCCGCCGCGACCAGTCACGACTTCGCGGATTCTTGCGAACACACCGGGCATGACTCCTCCTTTCTCTGTAGCCAACGCAGCAGGGTTGCCCCTGCCGCCGTGCGCATGGACGACGTGCGACCCATGTCCTGCTGGATGCAGCGCAGGTCAGCGATCAGGTCACGTAGCGCCGTGTCCACGTTGTCGTGCTTGCGCCGCCACTTGCGCGTCTCACGCACCGCCTTGTTCACGTCCCTGGTCAGCGCCTCGAACGTCTCAGCAGGTGTCGGGTCGGGCACGAAGTCGCTCACCATGGACGCCGGGTACATGGCCCTGCTGCCAGCCTTCGCGGAGGTCAGCGTGAACCACGACCCGTCGCCCCGCTTGACCCACATGCCCTCCTTGTCAGGGATGGCGACGCCATAGGGGTTCTCGACGGTCGCCACCCCCTTGGTGCCGGGCTTGTGCGCAGGCTCGTCTGGCACCTCGCGTTCGATGACGACATGTGGCCCCTCGTCAGGCTCGGAGCCTGGGTAGACGGAGACGACCCGGTCGTTCTCCTGGAACGACACCTCGTTGTCATCCGTGATGACGAAGCGTTTCTTCACCATCAGCGCACCGTCTGGTACTCGATGACGACGGTCTCTATGGGCTCCACGTGAACACCCTTGACGGTTCCGTCGCCGTTCACGTTCGGGTCCTCGTCGTCCCATGGCCGCATGTCCTGGAGTTCCGTCAGCGCGGTCGCGTAGAACACCCGGTACAGCAGCCCGTCGTCCGGCGCCTTGAACACCATGGCGTGGTACTCGTGCCAGCGCCCGGTGTCGTGCACCTCGTCCTGGACAGCCCCGTCCCAGGGCAGTCCCCACTCCTTCAGGAGTTCCGTCTTGAACAGCCGCTCCATGATTCCTCCTTGTGAAACCTAGGTTTTGGTTCTGGTCAGATGCCTATGACGTGCGCCTCGATGGCGTCAGCGATCTCCTCGAAGGGGATGCCCTTGTCGTTCATCATCGACAGGCTCAGGTCGTCGAGGAAGTTCGCCTCACGAGTGCCGTTGGTGATGATGCCCCGGCTCTCCTCCAGGCGTGAGTCGCCCGTGTACTTGCGCTCACCCTCGAACTCCATCCCGGCCCAGTCGATCACCTCGTACGGCAGGTACTCTGTCTCGCAGGTGACGCCGTAAGAGATCCGGTAGCGGTCGTCCTCAGGTGAATTCCCTGACTCGACGAAACCCGCCTGCTGGCAGAGCAGGCTCAGGATTCCCAGGCAGCAGAACCGCTCGTCGTACTCGTCAAAGCCGAGCGGTCGCATGGAGTGCAGTTCAGCCGCCCCCTGCCGGTAGTTCCCCAGGCGCAGCGCGTCCACCCACTGCTGCTTGATCTCGGCCTTCATCTTCAGCGTCATGCTTCCTCCTCAGTTCCAGGTCTTGCCGGTGTTCTTGTCGTGGTGACTGCCGCTGTCATGCGGCGGCTTTGTGCACACATGGACCGGGTAGTTCCCCTTGGCGATGCCGGTCGGCACGAACGTCACGCTATGGTTCTTGTCGCCACAGATCTGGGCGCCGTAAACCTTCATGCTTCCTCCTTGTCAGGTGCTCAGGTGAGCCATCCAGATGAGCGTTGCGGCAGGGGCCACGAAGTACCAGAACAGTCCGTTGTCCAGCACCCAACGGATCAGTTCATCCAGCAGCCACAGGAAGAGTAGGAAGACTGCGGCATACGCAGCCATGAACGACACGACCAACAGCGCGTCGGCGTTCACCACGTCTCGCCGTTCTGCTTGTGCTTGCTCCGCACGTGTGAGGCAGCGTTGGACAACGCAGCCTCACGGTCGCTGTACTTGCCGACGCACCAGTTGACTCGCGGTGCCCTGCTCAGCGCGCAGTCCCCGCAGTGGATGTGCCAGAGCCCGTCTTCTTCCTCACGGAATACCGAAGCCTTCATGTCTCTCCTCATGGGAAGGGAGGGCCGGTGGTGACCGGCCCTCCCCCGTGTGGTGCTACGAGATCTGCTCCACTATGACGCGGTATGTAGCGATCCGCCCGTCTTCCTCATCCTCTGTCAGGTGGATGTGAAGCCCGTTACCGATGGCACTCGCCTCGACGTACGCGCCGATCCCGTCGTCCCAGTCGCCGTCGAGGATCGCAGCGATGTGTGCTGCCAGGTCGTGAGTGGTCGGCCCGGCCATCAGACGGTCTCGGCGGGTTCGTTCGCGTACACGACACCGCCACCATCAACGATCTGCCGTGCTGCCTCGTCCAGCCGAGCATCCTCTTCGGGCGAGAAGTAGTCGATCGTCACCGACAGGCCGCTCTCCTTGGCGAGCGCGCGGATCTTCTCCTCGTTCTTGCGCCGAGCCTCCTCGGCCTTGCGCTCAGCGCGCTCCTCCGCCGTGGCGCGACGCTTCCACGTCAGGCCACGCTTGGCGTGCTCGTCCTGCATGAGGATGGCGTACACCTCCGGGAACTTCTCACGCAGTCGACGGTCCGCCGCGTTACGCGCTGCCTGTGCTTCCTTGTTGCTGCCCATCAGGACTGCTTCCTCTCGTAGTTCCACTGGTTGACCAGGTCCTCGGATGTGACCCCGGTCAGGTCGTTCCATCGCTTCATCGCCTGAGCCCAGGCGTGCAGGTCTGGGTAGTCCTCAGCCTTCGGCTTACTCTCCGCCACGGAGCAGCACCTCCAGCGCCTCGGTCACGGTTCCGGTCCAGCGCACCCACTTGTCGGTGTACTCACCGCACTTGCAGGTCGCCTTCATCTCCAGCCCGGCCTCGTTCTTGTTGCCGACGAACGTGCCTTCGAAAAGGCTCAGCGACCTCTCCCGAAGGGACTCGTGATCCCACGACACGATGCCCGTGCAGTTGTTCCCAGTGAGGTGTCGCATCCACTCGTAGCCACCGCTCCACCCGTAGGTGATGTTGCATTCGTCGTAGTCGCCTTCCTCGACACCCCAACCCGGCTCGTCGTCGTAAGCGTTGAGGCGCACGAACTCGCCATTCTTCTCCAGGAGGCGAGCAACCGCAGCACGGTAGCCAGCAACCCAGTCGTCGTTACCCACGCTTCCTCCTCTCTGTAGCAGCAGCCGTGCGGCATGCAGCCGAACATGTTCGCTTGTCGCTCCTGCGCTTAACTGGCAGTTCCGTCTCGCACCAGTCGCACAGGTCACGGTTCGCCTGGTGCTGCGCTTCGACTATCCGAAGCGCAGCGACCAGTTGCTTAACTGTGATGCCCTTGCGTGCGGCTACGTTTGCTATGGCTGGGTGTTCCACCTGCGGACCTTGTAGCCAGCCCGCTCCAGCACCATGAACAGCCGGTACTCACCGATGATGTTGTCGACGAGCACCTCGTAGTCGTTCTCAGCGAGGTCACTACCAGACCCACCGCCGATGTCATCCCATCGCGAAGTGTGCTCGCTGAGGATGGACTCCAGTCCAGCGCGCCACTCCCCACCGTCTTCGCGGTAGCGCTGTGCAGGCGTGGACTGCACCGTGATGCAGAACTCCATCACGACCACGCTCCGTACCGTGCGGCTATAGCGACAACCGCGAGAACGAAGATGATGAAGACGAGCGCGGTGTACTTGTAACGCTTCACGCTTCCTCCTTGAAACCTAGGTTTCGCTTCGCCTGTCAGAACGGGGGTTCTGTAGACGCAGGCGTAGCCCATGGGTCAGCCGCAGGTGCAGCCTGCTGGAACCCTCCGCCACCCTTGCTGATCTTGGTAACCGCAGCCGTGGCGTAACGCAGGTCGGGACCCACCGCCTCGACTCGCAGTTCCAGGGACGAACGCTTGTTGCCCTCCTTGTCCTCCCACGCACGGGAGTACATGCCGCCCTGCACGATCACGCGGTCACCCTTGCGGAGAGACTCGACGATGTTCTCCGCCATGCCCTCCCAGGCGTTGCATCGGATGAAGGTCGGGTCGCCGTCCTTCCACTCGTTGCCGTCCTTCACGCGAGGGTTCTGCGCCACCGTGAAGTTGGCGACCGCCTTGCTGGACGGGAGGAACCGCAGTTCCGGGTCAGCCGTGAGCGTGCCGACCACCGTGACCTGGATCTCGCCTGCCATCAGATGCCCTCCTTCTCGGCGCGGTTCTCCCACGCCTTGTTGTCGATCCATGCGTTCATGGAGTCGTCGGTCCAGTGATACCCAGCGCTACGCATAGCGCCTTGAACGTTGCGCCACACGTCGTCCATCGCCTCGTTGAACGACCACTCCGACTTGGAGTTGGTGCGCACTTCGACTGTCGATCCTGACCCCAGCCCGTTGTCTGACGAGGCGGTCCCCTCGAAGGTCGGGATGTCCTCGAAGGTCACTCCCCCTCCACCTCCACGACGTTGAGGCCGAGCAGTTCTCGGACCACCGACTCTCTGTAGCGGCGGTGACCGCCGAGTGTGGTGGTGTGCGGCAGTACGCCTGTTCGTGCCCACCGGGTGACCGTCTTGGGGTCAACCCCTGCTAGCGCAGCCACCTCACCTGGATGCATGAGGCGGTCTTGTTCCTGGTCGTTCTCCACTAATGCCCCTCCCCTCAGTACCGGTCTAGCAGACCCTTGAGCGCTGTCAGATCGCTCCGCAACTGCTCGTTCTCCTCACTAAGGGCTGCTCCCTTGGTGAGCATCGCCGGGTCGATGCCGAGCACCTCGAAGATCTTCGCGATCTTCGCCTCGGCGTCGGCCAGGATGACCTCCTGGTACTCGAACCCGGCGTCCGTCATGATCTCCGCCAACGTGTTGGCGTAGAGGGACAGTGCCTCGTCCTTGCGCTGCGACCTCGACCGCATGGCCTCGTACAGCGCACGGGCAAGGCCCGGCTGTACGTGCTTGCGCTGGCGGTACGGGCCTCGCTTGTTCTCCACCACGATGTCTTCCTCCTTGTTGCTCATCTTACCCGAATCGGAAGTCTCGGGCAGGTCGGGGCGGTGCGTCGGAACCGGCTTGAACTGCGAGTTGACGTACCCAGGCAGCGGCGCTGTGCGCTCCTCTGACGGCTCGACCACCTCCACCGGGGCGATTGCCTTGTCCGCCTCCTGCTCGTCCGCTGACGCCTCGCTCTTGCGCACCCAGCAGGGGTGCCTGGGTGACTGGAAGCCGGTGAGCGTCAGGAACTCCAGCCCGCAGTCCTTGCACTCCAGGTTCAGGTTCGAGTTCGGATCATCCAGCGCCAGAGCCGTGTCCATCGAAGGCTTCTCTGAGGACAGCGCCCTCTGCACCTTCTGCTTCAAGATCCGCGCCTGCTGGTCGGGCTGCCTCGTGGCCGGGGTGAGGTGCATCCACTGCGTGCCCTCGGGTGAGCGCAGCCGCCACCCCTTCTTGACCCGCTTCGCCGTCCACCCGAACCCGATGGCGTCCTTCACCGCTTCGCGCAGCGCGCCTCGGATGGAGTTCGGGTCTAGGTCCTGACTCACAAGCGCTCCCAGTCCGTGTACGACCTGACCTCGATGTAGCGCTTGGTCCCCTCTGGGAAGTGCGCCGGGATCGGCCTGAGCACATCGGCCTCGGCCTCGCGCAGGCCGAGTGGGCCGGAGACTATCTCCTGCTCGTCCCACTCGTCGTCCTCAGGGATGAAAGTGACCACCTGGTACTCGTGGTGCCTCGCCATCACTGCACCCCCTTGCACTTGACCTCGTCGGACGTGCCGACCTTCACGTCGCAGTTCCACTGGATCGGCTCCGGCTCGGGCACCGGCTTGATATACCAGCCAGCCATGAACGCACCCGTCCCTACCGCCAGGGCCACGAACAGCCATACCGCACGCTCGAACCAGCGCACGCGGTCGATGGCAACGGTGTCTCCGATGACCTCCTCCAGCACGCCCTGCTCCCACTCCTCAAGCGGCCCCTCCCGCTGCGCGAGGATCTTGAACGTTGCTGAGCGCATGGCTCGGTCCCTCACCCCAGGCAAGACGGGGTTCTCCGGGGCGTACAGCGTGTGCGGGTACTTCTCCAGACCTACTGCATCGTTATCCATCTCTCGATCCCTTCGGGTAGGAGAGGGGGCCAGGTTTCCCTGACCCCCTCGCGCTAATCCACCTCGATCTGTTGATCCAACAACACCGACACAGGGCACTCGGTGCAAGCGAACTCGATGGTCACCATGGTGTGCTCGAACCCCATCTCCACAATGGGAGATTCAGTCTGCTGGTAGCAGACGACACCGTGTTCGCAGACGAACGTCTTCACGTCAGCCGATCGTCGGGATGTTCTCGACCTGCTCGGTCTCCGCCATGGCCGTGACGCTCCCGTTCCAGGTCATGCCACCCGGACGCCAGCACAGGCAGTATGCGAAGTTGTCGTTGCAGTCGAGGCACGAACCACAGGCGTTGCACATCCCGTACTCCTGGTCCAGGTCCAGACCCTCCGCCCCGCACTGAGGGCACGGGGTCGGGTCGTAGAGGACGAGTTCCTTCCCCTCGCCGTCCACGCAAGCCTCGTCCATGTAGTCAGCCCAGCCAGCGCGCGCCTGCCGGTCTGCCTCGGTCTCGGCCCAGTCGTACTTGTCCATGGGCCGACGCCCCGTGTACCCGTACCACGAGTAGTCCGTGAGGTACCCGCTGTTCGAGTACCACAGGCCGTCCGTCTGGATGCCCTGGTCCGCGTTGACGATGCGCACCTTCGGCTTGCCTGAGCGCGTCGAGATGAACACCAACTTGTTGCCGGTGCCGATGCGCCGACCCAGCACCGCAGCCCCTCGCCGTGAGGGGACACCGTTCGGGTTGTCGACGAACCGGGCGTGCCGGTCCACGAAGATGCGGGTGTCCGAGCGCCGGTCCTTGTAGGCCGGGTGGTACTTGACCGGGAGGATGCCGTTGTGCGCCATCACCGAGTCCTCAGCGAAGTGGAAGGGGTGGACGTTGTACTCCCCCATCTCTCCGTGGGTGCCGAAGCGGGAGTGGAACAGCGCCACCGCACCCTGACCGAGCGCTGTGCGCGCGTCGATGAATCCCTCAAGCGCCTCCTCGAACACCATCGACTTGCCCACCAGGAGCGTGTCGCCCGCAGCCACCGCCCAGCCGTGGCCGTCGTCGTTGATGATCGACCCGTTGGTGATGCCGCGCACCGGGATCTCCACGCCACCCGGCGTGTACGTGATCATACACATTTGTCTGATTCCTCCTTGTTGAAACCTGGGTTTTACTACAGGGTCAGAGCGTCAGGCCTTGATGACCTTCTTGTCCGTGATGCCAGCGATGGAAGCGAAGGCGTCCGGGTGGTTGTTCGCCACCCACGCCGAGAACGAAGCCCAATGCAGGGCCTTCGGAGACACGCTGCCCTTGTTGGCACGCAGCGAACGGATGTACTCCGCAGCCACGTACACCACGCGCACCGCGTCCCGCAGTTCGTCAGCGCGGCGCGTCGACCGGAACGCACGGATCTCGATGGTCGGACCGTTGTTCAGGTTGATCGCGTCGCGGCCCAGGTAAACGTCCCGCATGTACGGCTTGCTCGCCTGCCGCTGGTGCTTGCCGTTCTGCATGTTCGCCATCTTGATCGCTGACGACACCGGCTTCTTCACCTTCGCGCAGTACGACGTTGGCTCACGCCGAGCGATCCGCTCCAGGTGGTTGCCCTGGTTGAGCAGGTAGCAGAACGCGGCCGTCGCGATGTCGTCCTTGTCGAACGCGGTACGCCCCACATGGACGTGCAGACCATGGCCAGTCGGCTCCGTGCCGCGACCGACGAGCGGGAAGTGCTCATCGAGCATCTCGAAGAACGACTCCCACTTCACCGCCTCGAAGAACTGCCACGTCATGGGCTGCGTCGCGATCTCGAACCCCTCCACCGACGAGTCCTCCTTGCAGTCCACGGCGTCGTCGAACCCGAGGTTGTCCTTCGCCCAGTCGTAGATCGGCTGGACCTCCCCCGTGTTGGCGGAGATCTCCAGTTCGAACCCGAGGTAGTACCCCTTCTCAGCGTTCCGCTCCCGGGTGCGCACAGGCCCACCGAGCCAGCGGTTGGCCTGCGTCTTGCCGTAGGACGACAGCCCACGGACACGCATGTGCTCACCGCCGCAGTCCCCGACGTACCACATGTCGCAGTCGTCGCAGTAACGGGCGCACCCACCGCAGTAGTAGTCACCGTCGATCAGGTACATGTCCATGCGCACGAACTGGTCGCCGCAGTCGTCGCACTCACCGACGCACTCGCTGCACAGCGCCACGTCCCCACCCCACCCACGGCGGAGCGTGGTCGAGTCCTCCTGGAGGATCACGGTCTGGCAGGTGGTGCATCGCACGGCACACTCGTTGCACACCGAGTCGTCGTTGAGCATGAGGTGGTCCCTGCGTGGGCGCTCCTGCTCGCACTCGGAGCACTCCACCGGCTCGGCCTCCCGCGCCTCCCGCTCCTGGCGCTCGCGCTGTCGGCGCAGCCGCCGCTCCTCGACTTCCGCCTCGACGCGGGCCTGCTCTGCTCGGGCGTACGCCTGATACTGAGCGCGTTCCTCGGGTGACAGGTCCGACTGGCACCCATCACACCCGCACTGGGTCGAGAAATCTATGGGCATTGCTTCCTCCTTGTACGACGAAGGCCGGGGTGTTTGCCCCGGCCTTGCTGGTGAAACCTAGGTTTTACTGCTCGGTGGCAGCGAGGATGTCCTCGTACCACGTCGACCATGCGGGGTCGCGGTCCATCTCCCGCACCCACGCAGACACCACCCTGCGCACGGTCGTACCGGACACCGCCGGACCGGACTCCTCGTCGTCATCCCAGATCCTGATGGTCTCGTACGGCGACTCGGAGTAGCCGAAGTACAGGTCCACGTACGGGCTGTACGGCTCGTACGTAGCGCGCAGCGAGCCTCGACCAGGAACCCTGATGGTGACGTTCCAGCGCCCCATCACACCTCCTTGAACTCGTAGGTGCCGACGATGAGACCGTTGCGGTCCTTCAGTGCTGCGAAGGATGCCGCCACAGTGTTCCCGTACAGCGCCTCGCTGACTGCACGCAGGATGCGGGCCACCTCCATCTCGCGGTCCCATGCGTCGTCGCCGAACGCCTCGCTGTCGAGGTCGATGACGAGTTCAAACGTCCGCTTCTTGGGGCGCTGCGCCTCTGCTACTGCTGCTGACACGTGCTCGACCTCGTCGAGCACTGCCTGACTGACCTTGACCATGCTTCCTCCTCTCACTTCTTACTACATCTTACCACATTATGTGGTGTATGTCAAGTATTTCCGATTTGCCCCTCGTCGTGAAACCTGGGTTTTAGTCCCGCCAGGTGGTGAACGACAGCGGGTACTCGTGTCGCTCACGCATGAGCGTGGCGAACAGTAGGTCCGTGTCCTCCCGGTATGCCCGCTTGGATGGGTACAACTCGTACGTGTACCACTCGTGTTGGAACTTGATGTCCCCGTCGTTGTTCTGCACACCGATCTGGCCGTCGAACCGCAGCCACACACGCAGGTTCCCGGCACCGTTGAGGTGGTACCCACGGCACAACAGGCGCACACCATCCGCCTCCGTTGGCCGGATCGCGTCGAGGTCCTCGCCGCTGATGATGGGATCGACCAAGGCCATGCCCTCGTACAGCGCCCACTCCGCCCGGTTCACCGCGCGCCCTTGTTGGCGAGGTTGTGCAGCGCCTCGACGAGCGCGTTCGAGGGTGCCTGACCTGACGTGCAGTGGTCGTAGAAGGCGTCGCGGATGTCCCCGTATGAGACCTCCTTGTGCAGCACGAGCGGCGTGTACTCCTGGATGTCAGTGTCATGACGCCAGATGTTGAGCCGCTCTTGGTCGGACAACGACACCCACTTCTTCTCGTTCCTCCCAGCGCCATCACCTATAGCAACTCGGGCCAGGACCTCCGCGCCCGTCGCCGTCACAGCACTGATGATCGAACCGACCTGCGTCGGAACGTCAGGCACCTCACGCTCGATACGGACGGTGTGCGCGACTGGAACCTGCCCGTGGTTCTCGATGATCACATCGCCTGGACGCAGGTCTGCACTGCTGATGGTGTATCGCTTCTTCACTGGAACTCCCTCCCCAGGATGGTTGCCACGGCACCACCGAGGATGCCGAGCAGTGTGTACGAGGTGAGCAGGAACCAGTCGAACCAGTCCTTGCTCCATGCCATGCGACCGAGGTCGCGACCGAACTTCTTGAGCGCCTTCACTACTCCTCCTTGATCTTGGCTAGAACGTGCAGGACAGGAGAGCCGTGAATCTCCACGACCTCCTTGAGTACACCTACCCCACGCAGGTTCCGCTCCGGCTCACCAGTCAGGTAGCGAAGCAGGCAGTCCTCCGTGTCGTCCCGGTCTACGACGAACTCCTGATACATGCTTGCGAGTACCCCGGATGCGCGACCGAGTGGCGCTGCCGTCATTACGGACAGCGCCACCTCGCTCACGAACCGCGACACCGCTTCCTCGGGAGTCATGTACGTCTTGGGGTGAACCACATCCCCTCGCTCCCTCGGCATCCTTTGCAGGCTGACGGTGTAGCGCGTCATGTCAGCGCTTCGGCCGGTTCAGCACGCTGATCTCGGTGATGACACCATCCACCACCGTCGCACCCTCCCAGTCGAGACGGAGGATGTCCCCGTCCGCGATCTTGAGCGCTGCCTTGAGCACGTCCTCGTGGATCTTGCGGCTGTCCACTGTCTGGACCGCACGCCGCGTTCCCTTCTGGCGCATCTTCACCTTCTTGCTCCCGTCGATCGTCGTGCTCACGTGCACTTCTGCGTTCTTGCGGACAGTCATGTCCCCTCCTCAGGTTCTCAGGTAGGCACTCTTGACGAGACGGATCGCCTCGTCCTTGCTGGTGGCTGTGCCTACGTCCTTGCCCGTTGCGCCGTCCGCATCCATCACCGCCCGCCAGCGGCCTTCCTTCATGTAGACGAAGCCGACTGACGTGCCCTTGATCTGGACATCGGTCCAGCCCGGCAGGTAACTCACTGCTCGGACAGGGGAGCGTTCTCGTTGAGACGCAGGTTGTCGAAGGCTTCACCGCCGAGGTGCCCGATGGTGACCGCCTCGCCCCACGTGACGCCCTGGTCCTGACGGGCCTGCGCGCTGTTGAACAGGTCGACCGCGTCCTCGTCCACGTCGAGCAGTTCGCTCCGGTAGAGCATGTTGCACACGCTCCCCGCACCCGCTCCGCGCCGGGCGTCCCCGTGTTCTTTGTCGCGCTCCAGGAACCACTGCGCCGGGACGCCCAGCCAGATCAGCGCCCATCCCACGATGCAGTCGGGGTCGCCGCCGAGCGTGACGTTGTAGCACCCATACGTGCCGCTCCGCTGGTAGGTGTGGTTGTAACCCTTGGCCTTGACGGCCTCGTTCAGCGCCCGCAGCGCCGTCTCGTACGTGATCTTCTGCATGATTCCTCCTTGTTGAAACCCGGGTTTTACCGTGCGATGAGCACGGCACCAGCACCCACCACGAGGTGAGGCTGATGCCCTGCTAGTCGCCCAGATACTCAGCGAAGAGGATGTCGTGGTACTCCTTCTTCGCCTCCTGGTACTCGGCGTGCGCCTTGTCGTACTCAGCGCCCCGCTCCGCCATAGCCATGCGACCCTGCGCCCGCTTCACAACTTCCAGCGCCTGCCGACTGTCCATCGCCCTCACCCCTGTGTGTGCGTTGCTCTGCCGATCTGCCACCTGCACCACTGCCGCCACGGGCCGTCCTCCAGGCCACCGAGGTACATGTGCGCCCAGTCCATCCACTGCTCCGTGGTAATGCGACCTTGCAGCCGCCACCTGCGCTTGAGATGCCACTGGTGGGCCAGCATCCTGTAGCGCGCCTTGCGCAGCGCCAGGAGACGGTTCTCCTCCAGCGCCTCGTCGATGGTGCGTGCTACCACCGGCTGGCCTTCGGGCCGGTGATGAAGATGACGTCCTTGTCGTCGTCCGCGTCCGGGCCGTCCTGCACCAGGATGACCGAGTGCCCCTGCCCGTCGCCGTTGGTCTTCGCGTTCCAGAAGCAGCGACCCGGCTGACCCGACCCGTCCTCGTGGGTGCACGGGGGAATGCCGCCGTTGGCCCGGATGAACTTGTTGATCGTGACCTGCGAGACCGCCTCGGACTGCGAGGCCGCGACCGTGCCGACCCCGACACCGACGAGCATGATGGCGACGACGAGGACAGCGCGCCGGATTATGCGCTTGCGCTGCTTGGCGATGATGCGATCCGTGCGCGCCACCTCGTCGTTCACGACCCGCTCGATGGCTGCCCACTCTGGCGTGCTGTTCATGGTTCCTCCTGTGAAACCTGGGTTTCGTGCGATCTGCACGCCACTACACCCCGCAGGTGCACTGGCCTACATATCGCTACGGCAACGTGTACGCCCCGTGAGCGCACGAACACCGCTGTCCGGGTACAAGTGGACAGCGGTGTTCTGATCGGCGCTCAGCGCCCCTGTGAGGTCCGTCGTACGAACCTGATGTGCGTGCGACAGTGCTCCTTCCACGCCCCGGACGGCAGACCCCTGACGTACTCCTCCGCCCAGGCAATCCACTGCTGCGCCGTGATGCGCCCCTCCTGCCGGTCCTCACGCTTCTTCTGCCATGCGGTCGCGTCGGTCATCGCGACCACCCCGTGAGCACATGGCCCCGGTGCCAGACCATGTTTCCCACCGCGAGGCCGTGCACGATCTCGGCCTCCTCAGCGAGAGACGCGACGACACCGAGGCACTGCATGGCGTTAGCCAGCGCGATACCCCATGTCTCCGCATCGTGCTGGCACAGGCTGAAGGCAACCTGATGTTCGATGGTCTTCACTTCTTGTTCCCCTCCTTGTGCTCGTCGAGCAGGTGATCCTCGAAGTCGCGAGGACTCTTCGGCTCGTAGTCGCAGTCGTAATCCGTGAGGTCACGACACTTGTCCTTGCGAGCCTTCGGGATGAGGTTGGTCCAGTTCACTCCTGCCCCTCCCGCATCGACTTCTTGATGTCGTGCTGCACGTAGTAGGCACAGCCAGCCATGCAGACCACGCAGTAGGTCAGATACAGCCAGTGCTCCCACGTCCGCATGCCGGTGAAGCAGATGATGAACAGCGCGCAAGCCAGGTTCAGGAAGAACCCGATGGCACTCTTGCGCGTCTCCTTCTGTGCCGTGTTCAGCGCCTTCACTTCTCCTCCTTGAGTGGGACGCAGCCGTCGATGGCCGCGTTGGCTTCGGTGTTGGCCGGGCAGTACAGCGTGCCGTCGACCACGACACCATGAGCAGGGATGTGCGAGGGAACCCACGGCTTGGGCTCCGCTACTCCCTTGAGCGCACCGCTGTCCATCCCGAGCAGGCCCAGGAAGAACACGATGGCGAGGAAGATCAGGAGGACACCGCCGCACCCGATCTTGACGCTGGCCTGTTCC
>JGI10216J12902_100400204_pt1 | contig 36680 bp, 16 predicted proteins | sample KanNatreferecore_FD_12902 | JGI IMG/M metagenome (IMG submission 12902)
TTCTCGAGCAGCTTGCGCTTGCGCGTGATGTCGCCGCCGTAACACTTCGCCGTCACGTCTTTGCGGAATGCGCTCACCGTTTCACGCGCAATAATCTTTCCGCCGATGGCCGCCTGAATGGCGACCTGATACTGCTGATGCGGAATGACTTCCTTCAACTTCGCCGCCAGCGCGCGTCCCCTGTTCTCTGCTTTGTCGCGATGGACGATGCACGAGAACGCATCGACTGGCTCTCCGTTCACGAGCATCTCCAGCTTCACCATGTCGGACTCCTGGTAGCCAGCGTGCTCGTAATCCATCGAACCAAACCCGCGCGTGATGCTTTTAATGCGGTCGTGAAAGTCGATCAGGATCTCATTCAACGGCAGAACGCTCGTGAGCATGACGCGCCTGGCGTCCAGCGTCTCCGTGTGGTCAATCATTCCGCGTTTCTCCGTAATCAATGACATCATGTCGCCGATGTATTCGTTCGGCGAAATGACGAACGACTTCACGACTGGCTCCTCGATCTTCTGGATGTAATTCGGCTCCGGCAGAAACGCGGGATTGTCGATCTCCTTCACCGTCCCATCGCTCATCGTCACGCGATAGACGACGCTCGGATACGTGGCGATGATGTCCATGTCGTATTCGCGCCGCAGACGTTCCTGGACGATTTCTAGGTGCAGCAGTCCGAGGAACCCGCAGCGAAAGCCAAAACCGAGGGCCACTGAACTCTCGCTCTGATACATGAACGCCGAGTCGTTCAACTGCAACTTGCCCAGGTTCGCCTTCAAATGTTCGTAGTCCGCCGTGTTGATGGGATAGAGCCCACTGAACACCATCGGATGAATTTCCTTGAAACCGGGCAGCGTCGGCGCGGGCGCGCGCGCGTCCGTAATCGTGTCGCCCATCTTCACTTCCTGCGGCGACTTGATGTTCGCCGTGAAGTAACCCGTCTCGCCCACTTCCAGCTTCTCGCGCACGTAAGGCTTGGGGTTGAAACTCCCGACTTCCTTGATCTCCACGTTCTTGCCCGAGTGCAGCAGCTTCACCTGAATGCCGGGCCGCAACTCGCCATTGAAGACGCGCACGTGCGTGACCACTCCTTTGTAAGTGTCGAAGTACGAATCGAACGCCAGCGCCTGCAACGAACGTTCGCCCGTGGGCTTGGGCGCGGGAATGCGGTGCACGATGGCCTCCAGAATGTCATCGATGCCGATGCCGGCCTTCGCGCTGGCGAGAATCGCGTGGTCGGCGGGAATGGCGAGGATGTCTTCCAATTGCTGCTTTGTTTGCGCCACGTCCGCGTGCGGCAAATCGATCTTGTTGATGACTGGAATGATTTCCAGGTTCTGCTTCATCGCCAGATGCACGTTCGCCACCGTCTGCGCCTCAACGCCTTGCGCCGCGTCGATGATGAGCAGCGCCCCTTCGCACGCGCTCAAACTACGCGAGACTTCGTACGAAAAATCTACGTGCCCCGGCGTGTCGATGAGGTTCAGTTCGTAAGTCTCCCCGTTCTTCGCCGTGTAAAGCATCGTGACCGGGTGTGCTTTGATGGTGATGCCCCGCTCCTTCTCCAAATCCATCGAGTCGAGCAACTGCGCCGACATATCACGGTCGGCAATGGTGCCGGTGCGGTTCAGCAACCGGTCCGAAAGCGTCGTCTTCCCATGATCGATATGGGCAATGATGCTGAAATTCCTAATGTGAGCTGAATCCATCTCTCAAAAAATCGGAGCGCGAATCTCCGTCAATGCAAGGGGAAGGTCAATGGGGACGTTGGCTGGGAGCAAATGCGTTGAACCGGTACCTCAAACAGCAAGCTCCTCGGATACTTTGCACTCCTTACTTCTTGCCATACTTCATAAATCCACTTTTCAGGATCGTTGCCTAAACCCTCCCCCGTCACGCAATAATCTTTTGCAAGGATCGGGGTTGCATTCACCCGTTGTTGGGCTAAGGAATCGGAACACGTATGCCAGGGACGGTGGAGAAGCGGGCCGTGATCCTTTTGATCGAGGACGATGAAACCGACGTTTTCTTTTTGCGTCGCGCGCTCAACTCGCTTGGTTTCACTGGAGACGTGCGCGTGGTCGTCAACGCCTGGCAGGCCCGCGATTACATGGAAGGCCGCGGCGCTTATTCTGACCGCACTTATTTTTGGACACCCAATCTCGTTCTGTGCGACCTGCACATGCCGGGCGCGACTGGGCTCGACTTCCTGAAATGGTTGCGCGATCACCCGCTTTTCCAGCACATCCCGCTAGTGATTTGGTCGGGCAGTCTGACCGTCGTCGCAGCGAACGGCCTTCTCCAGGCCGGTGCCAATGCTTGCGTCCTGAAGACGCCTGATTTCAAAAAGCTCTGTGCCAACGTTCAAGCGATGCTCCACCATCTGCACCCGTCCACGGATGGCGCGTCTGTTCCCGCCGCCGCGTTGAGCGTGAACAGCCTTGCAGAAGCTCAACTTGCACAAGCGCCGGAGTTGCCGGGATGAACGGCGGACCGCTGCGTTACGAAAATCATCAAGCCCGGAAGGGCGGGCGTTCGGACCCATAGATCGCATTTGCGCATTCCGCTTCCTGTGCGATACTTCACGCCGAATCCCTCGGGTCCCCGTGATTCCTGGTGCATTCGGGGGGAGCCGGTTTTTAGTAGTTTCCGGCTCTCCTTTTTCTTCCCACCAACCGATGATTCTTCACAGAAGCAAACGAAGAATTGAACAAACCAAGTCCCAAGGCTGCACTAACTTTCCAAACCTTTCGTTACTTCGTCTGCTTCTGCAAATTCCTCCGTGCTCTGCTGCTTTTGATTCCCTAAACTCGTTCCATGCCGTTGCCTGCGGATTATCACATGCACACGCCGCTTTGCCGCCACGCGGTGGGTGAACCGGCGGAATACGCGGCGCGCGCGGTCGCGGTGGGGTTAAGCGAGATCGGTTTCACGGACCATTCGCCGATGCGCCGGGATGATTTTGATAACTGGCGAATGCGCTTCGATCAACTTGCCGAGTACGTGGAGAAAGTTCACAAGGCCCGACGCGAGCATCCGCAACTTACGATTCGGCTCGGACTCGAAGTCGATTTCATTCCCGGACACGAAGACTGGATTCGCGAACTCGCGACGAAACATCCCTGGGACTACTTCATCGGGTCGGTGCACTACGTGAGCGAGTCGTGGGACGTGGACAATCCGGAAAAGCTTTCCAACTGGAAGAACCGGGACGCTTATGAAGTGTGGTCCATTTATTTTGAGCGGCTGACGATGGCTGCTGAGTCGAAGCTTTTCGAAATCATCGGCCACGCGGACCTGCCGAAGAAATTTTGCTTTTATCCGCAGCGCGATTGCACGGCGTTGTTCGAGCGCTTTCTCGACGCGGCAAAGAGGGCTGATGTGGCTGTGGAACTCAACACCGCCGGCCTGCGCAAGGAGTGCAAGGAGATTTATCCCTCACCTGGCATCGTACGACTGGCCCACAGCAAAGGTGTGCCGATTACGTTCGGCTCGGATGCACACGCGCCGGGCGAGGTGGGAATGGATTTGCCGCGCGCCGTGGAACTCGCGCGCAGTGTCGGTTATTCGCAGCGCTGCCGGTTCATTCAGCGGAAGCGCGACCTCGTGCCCTTCTAACGTGCCCGGCATCCTGCCGGGTTTCGCGCGGGAAAATAGAAGATCGGATCTTTGCTCAGCCGACGATTCCGAAGACCCGGCAGGATGCCGGGGGGCCACGCTGTCGGCTTTCGCCTTGACCACTCGCCAACGCATCGCAAACCTCACGGCCAACCCACAAATCTCTATGAGGAACAAAACTGTCGTGTTCGTTTTGATCTGCGCCGCTGCGGCGTTCATCAGTTCGTGCAAGAGCCCGGTCGCTCCGCCCGCCGCCGAATTGAAAGTCGTTCCCCCTCCGAACGATACCAATCCCGCCATCACGGTGCGTCCGGCTTCCGGCGCACTCGGCACAATCGAACGGCTCGATCCGGCGCTCGACGATTTGCTGCCAAAGCGCGCGGTAATCGAAAAGCTCGCCGAAGGATTTGATTGGTCGGAAGGTCCGGTCTGGATGTCCGCCGGTTACCTGCTGTTTTCCGACGTGCCGATGAACACGATTTTTAAATGGGATCCGCACACTGGCGTTTCCATTTTCATCCGGCCCAGCGGTTACACTGGAGATGCGCCGCGCGGCGGCGAACCCGGCTCCAATGGCCTCACGCGCGACAAGCAGGGCCGGCTCATCGCCTGCCAGCACGGCGACCGCCGCGTGGCGCGTTGGGAGTATGGCCGGTTCGTGAATGTCGCCGACCGCTTCGAAGGCAAACGCTTCAACAGCCCGAACGACGCGGCCGTGAAATCCAACGGCGACATTTATTTCACCGACCCGCCCTACGGTTTGGTGAAGAACGTCAATGACCCGGCCAAGGAAATCGCGTTCCAGGGGGTCTATCGCGTTTCGCCGAACGACGGCAAGGTCACGTTGCTCACGAGCGAAGTGACGCGCCCAAACGGCATTGCCTTTTCGCCAGACGAAAAAACTCTCTACGTGGCGAGTTCCGATCCGCAGAAGGCGATTTGGATGGCTTACCCGGTGAAGGCGGATGGAACACTCGAACCAGGCCGCGTGCTGTTCGATTCGACTTCGATGGTGAAAGACAAAAAGCCCGGATTGCCCGACGGATTGAAAGTCGATAAGCGCGGCAATCTCTGGGCGACCGGCCCCGGCGGCGTGCTAATCATTTCTCCGGAAGGCAAACACCTCGGCACGCTCGCGACTGGCGAAGCCACCGCGAATTGCGGCTGGGGTGATAACGGCTCGACGCTCTACATCACTGCCGATACGTATCTTTGCCGCGTGAAGACGAAGGTGAAGGGCGCGGGGTTATGAGGAACTGGATTGCCGACTCCGCGGCTTCGTTCAACTGCCGCTCAGCGCAGCCATAAGACACGACAGTTCGTCCGCCACTTGCGTCGGATCATTCATGGTCTGGCGAATTTCCGTCTTCACCAGTTCGCGAAAGCGTTTGCGCAGGCGGTGAATGGCGACCTTCACCGTGGTTTCGCTGCAATCGAGTTCGCGCGCGGCATCGGCTTGCGAAAGATTCTCGTTGTCGCCGGTGAGCCACGGTTTGAGCGCCTCGAACTGCTTGCATTCGCCGTCATCAACGTGTTCGGCGGCCAACGCTGCCAGCGCGCGGCCGAGGACCGTCAGCGCCCACTTGCGGTCGAACTCACGGTCTGGACTCGACGCATTGGCGTCCGCCACTTCCAGACCGGGTGAAGTGTCCGTCCCGGCGTCCAACGGTAGTGGCGCAGTCCCGCCGCCGCGTTTCGCGGCGTGGTCATGGTCCCGCATGTCCGCGAGAAAATTCTTAACCGCGGCGAGAAGATAGGAACGAAAGCGGCCACGCTGAGGGTCAGCTTTCAACGCGCGGGCCGCGAGCAAGCGCGCAAAGAATTCTTGTGTCAGATCGCGAGCAGCATTCTCGTCCGGCGAATTCCGGCGCACGAATGCAAACACCGGCGCGTAATAGGCCGCGCACAAATCACTCAACGCCGCCTTCGCATCCGACGAATCCCCACGCGCCTCCAGCACGCGCGTCCATTGCGTGGTGACGAATGCGTGAGCGAGTGGCGCGGGTTCATGGTCGCTGTTCGACATTTGCTCTGTCGCCGGCATGGTGCTCACGGTGGTCGCTGCGGATTCTCCTTCTCATACTTCTCCAACGCCGCTTTCGCTTTGGCATTTCCGTTCTCGGCGGCAGTCTTCAAGCCGTTGGAGGCGCCATACCACAAAGGCCGGTGTTTTGGATTCTCCAGCACTCCAATCAGAAACTCGATCGCGCGCTCATTGTTCTTCTCCGCCGGCAGGCGCATCGCAAAAACCGCAGACGACAACAAAATATTCCAATCCTGATGCTGCAGGAGCATATCGAGCGCGTGCTCGTTGCCAGCCGCGGCGGCAATTCCCAGAGCTTCATCCACGTGCGACCTTAATTGGCGAACGAATGCTGCGCTCTGCAAAGCGGCCAGCGCGTGCGCATTGCTGCGCCCGGCCTGCTCTCCCAATTCTCGAAACGCGGCCCTCATCAAAAGCAAATTAGTGCGCGCACGCTCGGGTTCGCTCCTGAGGTCGACGTCGCGGTAAAGCTCCGTCGCCACCGAACGGAGTTCGCCGAATGCGGCGTCGTCGCCCTCGCAAATGCGCGTGGCCAGAGCGCGCATCGTGTTCGTGGTGGGCGTGACGCTTCTGTTTGTCGAGCTCGCCGGGTTCATCAGACCATCGATCGTACCCGTAGTGGACCACCATTGATAAAACAACGGAACATTACCCAACGGTGACGGCGGTGACTTCACCTGTCTGATTGATTCGTTCACGCCGCTTTTGGGTGCAGAATGTTTGGCCACTGTTTGCTCAGCGTCGGCGACGGCGGATTGCAACTCGGGAACATCAAGAACTGTCACCGCCTGATCGCGCACCGCTTCCGCATCAACTTTGCGTCCCACACCGACGAGAACTTCGACGAGCTTGCGAGTGTCCTTAATGAACGCCCGTTGCACCTCTCTGCGAAGCATCGGTTGGTTCACTTCCGGAGTGCGATCGGCGATCGCCAACGTCCGTTCTCGCACCGCACGGATGTTTTCAAAACGTTCCTGGAAATTCCCGATGAAGCTGGCGCAGAGAGCGTATTCGCCTCTTGCGACCAACAAATCTTCGACGACCTGATAGCATTGACGCGCGAGCCGCGGGTCGCGTGACTGGATCGATTTGAATAACTCCAGCGTCGCCTCCTGCTCGCCAAGTTGTTCGAGGATGGCACTGAGTTCCATGAACAAATCGAAGGAGCCTCTGCCGTTGGCAAATTCCAGTGCGCCTCGGTTGCCAATTTCCACGAGCGCCTGGCGGGCCTTTGGGTAATGCTGCGCCAGTTTCATCCAATCCGACAACGCGAAGGACAACCGCACCCCGAGTTGGCCGGGATCGAATTCCAGCGCGTGATAATGATACCAAAGATGGCGCTGGAGAGCTTCCTCATGTCGGCCATCGCTCGCGAGGCTTCTGGCGTCAGTGAGAATTTTTTGCACGTCCGGTTTCTCGCCCGGCGTCAGTTGGGGAGACCACTTCTCCACCGAAGCGGAATCAAATTCCATTTCCGCGGCGGGCTGGTGGGACCAAACGCCCAGTCGCGGCAGCCCGAAATTGAGAAACAACATGAAGCCGCACAGCGCCAGCGGCCACGCCAACCGTCGCGGTTTCAAAACCTCGCTCCAACCCACGCTGGGACCGAAAGCTTGTTTTGCATCACTGCGGCAGAGCGCCCCGATCCCGGCTGCTGCTGCTGCTACTTGCAAGACTCCGAGCACCGTTCCCTCGGCGAAGTTGCTCCACAAGCCAGGGTCGTCGGTCGTCCAGTGAGGCGGCAATTTTCCGCCACCTGCCACGACGAAAAAATATCCGAGGCCCTGGACGCACAACAGCGCCAGAAGAACGTTGAAAAACAATCCGAATCCGCGCCAAACGCGATCCCGCGTGAGCAGCGCGATCCCGGTGAAGATGAAAAGCGAAGCGCCGTGCCACTCATATCGGCCCGTGCCAATGGAGAGGAAAGTGGGAAGCAACGCGATCGCACCCAAAACCGTGAACAGGATGCCAGCGCGTTTCATCCACTGCGGCCCGGCGCGCGAAACTGAAACTGGCCCGCGCGCTGTCGGCGGGAACGCGGCCGATGGTTTGAGCGCCATTGTTTCCAATTGCGTCCGAAACTCCGCCACCGTTTGGTAACGAAGCTCCGGCTTCACTTCCAGCGCGCGCAGGACAATCTCGTCGAGCCGCACATCGATCTGAACTTTACGGGACGGCGGCTGCAGTTTGTCACCCGGCAGCTCGCCCGTAAGCAATTCGTAGAGGACCAAACCCAGCGAGTAGATGTCGGCGCGATGGTCGGCGATGCGATGCTGTTTTTGCTCCGGCGCCATGTATTGCGGCGTGCCGGCGGGCTGACTCTCCGCGAGGCCCACGTCCGGCCCGTTCGCGTGAATCATTTTCGCGATGCCAAAGTCCGCGATCTTCACGCGCCCGCCTTTGTCCAGCAGCAGGTTCTCCGGCTTGATGTCGCGGTGCACGATGCCGTGTTCGTGCGCGAATTGGAGCGCTTCGCAAATCTTCGGCACGATGGCCAGCGCCTGCTCGGGAGTGAAGCGGCCGGCCTTCATTGCCTGGCGCAAGTTCACGCCATCCACGAATTCCATGAGAAGAAAATAATAGCCACTCGCCTGTCCGAAATCGTGAATGGTGACAATGTTCGGATGATTTAACGCCGCCAGCGCGCGTGCTTCTCGCGTGAACCGCTCGGCAAATGCGGGATCAGCCGCGAGCGATTGCGGAAGAATCTTCAGCGCCACGAATCGATCGAGCTTCGGCTGCCGCGCCTTGAACACAAAACCCATTCCGCCCTGGCCGATGAATTCGAGAATTTCCAGATGGGGAAAGGCTGCCGCCAATTCTTCATTCGATGGCGGGGCTGATTTCGCCGCAGGACCGCCCTCCGTCGGGATCGAAACTTCCGCCAGCAGGCACTTGGGGCAAAGCCCCTGCGGCGCTTCGGACGATATCGGCCCGCCGCACTGCGGACATCGTTGCTGTTGAGACGCGATGCTCATGCCTTGTTCTAAGGAAGCAGCGTGGAAAGGTTACCGGGAAATTCGCCTTGTGACAGAATGATTGAAGAACAAAACGTGATATTTCCGACCTTAAAATCGCCAGTGCAAAGCAGTGCGAAATTGGAAAGCAATATCCGGCTTCGACCGGTCAATCACCGGCGTTGTTCCTTCCAGGATAAAAGTCACACTGCGGACGATTTGCGCCTGAAGCCCGCCGCCGGCCTCCGCGAAAGGCCTTCCACCCCGTTCCAACGAATGATACAAGTTGAAAACTCCGTAAGCGCCGAACCTGTCCGAAAAGCTCTGCCCCATTTTTGCCAACCACAGAAAATCCCACGCTTCTACAGTCGTATAATAAACAAAATTCGCTGACGTATCGATGAACACATTCCTGCCAAGCCGTTGCTCACCAAAAGAGCGTGCAAAGCCAATCGTCGCCGACGCGCCTGACGTGTCGGACTGGGGGAAACTTCCGAAATCGTCTGTGGTATAGGAATATGCGGCGCCCGCCCTAAAGCCGCAGTTGAAATGTTTCGCCACGTAAACGCCGACGCTGTCTGCGTGACTTTCACGTTTGAACCGGCCAAAGCCGAATCCAGGAGTTTCTTCCAGTAAAATACTGTGTGAATAAATCAGTCCGACATCGATGCCGTCCAAAGTTTGAAAGTTCACATCCAACATCGGATTGTACACGTCGACCTGGCTGCTTCGCTCCCAATGCGCCTCGTTGAATCGGAGACCAACTCCCGGATTTCGCAACCACGGACTGTCTGATTTCCAAAGCTCGGCAGGAACACCCTCAATGCAGATGTCACAATTGAGTGACACGTTCTCGTGCAGAATTTTGCTCATCTGCGTATGAAAATTATCAATGCCATGCGCAGAAGCAAAAACAAGCATCACGGCGAAAGCAGCATGAGATGAAGCATTCATAAGTGCGTTGTGAAGTCGATTCTTCCAACAATGGCAACTTCGGAGCAACGTTCAATCGCACCAGCAACTCCAAGCGAATGGTGGTCACTCCCCGCGCACGCCAGCGACTTTGCTCACGTTCATCGAAAGCCGGCGAATCCGTAGCGATGAGAGATCGAACCACGCTTCGCCCGCGCTCGCCTGAAGCACACATTGAATCTGGAGGTCGGCGAGCGGCTGCCGCAGTTCGAACTCGTGCGTGATGTTCTTCCAATCAGTCGTTCCGGTAAGCCGCATCTCTACCGAATTCGTGACGACGGGGATAAGTCCGCCCAATTGACGGTCGCGCGTGCTGCCGTAAGGAAACCAACCCCAGCTTGCGCCGCGCGTTTCCTTGCGGTCGCTCCAGACGCGAAAGCCCGCGCCGCCGTTTTCGTTGCGCAGCCCGCCTTCCACACCGCGGGTCTTCACGCGTCCTTCCAAAACGTAGCGGCCCTCTTCCAGCCACGTCAGCGCCGTCCACGCGCCGAAGCTGGTTTCATTGTTCACCTTCAAGTGCAGCGCGGCGGGTGATTGTGTTTTGTCGAGGACCACCCGGCCAAATTGCTGGCGCGGCAGCCAGTCGTTCAGCAGCAGAGATTCATTCATCTTCAACCGCCGAAAGCTCTTTACGCTGGCGAGTTGTTGATCGACGTCGCGCGCACGGGCCACGATGCGATTACGAAAAAGATTGGCGGAAGACTGGAACTGGGCCAGCTCGGCGACACCGTTCTTCGCGACGGCCGGCTGCAAGCGCGCGGCCAATTGCGCCACGCGATTCGTCATGGCCTTCACGTCGAACACATTCACCCGTAATTCGGAAAAACTCTTGAGATAGAGGTCCCGCCCTTCTTCAGTTTCGAGTAACGATCTGACGAGCACGCCGGCACGCCCTGTGACAATTGGCCCATTTGGTTTCCAGAACATTTGATCGACCCCATGAGGGAAGAACACCAGGCGGTTCGATTCGAGATCGTGGAAGATGCGGTAGTTGTTCCGGTTCATCGCGTAGCCGTCCCAATTCCACATCATCACGTCGAGCGCAGTGAGTTTGATGAATCGGTCGAGGTCCACAGTTTCGCGCAGTCGCGCGATTCGAACGGTGTGATTCGTCGCAAGTGCCGCGCGTTCGACCATTTTCAGCATGGCGTGATTGGTCGGATCCTGGCCGAAGTTCGCGGGCCACGGCCTGTTGATGTCTCGCCCGCCTCCCAGGTCGTAGAAGTTGCCTTTCGTGTTCTTGAAATAGCGCTGAAGAAACTGTTTGTCCCAGCCCTCGGCGAGAACGAACAGCCCCAGATATTCGCGGTTGAGTTCCACGGTTGCGTAATCCGTCCGCGGCGTCGGCACGCCGGCGGCGTTGTAAATCTCGCGGCAGACTTTTTCGTTGAGGTAACTTGGGTCCTGCACCGAGTTGTTGAGCGAAATCTTTTGCAAGCCATGAAACCGCTGGCCGTCGGCCCACTTGTCGAAGTTCAGCGTCAGACCCGGCTTGTCATCGATGGGGCGGAAGCTGCCGAGCTGTCCCTTGAGATGCACTGCAACGTTGGTCCAAACCGATTTCCCTTCGCGGACAGTGGCGGCCACCGGCTCGCGTTCACTTTCTCCACCGCGCCGGAAATTGTACCGACGCAACGTCTCAATACCGGCCTTTGGAATTTCGACCTGGAGATGGAGCACGTTCGTTTGCTCGGCGAATAGTTCATCCCCCACGTTCTTTTTGTTCGCGGCGAAGGAAGAACAAACGCACAGCGCTGCGCTTAGAAGCAGACTGGCGAGCCGATGCGGGGCGCGAACATGCATACGCCTCATACTGTCGCGCGAAAACCACCGGCGCGGTCAACCGAATAGTTGCAAAATCAGGCCATCCCGCGCCGCTTTGCGGTTTTGACTTCAACTTTCCCGAGTGACACGCTGCGCCGAACTCCACTGAACAGGTATGCCAACAAAGGTTCTTTCCGACGAGCAGCTCGCAACCTTTGACCGCGACGGCTATCTGATCGTTCGCGCCCTGTTCGATCCTGAGGAAGCGGACATCCTGCGCCGCGCCGCAAAGACAGATCAGGCTTTGCAGAAACATGCTTACGAGCGGCGCGACAACGAAGGCGGCGCTTCGAAACTCGTTCTGTGGAACAAAGCGGGCGAGGACATTTACGGCGCGGTTGCGCGCTGTCCGCGGATTGTTGATGCGATGGAGCAATTGCTCGGTGATGAGGTGTATCACTATCACTCGAAGATGAGCATCAAGGAACCGTTCACGGGCGGCGCGTGGGCGTGGCACCAGGATTATGGCTATTGGTATGAGAATGGTTGCCTGTTTCCCGACATGGCGAGCGCGTTCATCGCCGTGGACCCGAACACACGCGAGAACGGTTGCATGCAAGTGCTGCGCGGGTCGCACAAACTCGGCCGCGTCGAGCATGGCCGCTTCGGAGATCAGAGCGGCGCCGATCCTGAACGCGTCAACGAAGCGATGAAGCGGCTGGAACTGGTTTATTGCGAACTGGCACCCGGCGACACACTGTTCTTCCACTCGAACACGCTGCACCGTTCCGACCAGAACAAGTCACCGCACCCGCGCTGGTCGTTCATCTGTTGCTACAACACGAAGCACAACAACCCGTACAAGGAGTCTCATCACCCGTTCTACGAGAAGCTCGAGAAGGTGCCGGACACGCGCTTGAAGGAAATGGGCGCGAAAGTTTTCAGCGAAGGCACGGAGTTCTGGGAGCCGCAGCAGGAGAAAACTGCGGGCGCAGCGAAGATCTGAATTAGAGCGGAGTGAACGCGAATCGATTCGCGTTCACTCCCCAACTGCTTGACCGCTCACGGCCCGACGGTGCGATCGCAACACACTCCTTGCAGGAAGGCCTTGTCCGATGTTGAGGACAGGACGACGCGCGTGATGCCGGGACCGCTCACAATGAGGTCTTGTGGTGTGTCACTACCCGGCGGCGGTCCAGCCGTCGCAACCACAGCGCCCGCGCTGTTGTAAGCCGTCGCGGTGACGACTCCTTCGAAATCTCTCAAATACAACGCCACGCGATCACACGGCGCAGCGGGTGCGAGCAACTTCAACTCGATCTGACCACTCAGTTTCAGCCAGTTCCCGTCGAGACCAAAGACAGGGCCGACGATCACGGGACCGGGCGTGGCCGTAATGACCACTTCGGCAAACGTGTAAGGACTCGAAAACTGGCCGGCTGTCGCATTCGAGAAGCTAAGGCAGTGCGAGTCTGTGCGCACCAGTCGCTGAGCGCGTTCACAGCAGACGTTCAGGATCAGGCAGAGCGCGTTCGGCGAGATGACGCGCACGTAATCAATGCGACCGCGGAAGCTGCGCAGCGTCACGCGCTGCGGCCCGGTGCCAACACCGGTGAGTGTCTCCCGTGCCACCACCGCACCGAGCGGTCCGACGGCGTCAAACGTCACGAGGCCGGAAGTCTGGAACACTTCGATGTGAATGACCTCGCAGTCATCCATCGGATGCACGCGCATGGTGTGAACGACATCGAGACCGGTGAATCCACCGCGAGTCGCGATCATGTTTTGCGGCAGCATCGCGCGATCGGCGGAGAGCGCTTCGAACTTGAACCCATTCGTCTCCCAGGGATTCGGACGCGCGCCGAGCGCAAAGGCGGAGAGGCTCAGGCAATTCGATCCCATCGGTCTCACGCGATAGAACTGCGACGGACCGGATGGATTGACGCGGGCAACGTTGTCCGCGCCCGTCGTCGTGATGCTTGCGTTCACTGGCGCCCATACCGCGGAATTGAGATTGCTCGTGCATTCGAGCACGTCGCCGCGTCCGGCCTGACGCCAGCGCAGCGCGAGCAATCCGGCGTCGTTGCCAATCCGAAGCTGGCCATTGGCGGGCGCGTCGTCCGTGGTTTCCGGCGTGCCATCGTTGTTTGCGTCGAGCTCGCGAGTGATTATGCGCGAGCTGGGATTCTCCGGCAGCCGTAATGTGAGCGTGGAATTCGGCGGCTGATTGTAGAACTCGTAAGCGTGATCGAAGTTGCCCGCGGTCGGATCTGCGCCGACGACGTTCATCCGAAAACCGAACGGCGCCGCGCTGCGATTACGCAGGGTCAATGACTTGATACCATCGCGCTCAATGTGGATGTCCGGCGTGAGCGCACCGGCGCCTGCATCGATGACGAAGAGGCGCGACTTTCCGGTATCATCGCGAGTGGAAACCATCGCGCCAAAACTGTTCACAGGCGCGCCGGCTCGGAAGCCCATTGCTCGCAGACCCTGGCTGAGGCCGATCAGGATTCCATCGACGCCATTGCTCGCGCCGGTGTTCGGCGCATTGAAACCAAACGCAATGTCGCCGCCGCCCATGCCGCCGTACACGAGCACGTTTGAGCCGCTGGAGAAAAATCCTCCGGCTATCGGCGCGTTTGAAGCGGGCAGGAACAGCATGGGCACATCGAGCTTGTTGGTGTCATCCGGCAGGAAGCCAACGGGCGAAAACGGCAGGGCGCCTTCATAACCATTCGTAAATTGATTGCCGTTCCATCCGACGCGCCCGCCGCTCGCGTCAGTCATTGAAGACGAGGAAGCGCCAACGGTCAGGATGCGCAAAAAGTCCAAGCCATACTCCGCTAGAAAGACCGGTCCCGGAATGTGCCGCGGTCCGCGATAAATCGAAATCGGCACTGAGAACAAGCCCGGGCCAATGTAGGTCTCGGCGCGGCCCTGGGAGTTGTAGCGATAAGTGTTGTCAACGCGATTGATTTCGATGAACCGTTCCTCCTCCGGCGCGTTATTGTCGTAGATTTTTATCAGCGAGTAGTTCGCACTCGGCACGGGATTCAAACCGATCGCATCAAGAGCCATGTCGTCCACCACGGCGTATGGCGTCACACAATGCCCATCGCCAAAATCACGTTTCTGCACGCACAGCGTATAGCCCGTGGGATTTGCGCGCAGGCGATTGAGCACTGCAACCGGGTCACCGGCCGCAAAACCACGGCGAGGACCGAAGTTCACAGGCCGGCGCAATTGCGAAAGAGAATTGGCCAGCGCTTCGGCGGAGGTTTGAGCGCCGGCCATCGTTGTGATGTGCGCCCAAAGGTTTGCCGGGCGAAAAGGCTGGAACAAATCAAAACCAGTCCAGCGCTGCGGCTTGTTCGGACAGGGGTCGGGGAAACCATCGCACGGGGGCGGGTCGCCTACAAAGCCGTTGGCAAAACGGACGCCATGAAAGCCGTCATCACTGCCGGCCCGATCGTAAGTGGAAATTGGCAGCAGTCCGTTGGCGAAGAGACGCGACGTGCCAGCCATGCCGAAACACGACCCGCGCGTGCCGTCCATCCAAATCATGTAAACGATGAACCAGATGCCCGCCTGCGGGCTGAGATCGCGGCCATAGATCGCTTCAAACTCCTCGTAGCTCGGTCCATCGTCGCGATTGATGAACTCGAAGCTGTGCAGCAGAGGATAAATCGGATCCGTGCCGACGAATGAGCCGGCCGCGCCCGGCATATACTTCCATTCCGTCCAGCCCGGATGCCCGATGAGATTGTCACGCACGACAACCTGGTAAGGCAAACTCCGTTGTACTTCCGGCACTCGCACCTCAGCCCAAAGGCGCGCCGGGCTCGTGGCCGTTACCTGGGCTTCGATGAAATCCGAGCGACCGATGCACGAGTCCGGCGGTGTCAGGCTGCAGCGCGAAAAGAACACCTGGATGTTGTTGTGAATATTGCTGCCGTGAATGCGAACGAGGTCGCCCGGTCGAACTTTCAGCGGCGATGTGCGCAAGGTGACGGAGCGAGCGGCAGTTGTCGGCGAAAACGAATCCAGGCGCATTGCCCCTGGAGGAGGCACCACGCGGAAATTGATCGAGCGTAGCGTGCAGAATGCGCAGACAGGATAACGAATCTCCACATTGTTGTTCGTCGCGATGGGGTTCGCGCCACTCACCGCTCCCCATTGTGGTTCGAGATACGAATTACCAGGCACCGCCTCCAACGTGAGTGTGATTTGCTGGTCGGCGATTATTGGCACGTTGGAGAAACTGTACGCACCGGACGCAGTCGTGGTTGTTTGCGCCACGAAAATTCCCGTGAGGCTGCTGTCTCCCGAATAAAGCCGCACGACCTGATTGCTGATTCCTCCGCCCGTGAGCGTGTTGGTGACCATGCCCGAGACGGAAACCGAGCCGACGTTCGCATCGGCATTGCCGCCGAAACGCGCTTCGGCGTAAGTCGCCGGAGAAGTCGCCAGCCCATTGCCGGGCCACTCCGCGAAGTCCGTCGCGTTCGTGTTCGGCCCGTGTGTGAAAAAGAGGCCAATGTTGTTGCTGAACGATCCGAAGTCGCTCGCGTGAATGCGAATCTCCTGGCACGGCGGCGCGAATTCTCCTTCACAGAAATTTGCGATGTATTGCCAGTTGCTTCCATGCTGCGGATAGAGCCCGAAAATCGGTGACGAATAAACAAAGCCAGAGCCGGAGCCGGCGCCCGTCGTCGTGGAAATTTGAAAGTCGCCGTTCTGACGCGTCGCGCTGCGCGAGTTGTTGGGATCAATATAAATGGTCAGGGACGAATCCTCCCACGACGGACTGATGGGCGGACGCAAATTGCTCGTGCCGAAGTAAAGGTAACGATTCGTGCCCGCGTCACGGTAAGCGAGGTAAACGATGCCGTCGGGCGCGTTGGCGCCGTCGTTATAGCGAAGAACGATTTGCTCCGCGCCGGCGAATTCGAAGTTCGTTTCCGGCCTGCCGTCAAAGTTGAACGACGGCGCGCGCGGGATCACCAGGTTGCTCGGCAAAATTCCAAAACCACTGATGCGCGAGGGCAACAGCGCCGTCGTGCCTGACCAACCGCGATACGTCTCCGTTCCGCCGCCCAGATTAAAACTTGCCGTGAGTTCGGGAATGTTGTTGCTGCTCGAATTGATCAACTGCACGAACATGTTGCTTTGAATCTGCGATTGCGTGCGCGCGACATTCCAGAGTCGCACTTCATCCAGATTTCCGCGGAAGTAGTAGTTGTTCACTTCCGGGACGCCGCCGATGTGCATCGTATTGTTGGCACCGACACCGCCATTGCTCAACAGTAGGTTGCCCGCCGCCACACCGTTGATGTAGAAGCGCACGCGCGTGCCATCATAGCTCGCCGCGACGTGCGTCCACTGATTCGAAGGCACGTCCTGCGTCGCGTCCGCGGATGCGCCACCGCTGCGGTAAAAACGCAAGCGCGGGCAGAACCCCAGCCAGAAGCTGTTCCGGTAGTCGTGAGAGAGAATCGTTTCGCAACGCGAGCTGTCCTCGCGATACACCCAGGCCTCCACGGTCATCGCCACATTCGTGTTCATAAGCGGACGATAGGCGTAACTCTGCACCTGGGCGCTGGTGCCGTCGTAATGCACGCTGCGCGGGACCGGCGGCGCGGCAGACGTTGAGTTAAGAAAAACCAGAACGAACGTTCCAATCAGCAGTGATAAGGCTCCTCGTTTCATACGCGCGCAGTCTGCGGAGAAATCTTGTCTGAAAAAATGGGCGTGTTCCGCCCAAGGGTGGGTTTGTCGCGCCCGGTGTTCGACGAAAGCAAACGAAGGAAACGAAGAGCTTCGTTGCTCTTATTTCAGTTCCAGCCCTTCGTTACGGCTTGAACACGATGACGTTGAAAGTCCGTCCGACCGGCATGGCGAAGGAGTCCTCATGGAAAATACGCCAGCGACTGCCCGCGTAATAAACGCCGACCGAATGCGTTTCATACGGGTCTGCAGCGGAATCTGTGCTCCAGTTGTGCGTCACCAGAAGAATGGCGTTCGGCTCATTGTTACAGTGTGGATGATCGATTATCGTGATGTGGCCCGAGATGTTGCCCGCGACCGCGCGATGCGTGAACACCGGCGTGCTCGTCCCCACTCCAGCTCCCGCGACGCGCAGTGCTCCGCCGCCGCGCACTTCCAGCGCCGTGTTTGTCGCCTGAATCATCACGCCATTGTTGGCACGAACGGCGAATTGTTTGTTCGTCGTCGAAGTGAATCCGCTCGTGTGATCGTCAGCCCAAACGAATGAGCCATCGTGCGCCGCGGTCGCCAGCCGTCCAGCCGCGAAACTGTAATCGCCCTGGGCCTGATTGTTCGCGCCTCCTGGCACCATCGAATGAAATCCGCTCGCCACGTTGAACGAGCCACCTCCGACTGCGGCCTTATGGTTCGATGCGGTATTTACCCAGCCGCCAGCGACGGTCGCGTGTGAGTTGATCGTCGTGTTCCCAGCGCCGCCGCCAATCGTATTCCAACCGCCATTGGCGTCATTGTTGGATCCGCCGCCCACGGCTGAAGACTCACTCACTGCCACGTTGTTTACGCCACCGGCGATGACGGAATAGAGACCCGCGGCGCGGTTGTTGGTTCCGCCGTTCACGCTGGAGAACTCTCCTGTTGCCTGGTTGAACATTCCTCCTGCGATAGTCCCGAACCTGTTGCTCACACTGTTGTTCAGGCCGCCACCAATTGTTCCGTAGTTCGCTGAAGCGACGGCATTGAAACCGCCGCCGTTGATGATGCCGCCGAGAGAATTGAAGAGGTCGTGGCTGTGCCCGCCGCCAATCGTCGCATTGTCACTGTTGCGAAGTTCGTGGGACTGGCCGCCGGAAATCAGCGCCCACCACGAATTGCTCAGCGTATTTCCAATGCCCCCGCCAATCGTAGCGGAAAACGAACTGGTCTCGATGCGGTTGTCTCTGCCACCCGGAACGGTGCTGTAATTGGCCGGCGCGATGAAATTCTCCCGGCCGCCCCCGATGGCGCTCCATGCTCCCTGCACTAAGTTGTCCTCGCCGCCTGCGATCAGTCCCGCACCAGATGAGACGAGATTGCTCCGCCCGCCACCGACGAAGGATGAATGTCCGTTCGCAGTGTTGTTGCTGCCGCCGGCGATGGTCGCGCCAGAGCCGCGCACGAAATTGAGCACGCCGCCGCCAATGGATGAGTAGAGGGTGTTGCTTCCGATGGTGTTGATCGCGCCGCCGGCCACGACGCCAAATGCCGAATCGCGCTCCAGCGTTTGGGAACTGCCGCCGCCAATGGCGCCGTATTCTGCATTTGTCCCGATGTCGTGACTGAAACCTCCGGCGATGGTCCCGAAGCGGGCGCCATTCAAAATCCGATTGGCCCAGCCGCCCCCGACGGTCGAGTTGCTGGCCCCCGTCTCAATCCAATTGGCCAGGCCGCCGCCGATCACTCCCCAGCTCGCCGCGATAAAATTGAGTCCCAACGAACCAGAAGTGCTTCCACCGCCGCCAATCGTTGCGCCTTCGACACCCGGCCAGACTATGTTTGGCGCGCCACCGATGATGTTTGGCGTGCTCGCGGTGGGCACAAACCGCATCGCGCCCACATTGTTCACGCGCAACTCCAGCGCCTGATTGTTCGTGCTGCCGAGAAATTGCCCGGGCAAAACATTGTTGCCGCTGAGCCGCCAAAAGTCTGATGCGCCAAATCCGCCGAGGGTCGCCGCATTGATGCCGCTCAAGCCGCTCCCATTGCCGCTGAATGATCCGGTGAAACTATTGCCCGCGTTGTTGAACGTGACTGCGTTGGTATAAGTGCCGGACAATTTTCCCGCGCCCACCGTTCCCGCGAGGACCGACTCGCCATCAACAATCAGTCCCGCCCCGTCGGTGACAAACCGCACGCCGCCCGAAGCCCGTACACTGAAATCATCATTCGTGCTCGAAGGGAAATCGACGTCAGTGCGGTCCGCCCAAACGAAACTCCCGTGATGCAACGCCTTCGCGCGCCGTCCCGCCGCAAAACTGTTCGTCCCGTGCGCATTGTTCAACGAACCGCCCGGAATCGTGGCGTTCCATCCATTCGACTCGACCGCATTAAACGTCCCGCCGCCAATGGCCGCATAGTTTGCATTGCTCCGTACGAAATTCAGCAAGCCTCCGGCAATCGAACTGTAGGGACTGTACGCGAAGCTATTGTACCCGCCGGCAATCGTCGCGGCGGCAGCGTCCCGCCCGATAAAATTCGCCCGGCCGCCGCCGACCGTGGCGTAATTCGCGCCCGGTGGGATAGCGTTGTTGAATCCGCCGGCAATGGTGGCGTTCGTGTTGCCCGGCTCTATGTAGTGGGAGCCGCCGCCGCCGATTACTCCGCCGTGGCCCCACAATGTATTGTCCATACCGCCACCGATCACCGAAGCGATGCCGTTGCCCTGGTTGTTCCAGCCGCCGGACACCGTGGCATAGTCGTTGAGGGCTGTGTTGCCGCGGCCACCCGCGACGACCACGTAATCCGATCTGAAAATCTGATTGTTGTTCCCACCACCGATAATTCCGAACTCGCTGTTCGTTCCGATCCGATTCGCAAGGCCGCCGCCGATGGACCCGTAATCCGACGCAACGCTGTTTTGCTGGCCGCCGGCAACCGTCATGTAGAACGCATTGCTGACGATATTGTTGAAGCCGCCGCCAATCGTATTTCCCTGGACGCCGTCCGTTCGATTGTTCCGTCCGCCACCTATTACGGCGAGATGATCATTCGCCGTGTTGTTGTTGCCGCCAGCGACCACGGAGGACAAACCATTCACGAGATTGTTTGATCCGCCGCCAATGAAAGAGCGCCATCCGAAAATTGTGTTGCCCTCCCCGCCCGCGATGACAGCGCCTTGATCGGAAACGGTGTTGCCGCGACCACCTCCAATTGTGCCGACTGGACCAGCGGCAGTGATGACGTTTCTCGTGCCGCCAGCAATGACTGCGTCCGGGCCGGCGTTTGTGTTGAAATGGCCACCGGCGATGGCGGAACCGTTGTTCGACGCGTTGTTGTAGTCACCGCCTCCCACAAATGAGGAACTGCCCTGCGCTGAATTGGCAAATCCGCCCGCGACCGTCGCGCGACTGCCGGCGTGGTGTGAATTACCACCCCCAATCGTCGGGAAGATACCGAAATCAATCTGACTCCCGTATCCACCAATCATGGCGCCAGAAACACCTGGCGCAACAGAGTGCCCGCCACCCAGGATGACATTGGGAAATCCGCCGCCATATTCCAGACGTAACGCCGCTTCGTTATTCACGCGCAGTTCCAACGGCTGCAAATTCGTCGTGCCCAGGAAATCGCCCGGCGCGGCGTTGTTTCCGGACAGCCGCCAATCGTTTCCCGCGCTGGAACTGATCTGAATGTCATTTCCGCTTGGAGTAAGCGTCACGTTCGCGCCCGCGGAAAGCGTCACGTCATCGCGCAACCCGTTGAGACTCTTCACGACCTGGCCCGTGGCGATGTTCGTCGCATTGATGGAACCGCCTTGAAGCTGCGCATTGCCGATGGCGTTGCTGGAAACCGTGGCGGCAGTGCGGGAGAACATTGCATACGGTGTTGCCGTAATGGGTTGACGTGGAGATAGCACGACGTGCGGGTCTGGCGAGCCATTCGTTTTCACTTCGATTTGTAACCAGCGTGGCGGACCGGTGAAAACTCCTTCACCAAAATCCAACACGACAGTGAACAGTCCATTACTGACGCTCGTAGCAGCGCCGGTGACAACGCTGCTCACTGCGCTGCCTGCGCTCAACGCGTCGTAAATCGTAAATTGTAAATCGTAAATTCCACTGGCTGGGCCCCCGCTGTCGTTGAGCTTCCCTTGATAGGTGAATGCAGTGCCTTGCGCGAACAACTGCGAAGTGAGAACAGACGAGAGCGCGAGCAATCCTCCAAAAGTTTGCCGTTTCATGGAGGCGAATCTGAACATGCTGCCTCATGGACGGGACGGGCATGTTCCGCCCACCGGTGGGTTTATTGCGCCCGCCGGTATGTAGTGCAGACTTTAGCCTGTCCTCGAAAACCATCGAACGACGAAGAGCCTCAAATGCAGGCTAAGCCTGAATTACATACGCTCATTCGCGCGGCTCGCCATCGATGACGATGGCCGGCAACTGGCCGCGATCGACAAGGTCGTGGAGATCGCGCCGAATGGTGCGGCGATCGACGCGATAATCATCCGAGAGTTGCGAGATGTTCGGCTTCTGCGTCGCGCCCCGGAGACGTTTCAGCAATTCGTACTGACGGGCGAGACGTTCGGTGAAGAGACGTTCGCGTTCACTCGTTGCCAATCGTTCTGCGCGTTCGAGCGAACGCATCGAGCGCACCATTTCGCCGAAGCCGCATTCATCAAGCGCCTTCTTCACGGTGTCGCGCAGGGTTTGGAGATGAACCGGCTTCTTCAGCACATAGTGCGCGGACTCCGGACCTTGCAGCGCCTGAAGTTGTTCCTCAATCGCGAGCGTGCCTGAGACAACGATGACAGGCACGTGCGCGGCGACCTGTTTGAGCCGCGGAAGAAATTTCACGCCCAGTTCCCCGCCTTGCAGCACGTGATCGAGCAGGATCAAATCAGGCACACTCTTTTCCAGCACCCCCAGCGCGGCACTGGCATTCGCGACGCACGTGAGGCGATAGCCCGCGAGCGCCTGCGTGTAGAGTTTGATCTGCTGAGGGTCGTCCTCAACGATCAAAATGGAGGCAGCGAAGTTCTCGCTCATTTCAAACAGTGTAAGAAGTCCCAGCGCGGTTGACAGTGGGTTTGTTGCGCTCACCTTCCGCCACGGGAATGAGAATCTCAAACGTCGTCCCCTGCCCTTCGGAAGTTTTGACCGCGAGTCCGAGCCCATCCTGTTGCGCCATCGTGTAAACCGTCGAGAGGCCCAGGCCAGTGCCGGGCCGCGCGCCGGCATTTTTGGTCGTGAAGAACGGCTCGAAGACGCGCGGCAAAATCTCTTCGGGAATTCCCGGCCCGCTATCTCCGACGCTCACGGCAACGTAACGCCGCGCGGCATTTGGCTTGAAAATGCAGTTGTTCGCGTCACCAACGACGCGCGCGGACAACTGAAGGGTTCCTTTGCCACTCATCGCTTCGGAAGCATTCACGACGAGGTTCAGCAACATCTGTTCGAGGCGTCCGCGCACGCCGCGCACGGGAGGAATGTCCGGCTGCACTTCGAGCTGCAAAACGATTCCTGAGAGAAATTTCTTTCCAAGCATCGCCACGGTTTCGCTCACCGCGGCGGCGACCGAATATTCATTTTCCAATTCAGCCGCGGCACGGCTGTATCCGAGCATCGACTGCACAATCGTTTCCCCCTGCCCGACGGCGGATTCGATTGCGTCCATGTTCTCCTTGGCCGTGCCGCTCGCTTTCGTTTGCTCGGCGGCGAGTTGGTTCGAAAGGCGAATCACGGAGAGCAGATTATTGAAATCGTGCGCGATCCCGGCGGCGAGCGTTCCAAGCGCGCGCATTTTCTGGCTGTGCTGCAATTCCTCCTGCGCGGTTTGCAACTTTCGTTGTTGCTCGATGGCCAAGGCGTCCGCGCGCACGTAAGCGGAGAGCATTCGCCGCTGGTGAAGTGATACGAACAAACCCGCGCCCAGAGCCAGCGCCACCGCGCCGAAGGCGAGAGTCAACGCGGGACTGCCGACGAGACCCGCGCGCAGTCGTAGCGGCGTCTCGGCAGAGCGCCGCCGATCTTCCGGAAAGTTTGCGGCGCTCTGCCGAGACGCCGCTACGCTCGTAAGGGAATCCATTCCCCAATCCAATCCCAGCCCGGCCAGTTCCCCGCGAATGACCGGCAGGTCCCACGCCACGACTTCCCCATCCTGCTTCGCCATCACCAGCCATCGGCCATCGCCGCTGAAAGCCAAACCCTGGCTCCATGCTGCTTGCGCGGGATGAGGCGCCGAGAACGTGGCCTGTTCGCGACCGGTCGCGAGATCGAGCAACCGCACGTCGAACCGATTGTGGACCACGGCCAGCGTCGCGCCATCCGGACTGAACGTCGTGGACGGCGGAAAACCCGCGCCCAGTTCAAGCGGGATTTCACGGACCACGGCCAGCGATTTCGGGTCGAGCAGGTGCAACTGCTCGACGCCTTTCGCCAGCACCCATTTGTTGTCCGGGCTGAAAACGAATTCCACGACACCCACCATCTGCGTCAGCACCGCGCCATTGGTCGGATTGCGCAAACGGCCAGGTTGGTTTTGATATCGCGTCCCGAGCAACGCACCATCAGGACTCAATTCAGTGTTGTGCGTGCGCGCGGTGAATTGGCGCGACACGGTTTTGCTTTCGAGATCGATCAGCCTGACGTACTTGTCCGCGCCGAGCGCCAATGTCCGCCCGTCCGCGGACAAAGTGCCCGCGTTGACATTTTCTTCAGGCTCCGTTCTTTTGAAAAGAATTTCGCCCTGCGGCCACGGGGCCGTCCCCGCAAAGAACTCGGGACGCAATTCGCGCTTTCGCAGGACATCCTTTTCGAACGTGTAAAGAAAGCGGCCATCAGGACTGAACTGCGCCCAGATGCCCGGCAAGCGCGCAATTTCCACACCGCGCTCGAAGTCCCACAGGCGGCACTCGCCCCGGGGCAGCCCGGGACTTGCGGGGTGAACGAGCGCCAGCAGCCGCGAATCGGGGCTGAGCCAGATGCCATTGACGGCCCGTGGTGCGCCCGTCCAGCCGACGGTGCGGAAACCCGTTCGCGGGCGGAACGCGCAAATCGCTTCACTCCATTCGTTGCTCCCCATTCCCAAAACCTTTTCACCCGTCCGATCGAACTCGCGCAGGTTCACGCGCGTTTCTGCGAGCAAGGGCTGTCCCGAAGTCACGTCCCATACGACGTTCATTTTGTCATAGGCGTGCGTGAGCAAACACGAGCCATCGGGAGTGAACATGGTGTAGTCCACCTTGCTGGTGTGCCCTTCGAGCCGGAGCAACTCGTGGGGAACCTGCGTGTCAGTCGCGGAGGATTTGATGCGCGCGGTCAAATTGGCGAGCGCGGGACTGACGTCCCAGATTCCCAACCGCCCCTGATCGCCGGAAAGCGCCAGCCGCCGTCCGTCCGGGTGCCATTCGAGAGTCACCACCGGAAAGCCGGCGTCGAATCGTTGCAGCGTGGCTCCGCTCGCGGCGTCCCAGACTTCCACGACGGTTGAGTTAGTTGCCAGGCAGACGGCGAGCCGTTGCGCATCGTGCGTGAAGACCGCGTTCACGACAATTCGCCCCGGCTGGAGTGGCCGCGCGACGCTGTTCGTTTCGAGTGGTTGAATGACGAGGCCGTCGGTTGTGAACATCAGCAGCGCGCGGCTGTCGGGCGATGGGAGCAACGGTCCCGCCAGGCCTGCCACATGCCGGCAGCGCGATTTCAAAAAAAGTTTCTCCGACTCCAGTTCCCACACAAGAACGTCAGACCCGGAAAAGCGCGCCGCGAGCAGACGTCCATCCGGCGTCAACACCGCGGCGCGAGGCTGCGCATTGCCTGGTCCGCGAAACGATGCGAGCAAACGCCCGGATGGATACTCGCACAGCTCGACTGCGCGCGATGTGTTTGTCCGAACGTAGCGGGTCAGCGAACCGTCCCAGGCGAGTGACGTCCAGTAGTCCTTCACGACCCAATTCGTCGCCGGCATCACATCCACGAGCGCCAGTTGCGCGATGGCTTCCTGGCGGAGGGCGAGAATCTGCTCTTCTGTGAGGTCCGGGCGTTGAACCAGCTCGCGAAGAATGGCCGTGGCCCCGATGCGGGCTCCCGGCCCTCCGGCAATTCGCCGCGCACGGGCTTCGTTCAAGCGCGCGTTCCAAAGCTCGTCCTCCGCGCGCGAACTTGCTTGCAGCGCACGATTCGCTTCGGCGTTGGCGCGTTGTGCTTGTTGACTCGCCCGCTCGGCTTCGCGCGCGGACTGCCGCGCCTTCCACACAAACCCGAACGCCAGCGCCACCAGGAGCACAAGGATCAGCACCGACGCAATATTCGCGCGCCGCAAACCGCGCCGGAGCGCTTCGCGTTGCGCGTGAAGGTCCGTTCCCATTGCGGGGTCTGGCGAATGCGCGGCCATGGAGATTGAATCTGCCCGCCAGCTTGCGCCGGTGCGATGGGCGTGTAAAGCCCACCCAGTGATGAGGTTTATTTGTGAGTCTCGCGAAGGGAGCGAAGGATGCCCGAACACCGGAACTTCACACTCAGGAATGATAAACTCTTCCTCCTCCTTCGCAACCTTCGCGAGACTCTTTCCCCCAAAATGCTGACGCTTCACACCCACGTCCGTTCGCCTTACTCTTCCGTCGTTGAAATTGCTCTTACTTTGCTTGTTGTCCGCGACGGCCGCCGTTGCCGAGGACTGGCCGCGCTTTCTCGGGCCGCGCGGGGACAACACTTCATTGGAAACGAGACTGCTCGAAAAATTTCCAACGAATGGTGTCCCGATTCTCTGGGAAAAGAAAATCGGCACGGGCTACGGCGCGCCATCAGTGCGAGACGGACAACTCGTGCTGCACGATCGCGTCGGTGGCGAAGAAGTTGTTCAGAGCTTCGATGCGGCGACCGGCAAGCCGAGCTGGCGCTACGCGTATCCAAGTTCCTACGTCGATCCCTACGGCTACAACAATGGACCTCGTTGCGCGCCCCTGCTGACCTCCAACCGCTGCTACACATTCGGCGCTGAAGGGAAATTGCTCTGCCTGGATCGGCTCACGGGAAAACTGATTTGGCAACGCGACACGGGAACGGAGTGGAACGTCCCGCCCGCGTTCTTCGGCGTCGGCAGCACGCCCCTGCTGGAAGGTGACAAGTTGATCGTGATGCTCGGCGGTCAGCCGAACTCCGGTGTTGTCGCGCTCGATGCAAACACGGGCAAAACGATTTGGGAGAACGTCGGAAAAACAAATTGGAACGGAGCGATCACCATCGGCTGGCGTGCGGAGATTCCGTATCGCTGGACGGGTGAGGAGAAACAAGCGAGCTACGCGTCCCCAGTCGCGGCGACGATTCATGGGCAGCGCCATTTGTTCTGTTTCATGCGCCAGGGGCTGGTTTCGTTGAATCCCACCAACGGCACCATCAACTTCAGCCGCTGGTTCCAGTCGTTCGCGAACGATTCGGTGAACGCCATGCAGCCGGTAGTGCAGGACGACCTCGTATTGATTTCCGCCGCGTATTATCGCGTCGGCGCGGTGCTGTTGCGCGTGAAGCCGGATGGAAAATCCATCGAGGAAGTCTGGCGCATTCCGCAGCACCCGATGGACGCGCGCGACCGCGACGCGGATGGCCGTTGGAAACAGCCCGTGCTGGAAATTCACTGGAACACGCCCGTGCTGCACGATGGCTATCTCTACGCCTTCAGCGGTCGCAACGAGCCGGACGCGACCTTTCGCTGCGTGGAACTCAAGACCGGCCAACTGATGTGGTCCCGCGACGAACGCTGGGCGCCGCATTCCTCGCCGCAACCGCCCGTGTTCGGACGCGGCTCCGCCATTCTTGCGGACGGCAAACTCATTGCGCTCGGCGAAGGCGGCCTGCTCGGCCTGTTCAAAGTGAACCCGAAGCAATGCGAAGAGATTTCCCGCTGGCAGGTTCCGTCACTGCGCTTCCCTTGCTGGGCCGCGCCGGTGCTGTCGAACAAGCGGCTCTACGTTCGCAGCGAAGATCGTTTAGTCTGTTTGAACTTCGCGCGTTGAGCAGATGCTGCAAAGTTGCTCCCCATTCAACGTCGAAGCCGACGGAACTCGGAAGACGAGCTCTGCCCGAAAGCGTTTGTCCGCGAGCTATTTTCGCAGGCGATAGAACCGATTCTCGTTGGGGATGATCGCTTCCGAAATGGGCGGCGTAGGAGCAGGAGTGTACGGCGTCCACGGGCCGAGAATAGTGGGCGCCCATTCGAGTTGCCCGGTACTGGTCCAGTTCAGTATCACGTTTCCGTTGGTGCGAACGGTCGGGAGAAACGCCAATGGCTTGGGTCCATTGAGCTGGACGTAGTCGATGCCCATCCAATTACCACCGCCCTCCAATGCCCCTGAACCATTGTAGCTGATGCCTCTCAGGCTGACGATGTTATCGAAACCGGGACCGATCTGTGCGTTCACGCTGGCCAGACTGAACTCGGGGCTTGTGTAATCCACACCCAACTGCGCCGGGCGGATGACAATCTGAGTCTGGACCAGCACGCCATTGAAATAGATTTCGACGCCCCAGCGTGGATCCGGTGGATCATCAGCCGTATTGCCGGGTGTTCCATTATCAGTATCCAAATTGTTCGCGTCAAAGGTGACTGACAACGTGTCGTTGGAGTTTAGCGAACTCGGAAGGTTGAAGTGGTAGCGAAGCAAGCGGTCTCCACCGGCAAACGCGCGTTCGGCTCCCTCCTCGTTGGCGAGGACTGAACCGAGCGGCGTGTAAGAGCCATAGAGGGTTACGACGCTCGGTATGGTCGTCGTATAGTCGCCTGCGAAGTAGTAATCGTTGTCACCCTGTTGATTGACTTCCGGGTTATCGGCCCGTCCCGGGAGTGCGCTGATACTTCCGTTTTCCTGAATGAAGCTGGTGTTGGGTCCGCCGCCGTTACCGGCAGGCCAACCGTTATCGTCGCGGCCAACCATCCAAGGGAACGGCGAGGTCGGATGCACGTTCAATGAGATGTAATCGAGGCCCAATGAATTGCCACCGCCAGAGGCATTATAGTTGATGCCTTTGAGCCAGATGATGTTGTCGAAACCGGGACCGCTCTGGGCGTTCACGCTGCCGGCCGTAAACCGCGCGGTAGAGATGGCCTGACCAAGTTGGGCGGGCCGTATGACGAGCTGGGTCTGGATCAATACGCCGTTGAAATAAATTTCCACGCCGTAACGCGCGTCCGTTGCGCCGGCGGTGTCGAGGATGAGTGGATCAAACGTGACCGACAGCACAGCATTAGACGTCACCGAAACCGGAAGATTGAAGTGGTAGCGAAGGTCATTGTCAGCGCCAAGGAACTCTCTTGCGGCGGCATCTTCATTGACGGGAACTATACCGAGCGGTTCGTAGGTGCCATTGCCGGGGATAACGGTCGTGTAGGCGCCGGCAAAATAGTAATCATCGTCCGCCAGGAAACCAAACTCATCGTTCTCCGGGAATCCTGGAAGCGGATTGCTGATCGTATCTGTCTCCACGAAGGCGGCATTCGTTCCTCCGCCATCACCGCCGGGCCAGCCGTCGTCATTTTTACCAACGCCCCACGGGAACACCGCCGGCGGGATCGTATTGGTGGCGGCCTCAAGTTGCACATAGTCGATGCCCATCCACTGGCCGCCGCCCGAGCCGCCGTAATTGATGCCTCTCAGCGTAACGATGTTGTCGAAGCCCGCGCCAACCGCGGCGCCCACGCTGGCGAGCGTGAACGGCAGCGTGGAAATCTTCTGCCCCAATTGCGCGGGACGAATGATGGTTTGAGGCTGAACCCGAACGCCATTGAAGTAAACTTCCACGCCCCAGCGCGGATCATTGCCACTTGTATCCAAATCCAGCGCGTCGAAAGAGATCGCCATACGAGCATTGAGATCCGCCGTGTTCGGCAGATTGAAGTGATAGCGCAGTTCCGTGTCACCGCCCGCGAACGCCCGTTCAGCAGCCTCTTCGTTCGTCATCACCAGACCGACCGGCGTGTAATTCGTGCCAAAGAAGGCAACATTGCTCGCAAGAGCCGTCGTGTAGCTGCCGGCGAAGTAGTAATCGTTGTCCGCAGATTTGGAGGCGGGGACAGTCGGCACATTGAAAGGACTCCCGGGGAGCGGACTAACGGTTCCAGTCTCTTGCACGAAATTCGCGTTGGTCCCGCCCCCGGTAAGATTGACTGGATGCGTATTATCGTCCTTGCCGACTCCCCAAGGAAACTCCGCATTCGGAAGTACATTGGTAGGCGCGTTGAGTTGGACGTAGTCGATGCCCATCCAATCGCCGCCACCTGAGCTGGTGTAGGTGATGCCTTTCAGGGTAATGATGTTGTCGGCGCCGGGACCCGTTACGGCGTTCACACTGGCCAAAGTGAACTGTGGCGTCGTGTAATCGAAATTTATCTGTGCAGGACGAATGATGATCTGGGGCTGAACCAACACTCCATTGAAATAGATTTCAACTCCCCAACGTGGATCTGAACCGGCAGTGTGAAAATCGAGAGCGTCAAAAGTGACCGACAGCAAGTCAGTGGGTTGGAGCGTGCCCGGCAGATTGAAGTGGTAGCGCATATCGGCATCCCCCGGGACGAAGGCGCGCTCCGCCGCCTCCTCGTTCACGGCAACAACTCCGAGCGGCGTGTAGTTGCCGTAAAAGCTGATGATGCTGGGAATGGTGGTGCTATAATCGCCGGCCAGATAGTAGTCATTGTCCACCATTCTATCCACTGAGGGGCTGTTTGCGATTCCAGGAAGCGGATTAACCGTTCCATTCTCCTGCATGAAGTTGGCGTTGGTTCCTCCACCAGTACTCGTCCTGAGATGTGTGTTGTCGTCGCGGCTAATCTGCAAAACGACCTGTGCCTGACTCGTCAAGGACGTCGCGGTCAGCAAAAACAGGGAAGAGGCAGAAAGGAAAATAGCCGACGAGATTGCTCCTTTGGATTGCATGTTTATCGTCATAGGCGGAATTGCAGAATCGAATCAAACATAAATTCCAAAAAGATCACCTTTTGACCCCTGCCTTGCTGTGCTTCACCCCTGAGTTCCTGCAAGTCGCCCCGGCTTCGGGTAATTCGCACGAGTGCCTCGGACATCTGGAGTTGCGCTCCATCGTCCCATCGTCTCACCACAGCCAGTATCGGCTTGACCTTGGGCTGCCAGACCTATCTGTTCAAACTTCAGTGAATACCCGTGGTCTAACTCCAATATTCCGTTGTCTCGTGGGACCTTTTGGATGGAATGCGGCCGCGCAAGTATATCGGAGGCGAGCGTTCCTGACGCTGCTCATGTCGTTCCCGTTCGTATTTGCTGCATGCAATCGCGAGCAAACTCCAACCAGCAAAGCCCCGTCCTTGAACAACGATGATGTCGTCATTAGTAATTTGGTCACGGCCGAGGAAACATGTTTGACGCTCGCGCCGAAGATGAGCGCCCTCTCAAAAGGATTACTGGGCTTGCATCTGCCGGCTTCCGGAACAGAAACCATATTCGCCTCCGCAGTAATGGTGTCTGATCTTGCGCCGATGCCATCAGCCGCGGCCACAAACGCAGCGGTGCTCGAATTGCAAACGTGGCCCGTTCAGAGAAATGCTCTAACTGTCACGAAGGTTGATCTTTGGCGTCCGTTGCTCAACGCGGTTGAATCTTTCGATCACGCCAAAGTATTTGTCATCGATGGCGAACATCCTGGCGGCGACCTCTACCGGTTTGAGGCGAACGGCGGATTCGAAGCGCTCGCGAAAATGAAGTCCGGCGAATGGCGGGCGTTGAACGGCAAAATGAAGTTGAGCTGGGAACGTCCGAAACTCGCCGACGGCAAAGCGGGCGAATGGCAGATCACCGGCTGGAAGACCGAACGGATCGATTACATCGCCAGTCCGAAGCGGCTGTTCGTCGAATCGCTCGACACCGCGATGGGTGGAGCCGGAAATGCGGTGATGTTGCGACGCTCGCTGCACTATGAGGCGTCGGTGAAGCATTATCGCGACGGCATGAAGGCGCTGCCGCATCCTTACTTCGCTCCCATCTCCGCCAACCAAAAGGAAGGTATCGCTATTGCCGACATCGACCGCGACGGCTTCGATGACATTTACATCGGGGTGCGCATCGGCACGAACATGCTCCTGCGCAACCAGGGCGACGGCACATTCAAGGAAGAAGCAGCATTGCGCGGACTGGCGCTTCCCGGTCACACCACGTGCGCCCTCTTTGCCGATTTCGACAACGACGGCGATCTTGATGCGATGCTCGGCCGCAGTTTGCTTCGAACCACCTATCTCGAAAATCGCGGCGGCAAGTTCTATCAATATCCAATTCCAAAGTTCATGCCGATGGCCGCCATCTCCATGGCCGCTGCGGATTACAACAAAGACGGTCTGCTTGACGTTTACATTTGCACTTACCGCCCGGCGGCCCCGATGGGAGCAAGCCCGGCCGGCGGCGTGGCACAGGTGAAAGACAACGACTTCGATTGGCAGGATGAATTCCTTTCGCCGGAGTTAGCGCAGGAATTTCGTCGCCGCCTCGCCGAACACCGGCAGCTTCACGGTGGCACAGTGCTTGATCAAATCGGGCCACCGAATGTTCTGTTGGTGAATCGCGGCCACGGACGTTTTGAGCCGGCGCCTGAAAACAACGCGCTTGGCCTTTGGCGCAATTCTCTCCAGGCCACCTGGGGCGATTACGATCAGGACGGCGATCCTGATCTCTTCGTCGCGAATGACTGGGCACCCAGCAACCTGTTCCGCAACGACGGCGCCGCCGGCTTCAAAGACGTGACCGAAGAAGCTGGCACCACCGCTTACGGATTTTCCATGGGCGCTTCGTGGGGCGACTACGACAACGATGGACTTGAAGACGTTTACGTCTCGAACATGTATAGCGCGGCTGGCCGGCGCATGACCGGGCGGATTCCTGGTTTGAGCAAAATGTTCGGCGAGTCTGCCGCAGGTAATTGGCTTTACCGCCAGACGGCCGTTGGGAAATTCCAGCAGGTCGCCGGGATGGAACCGCCCACAATGGCGGTCATGAACGCAGGCTGGTCCTGGGGCGGATGCTTCGTCGATTTCGACAACGATCGCTTCCTCGACCTCTACGTGCTCAGCGGATACTTCACCGCGCCGCAGGAACTTTCCTCTGACATGGATCTCGAAAGCAATCTCTGGCGCACGATGCTGCGCACCGACGAAAACCTTGCGCGCGCGAGCTTCCGGTTTTCGCCCGAATGGAAACGGACGCCCGCACCCGACAATCTCGGCCCGCAAATTGACGCGCGCCTGAGCGGCGTCGAGCGGCAGGGCGACAAAGTCCTCGTCCATTCGCTCAATGGTAACGAGCGCAACCACTACTTCGCAAACCGCGGCGGGCGCGCGTTTGCAGACATCTCGGGCATTACGGGTCTCGACAATCCCGCCGACAGCCGCGGCTTCGCGGTGCTCGACTATGATCGCGACGGCTGGCAGGACATGGCGCTGGTGAACGCCAACCAACCGCTCTTCAATCTTTACCACAACGAAATGCCCGCGGCGGGACTGCGCGGCGGCATGATCGCGCTGAACTTCGTCGGCGGAAATCGAACATCTGAACCTTCGAAGGAATTCACCTGCCGCGACGGCTACGGCGCGCGCGTGAAAGTGGATCTCGGCGACACCAAACTCATCCGTGAACACCGTTGCGGCGATGGCTGGTCCACGCAAAATTCGTCCACGATGATTATTGGCATCGGCACGCACACGAATGTTGCTTCGGTCACCGTCCAATGGCCCTCCGGAAAGACTGCGACGGCGCGCGGGATTCCCGAAGGAACACTCCTTACCGTTTTCGAAAACCGCGCCGAGTCTCCGTCCAAGACCGCATTTCTCGGCACGTTCTACCGCCTCAAATCGAGTAAGTGAGATTTATCGTTTTGCCGTTTGCTTGAGGACTCGTCCTTCGACCCAGCGCGTGTTGTATTTCTGGTGCAGTGCATCGCTCGGGAAGGCGGGACGCTTCTCGCGCCCGTAGAATTGATCGTTCATGCCGTGAAACGGCAGCGGCTCGACTTGCGTGCCGGCGGCGACGTGAAAATCGGAGTCTTTGTCCCAACCATCGACGTAAAGGAAAAATTCGCGGACGGTTCCTGCCGGCTTCGAAGGAAGCGAACTCGCCGCGAACTTCAGCGTCAATTCATCTCCGCCATTCAGCAACACCAACCCCTCGTCACGCGTGGCGATCAACTCGGAGACATCCCCGTAGCGCGTACACCAACCGCCAGGCGTAATGGTCCAATAAGAATTTGTGCTGACTTTTTCGTATTCGGGCGTGAGCGGCCAATCGGGTGGCAAATTCTGAATCGCGCTGAAGCCGCGGAAGTGCAGGTCGGCTTCGCTCGGCGAGACGAATGTGATCTTTGTCGGCGCGTTCGGTTTCTTTTCCATCAGCGCAATTCGGTCCCAGTGAATTTCAAAGGCTCCGGTCAAACGCAGCCGCCGCGTGCCCGCCGGCAACTTGCCTTCGAGATCGACGAGAATGGTTTTTGTTTTTCCAGCCGGCGCACCCACGGTGACGTCCACGCGCCTCCATTCCCCCGGAACCACTTCCGCTTCGAGAATCGGAAAGGGAAACGGCAGCGACGGGTCTTGCGACGCGGCGATGTTCACCATGCCGCCACCGAACCGAAGCCAGCCATTCATCACCAGCACGAGCGGTTTGCCCGATTCGATGGGGCCGAAGTCGAGGATCAATTCGTGAGGTTCGGTCAGCCCGCGCAATTGGGGAACGCGCATCTTGGGCGGCGATACGCGTTTACCATCGACGTTCGTAAGCGCGGAAGTTACATCGCGCTCGCGACCATCCAGCATCTCGGATCTTTGCAGCGGATGCTCATTGTGCAGCGTGACAATCGTGCCTTCGGGAAATGGTTTGCCCGGAAGCAACTTGTCCGTGGAATGCACTTCGGTGCCCGGCTCGTGATCCACCACAACCAATTTTGCCTCATCCAGATAAAGCACCTCGCGCAGTTCTTCGGTGATCTGAATCTCGTAAGCGCCGTTGCGCGCCGGGAACGTCTGCTCGTTGCCGATCCACACAATTTCTTCCGGGTCGGATTCGATGTAACGGCCCTCGGCCAGCGGCAGGCCCAGCGGCGCGGCACCGAGAATGTCGGTGATGAATCGAAAACGTCTTCCGTCCCAGGCATAAAGATACGGGCAGGAGCCTTCCTGAATCGTCAGCTCCAGTGCGAAGAGCGGCTCCTTGCAGGTGAACGGCACTTCCGCGGAACCTTGCGGCCAGTTGAACCAATGCACCACAAATGAATCCAGCGTGCGATACTTTCCGACACCAATCTCCACCGGCAATTGCTGCACTGTCCGAATGAGGCGGAGCCGGCCGGTTTCCACTTCAACCTTGCAACCGAGGCCGCTGGCGTTGGAACGCGTGCCGTGCAGTGCCACCTTGAATTGCGAGTTGGCGTTGCCGCCGTCGTTGCGCAGGTAGCGCAGGCCGCCGTTCGCCAGGGCGACAATCGCATCCGAGTCGCAGTCCTTGTCGAAATCAGCGAAATGGATTTCCAACACCGCGCCGCCGCTGAATTTGTCCAGGCCGAGTTCAGTTGTCTGTTCCTGAAATCCGGAAAGACCAACGTTGCGCCACGCGCGGATGTTTTCCCCGAGTGTCCAGAGGTCCAGCCAACCGTCATTGTCATGATCGATTGCGACGATCTGCCGGACGCTCGCACTGTCGAGTGACGCGATCTCCTTTCGCTCACCGCCATTGAAGCAAACGATCACTTTGCTGCCGCTGACGATGGCGAGATCGGGGCGGAGATCGTTGTCGAAGTCGCCAGCACAAAAAACTGCGCCTGCGACCCAGTTCGTCATCTCGCGCGGAACGAGCGGCCCACCGCGCTGTTTTTCCAGCAGCAATGGTGGTCCAGCATCGCGGCTCGCGATCACGTCCATGATTCCGTCGTGGTTCCAATCCTCGATCACCACTGTCTGCGCGTTTTGGAGCGAGGCAGGTATTCCAGACGTGCTGGTGATCTCGTTGAAAGCAAACGGACCGAATTGTCGATAGAGCCGCAGATCGTTGGTGCTGCTTCCCACGGCCAGCAAATCGAGTTTGCCCGTGAAATCCAGGTCCATCAGCAGACCGTCCCTCGCGCCCAACGCGTCAAATCGATTTGAGATTGATACGTCCGCGGCGAATCCATTCGTGTCGAACTTGAAGACGTGACTGCCCTTGTCTCCGAGCACCACGATGTCATCACAGCGATCATTCTGCAGATCGCCCACGAGCATTTTGGAATACTTCGCGCTCGGAATGCCTGGATAATGCGTGCCGTGCGAACGAAAAACTCCGTTGCTGTTCCGGAGCAATTCGAAGCGCCCGTTTGCCACGACAAACAGATTGTTCCAACCGGCGCGGCTTGGATCGATTACTGCAATTGGGCCGGAGAAATTCTGCGCACCATCGCCGATCATTTCTCTGGTCGCATCCGCGAAGGTCACTTTGATTCCTTGTCGTTCAGGCTGGTCCAGTTTGAACGGCACTCGGGCCTGCGTGAACTTGCTGCGCTCGAACGTGGCTGCGCTGATCGCCGGCGCCCCGCCTTCCAGTTCCGCCTGGTGCAGTTGAAGCTCACGCGTCGCTTCCTCCTGTCGTCCCGCGCGAATGAGCGACTGCGCCAGGAGGTATCGTGGCCCGGCATGAAGCCGATTCGGGTCCATGCGTAGTCCTTCGCGGAAGGCCACGATGGCAGCATCCCATTGTTGCAATCCCATCCGCGCGCGACCGAGCTGAAAGAATGTCGCCTTCTCGCCCGGATCGATCTTGTTGGCATTCTCCAGCGATTTCGCAGCTTCCCCGAAGTCCGAAAGACGCAGCCAGGCCGAACCTTTCACGAAATAAGCGGCTGCTGAATTCGCCTCGAGTTTCAAAACTTCATCCGCTTCGCGAATCGCCTCCGCCGCCGCGCCAGCCACCAGGTGACTGTTCGCGAGGTTCAAATGCAGATCGGCATCGTGCGGGACAAGTGCCTGGGCTTTTTTGTAAGTGGCAAGCGCATTGGTGGCATCGCCCTGATCCAGATAATTTTTCCCGACATTCATCAGGCTGAGGAACTGATTCGAGGGATCGTCCGGCGCGACGGCCCGTGAACTTGAACGCTTGCAGCCGGGAAGGCCAAATGCCAATAGAAGCAAGCACACCAATTGAACATGAACAACGCGTCCGGACACGCGCCCATTATAGGCGCGCTGACGGAGTTGGCCAGCGATGTAACTCGCGGTGAGCGCGGTTTCAGAAAAACTGTAGCCGTGGAAATGAGCAAGCGCGTTCGTTGCGGACGCCCCGTATCATTTGCTCCGCATCTTCTTCAAAGCCAAAAAAGTCAGGCCAAGAACCACCAGCCATCCACTTGCAATCATCGCCAGAAAAGCACCAGAAACCGGGTAACTGTAAGAATGGCCATCAACTGTGTAGCCGGGCCAGGCGAGCCAAGTCCCCAAAATGCACACCGACAATCCGAACAAGAAAACCGACGCTCGGAACAGTTCAACTGCGTGACTCTTTGCACTCATGCGCCTAACGACCCAAGTTCAGCGACCCGGCGCACGGGACGCAACGATTGCAACCACGACGCTCCCGCCGGGTTCGCTGCAGC
>JGI10216J12902_100689448_pt1 | contig 36478 bp, 32 predicted proteins | sample KanNatreferecore_FD_12902 | JGI IMG/M metagenome (IMG submission 12902)
TGCCTGTCACGCAGGAGGTCGCGGGTTCGAGTCCCGTCAACCCCGCCATTCTTAGAGACTTCAGGCTAACGTAATGCACGTCGCCCCCGTGGGTTATGCCCGCGGGGGCGATTGCGCGTACTGGTAGTCTCGGGAGCCTTCGGAAGCTTTGAGGAGGGCAGGAGAGCTTCGAAGCGGGACAAGAACGGCGACAAGAGGAGTTCGACCATGCATCTCGTATCCCGATCGTCGTTCAGGGGTGCCGTCGCGTTTTGGGTAGGTGTCCGGTCGTCGGATCGAGGAACTAAGAACCAGATGGCTCCCGACCGAAATTTCTGCGCCGGTGAGAAAGAATCGCCGGGCTAGTCGACGTCCCTCAAATTTACGAGGGGTCCGAACGGAGGGAAGATGCCGGACGTCGCACCTGCAGCGAGGGATTGGGGCTGGGTAACGACTATCTCCGAGGAAGTAGCCATGAGAGCTCGTGGAGTTCTCAAGGAGGTTGTCGTCGGTTTTGATCAGACACTGACTTCGCCCCTCGTGTCGGCGTATCCGGAGGACGCTGGGCCGAATTCCGGCATTGGAACAGAGGACTACTGGATCGAAGAACAGGGAAAAACTCTGAACATGCTGCGCCAACGCGAGATTCTTACGAGCGTCATCGCTCTGGGTTACCAAGGATTTCGAGTTGAAGGAGACGCAACTATCGTTCGTGAGGCGTATACCCGACTCAACGAGCGCCTTCAACCGAAACGCGCACCGGGCACGAGGGCATCTGCGCCAAGACGGTCAGGCTCGCAGGCCGTTGTCTTCATCGGTCACGGTCGATCATCGCTATGGCGAGAGCTGCAACACTTCCTAGAGCACCGATTGAATCTCAAGTGCGTGGAGTTCAATACTGTTTCGGCCGCTGGAATTCCCACGGCTGAACGACTGACCGAGCTGCTTGGGGAGGCCACGTTTGCGTTTCTGGTCATGACGGCCGAAGACGAGCACCATGATGGATCTCAGCATGCGCGCGAAAACGTGGTCCATGAAGTTGGGCTCTTCCAGGGCAGGCTTGGATTCAAGAAGGCGATCATTCTGCTTGAGGAAGGTTGCACTGAGTTCAGCAACATCCATGGGCTTGGGCAGATTCGGTTCGCCCCAGGCAACATCAGCGCGGCCGCCGAGGAAATTCGAAGGGTTCTGGAGCGCGAAGACGTGATTCACGGGTGACCGGCACCAGGACTTCACGCACCGCGGGTGCTCAAAGCCGGGGCCGATTCCACGACCAGTCCCGCACCCGCGGAATCCCGCGGTCTCGCTCCGGTTCCGCCGTACAAGCGCTCCAATGAATTCAAGCATCGCCTCGGCATCACCCGCGCGGTGGCCAGCGGCGATCAAGTGAACCCGCCAAGCGAAGGCTCTCCCGTTAAACGCCTAAAGAGTGACTCCGCGACTGGGGGAACCGTAGTGTGCGATGGCCGATCAAGCAACTTGCTGTCGGACATTGCCTTACGACATAACCGGACATACTCATGAATTTGCGATGCATCGAGTGGCCGGTTAAGGCATCATTGATGTCATGCAAGGACGTGGGACTACGGGATCTAACTGCGTTGGGGGTGAGCTTGGGGAAGGTCGACTCCTTCGAGATTCCAGGTCTCGAGCTGGTCTTCTACTCATCGGATCATCCGCCGCCGCACTTCCACGTGAGGAAGCCCGACATGTATGAGATCCGAGTCTTCTTCCTTAATTGCACTGTGAGGTCCCTCGCAATGGAAGTGAAGTGGGCGCGCGGTGGGAAGGGGCCTACCGCGCTAGAAGTTGGAATAATCCTGAGCCACGTTCTTGCCAATCGCGTGAGCCTCCAGGAAGAATGGGAAAGAAAGGTCTGCCCAAGATGAGCAACAAACTCCAGCGACCCACTGCAACCGTCATCGCGTGCGATGCCGAAGGATCGTCATCCGTACCTGATGAGGGCTTCTTCCAAGTAGTCACGCAGCCAAGCTTCGAGATCATTGAACACAGCCGCCAAGTTTTTGTACTCACGGCAGCGAGCCGTCTTGGCGACGTAGCACGCCTTGTGACGGCCGCAAATCGAGAGCACAAACTGCGAGCGCTCTTCGTCAGAACTGACGTGGATCCTAGGCTCCTTCCCCAGATCTTTGAGCACGCTGGATTAAGGACGATGCGTAACACGATCGCGCACTATGGCCCCGATATTCCCTTGCGGGTCCTGCGCGCATGGGAGATCGGCGCTCAGCGCGATCTGATTGCTGATGCCTCGGTGATTGGCGACACATTGCAGGTTGTATCCTGCGAACCTCAGAGTTACAGGATTCCATTCAGTGCCGTTACCGCTCTCAGAGAGATGCCCATTGCCGATCGAAGCAACCTCGAAGTCGCTAGCGATGGCAGCTATGTCCACTGGCCTACCCACGATATTCACATGGACCTGGCTTCGCTGCTCACGGCGATCGGCGCCAGACACAAAGCCGAGAGGGTTAAGCACGCTTATGGTCACAGTTATGGCATGGCAATCGCACATTTCCGAAAAAAACATGGCTTGAGACAGACGGACATTGGCGGCTTGTCTGAACGAGAAGTAAGGCGGATTGAAGCAGAAGGCGAGGGATCGCTCGACTCTCTCAGAAAACTTGCCGCTGCACATGAACTAGAACTCTCCACGTACCTCGACCGAATCGCGACGCTTGCGCAAGGATTCGGTGGTGCCTTGGCTCAGGAAACCGATGGGGAACAGGTATCCGATACGGGAACCTAGGCGCGAAGCCTTGTTCACGCGTAGTGGAGTTCTTGTCGAGACTTGAGAGATCTCCTAGAGTGAAAGGCGCCTGCCCAAAGACATGACTCCTCCACGCAATGCCCCAAGGTCAAATCCATCGAGTGTCGGTGGCTCCGCCGCGAGCGCGGGTGAATCGTTTCAGCGGAATGTTGCCGCGTGGCTAGCCACTATCCTGCTTGCAGAGGAAGACGCGGGTCTTCCCTGGGATCTCCCGTCAACCGTCCGCCTGACGACACTTCGGTGCCATGCACCGACAGCAGTAGACGACATAGTTGTGGAGACCTCTGAGGGTGGCGTTGCCTTTCTGCAGGCTAAGCGATCCCTGAATCTCAGCGCCTCGGAGCACTCTGATCTCGCTAGCGCCTTGGACCAGATTGTCCGCCAGTTCCTTGACTCTAGAGCGGCGACCGGTTCACTGCCTTGGGAGAGGCCACTTGATCCGACTCGGGATCGCCTCGTGATAGCTACGGGTCCAACGAGTTCGAATCCGATTCAGCGAGATGTTCCGACCGTGCTGGAGAGAATGAGGCGATTGCCGCAGGGAACTGATTTCGCATCAACTGCGCAGAGCGCGTCAGAGGTGGACGCGTTGACTCATGTACAGAAACACGTTGAGAGGTCCTGGCGACAACACCATGGTTCGGGGCCTTCGAATGATGAACTCCGGCAAGTTCTCTCGTTCACGCACATCCACGTGGTGGATGCTGATGCGGGAGGGGAACTTGAGCGGGAATCGAAGGAGCGACTTCGTCGCACTGTAATCGCGGACGCCGCGCAGGCTGATGCCGCATGGAATGCGCTTGCCGTTGAATGTTCGAAGCTTGCAGTCGAAAGATCAGTGACTGGCTCGCTGGGCTTGCAAGCGGTGCTCCTAAGCGCAGGAATTGTTCCGAATGTACAGCGTAGCTACCGAACCGATGTGGATCGACTGCGTCTGCTTTCACTCGAGGCCGCGGAGGTCCTTCGGGGATTGGCATCAATGAGTTTTGGCACGACACGCGTCAAGCTCGACCGGCCTGTTGTTGCGGCTATCCGAAAGGCCGCCGAACATGAATCGCTCCTCATCACCGGCGAACCAGGTGCTGGCAAGTCCGGGGCACTCTCTGGCCTTGTCGAGACCATGCTCACGGGAAGCCGAGATGTGGTCGTGATCTTGGCCGATCGTTACGTAGCTGGCAGTCTAGGACTACTCCGCCTCGAGCTGGGTCTCGACCACGATCTCATCGACGTGCTTCGGAACTGGCCCGGGTCGAAGCCCGCCTTCCTAGTTGTTGATGCTCTCGATGCCGCACGCGCAGAGCCGGCTGCAAGAACGCTGCGCCAACTGATGGAAGCCGTCAGAGGCGTCGACGGGAGATGGCGTGTTGTGGCATCGGTGCGCAAATACGACCTCCGCACCAGCGGTTCTCTCCAGCAGCTGTTTCGAGGGACGGCCGTTCCGGGTTTCGCCGACGCTGGTTTTCAAAGCATCGCGCATGCTCATGTTCCGTTGCTGTCCGACGAGGAGATTCGGGAGGTAAGACGGCAGTCGCCCGCGCTAGCTGGAGCGATTCATAGTGCCTCGGCCGACCTTCAGCAGCTTCTGCACGTCCCCTTTAACCTGCGCCTGCTGGCTGAGATCGTCGACGTGGCTGGCCCTGAGGTAGACCTTCGCGACATCCACACGGACATCCAACTTCTAGACCGCTATTGGTCCGCGCGGGTATTGCGTGAGGATCAGCGAGGTGACGCTCGCGAAGTGGTCTTGCGGCGTGCCTGCGATTCGATGGTCGCGAATCGCCGACTGACAGTAGAGCGCCACCTCGTCGTTGACCCGGGCGCGACGCAGGACCTGCCCGACTTGCTCAGCGCGAACGTCCTGTCAGAATGGCATCCGCCAGGATACCGCACGCCGGAGTCACAGACGCTACTTTTCGCACATCATGCACTTTTCGACTATGCAGTAGCTCGCTTGATCTTTCGTGGTCGTCCCGAAGCGATGGCCGAACGTCTTGAAGCCGAGCCCGACCTGGTTCTGATGATTCAGCCGAGCTTGAGAAAGCATCTTCAGTACCTGTGGAACCAGGCGCCCGATCGCAAACCGTTCTGGCAACTCTGCATCGATGTGGCAAACAGAAGCAGCGTACCCGAAACCGCCAAACTGCTGGGGCCAGCAGTCGCGGCGAGTTTGATTCGGACGACCACTGACATTGAGCCCCTCGTACTTGCACTTGGGAGCAATGATGGCGCGACTCGCTCGGCCGCGGAGCGCTGCCTGGGTCACGTCGCACGTGCTCTTCTCGCACATGAGAACCCTCGTGCCGTGCTCCTCGGGAACGGCTCGCCTTGGTCCGAGATTGTCGAATATATCAGTGCCACCATGTCGCTTGAGACCGCTTACAGCCTCCGCCCGCTTCTGCTCGAGATGTCGGAGGAACCTGGTCAATGACCTCCGATCAGCTGAGGGCGATTGGGCTTTCCAGTCGGCGATTGCTTGCGCTTGCTTGGTCCCAAAATCGGTACGACGCACAACTCGTGCGTCATGGCCTGCAGTGCGTGGCTAGGACCTTTGAGTCAGATCTCCAGGCGTCGGCCGCGTTGCTGCGCAAGGCATTGGAACCTACGCATCTCGCCCAACACGGTTACCAGGAGGCCTTCAGACTAGCCTCTGAGTTGAAACGGCTGTTTGTGCATGACCCCGACTTCGTTCGCGATGTGTACGCCGCACTATTTGCCTTTGAGGAGCAGTCGACCGAGGCCAACCCGCTCGGCAGCAGTCAAATCCTCGCGATGGTCTCAAACCGGCGTCAAGACTACCAAGGGGCCCAGTACGTGCTGGCCCATGACTTCCCAAGATTTCTAGCGGCTGCGCCTGAGCAGGCTACGCTGGCCTTGGTCGCGAGCATTCGCGGATACATCAGTAATCGGCACGCCAACCGCTTCGAGAAATACCTCGGCGGTACGTTTGCGCTCTTGGGTGAGCGGGCGCACGTCGAGCCTGACGGCAGCTGCATGTGGGATGAAGGTGGTGTCTATCAGAGCGACCACCCCGTCGAGATGCTTCAGGCATTTGAGGCCTACCTTGCGGCCGCAGTAAGGGAGTTGCGGCTTCCGGAAGTGCGCAGAGCCCTCGTAGTCCTGGCCGCGGCGAACCGATCAGCAGTTGTCTGGCGGCGTCTGTTAGTGGTCGGTGCGCGAGCTCCGGAACGATTGGGACTGCTGATTCGCGAGCTTGCGTGGGCAGAGCCGCTCTTGCGGGCATTGGATACAACGACGCAAGCGGGTGAGTTCATCCATGTCATGTTTCCTCTGCTCTCTCCAGCCGAGCGCGTGCGGGTCGAGCGCACAATCCTGGCGTTGGCAAAGGAAGAGCCGGGGGGTGAACAGGAGTGGTCCGACCATCAACGGGATCGTTTGCTCGGGTGCTTGCCCCGGACCTTGGTCGCGACTGCAGAAGCTCTGCATCGCATAGCGCAGCTGCAGTCGGCGGGTGATATGCCCAGGAATGAACCTCCGTTTCAGATGAGCGTGGGATGGGGAGAGAGCTCGACAGAAGCACAACTTGAAAGGCGCGGAGTAGATGTTCGAGCCGATCGGAATCAAAAGCTTCTGGCGCTTCGTCAGTCGGTGTCAGACCTTGAAATCACCCAGGAACTTGTCACGCAAGGAGGTGAAGCACTGAACAATGTGCTGGTCGAACTCACCTCTCTGCTCGGGCATCTTCGCAGTGCTCTAGGGAGCGGGGTAGACACGGCGGTCGAGGAGGACGCGTGGGGAAGCCTGGCGGAGGTGGCAGTGCGGATCGCGAGACTGGAGTTGTCCTGCCAGAGCGAGACAGGCCGCTTGACGCGCGAGATTCTGTTCGAGGCTGCCGACCGACCGGATCCGGTTCATGATCCTATGTATGATGCTGCATTTGACGAGCACCCTGCCTGGGGCAGCCCGGCCTCTCGGATAGAAGCTGCTGAGGGGCTGATGTTGCTCGCGCGTCATGCCGACTGCATGTCGCCAGACCTGCTAGGCGTAATTGACCGCCTGGGACGTGACCCTGTCCCCGCGGTACGTCTCCAGATCGCCAGTCGCTTGTGGCTGATGAACAAGACAGCGCCCGATCGCATGTGGGAAATGGTTGAACGAATGAGCGCTGACGATCCAAGCTCTGGCGTCCTTCGGTGGTTGGTGAATGACAGCCTTGGACGATTGGCGCAGCTCGATACCTCGCGGGTAATCCAGTTGGTCCAAGGTGTTTTCCGGCGAGTTGACTCAGGTCCTGGCGTTGCTGAACTTCACGACCACTGTCTGGACATTCTGAGTAGCTGGTACGTCTGGCGCGATACTCCAGACGCAAGAGACGAGCTATTCCGACTCGCAGCGATCCGACCAGTCCTGGCAGATGAGGCCAGGCACATCTGCGCCGATCTGCGTAGAGCATTTGTCGCTGAGAAAGGTCCCGTCGATCCCACAGGTGACGGGGTCCGCGCTCGAGCGCTTGACTTGCTGGGAAAGTTCTTGGCACCGGCCATGGCCGAGCTCGGGCACCTCCTCAAGCGGACTGACGCGTTGTCAGACGCAGAGCGTGACCGGGCTCGTGAGCTCATTTCATTCGCCGACCTCGTGGGAAGCGAGCTCTATTTCGCAACCGGGATATTTCAAGAGCGGAGCCAGCCCGAACTGGAGGAGCGAGTTACCCGCGCCCAGCGCGAGCGGCTTCTTCGGGAAGCTCTACCCTTGATCGAATCCCTGGCGGATGTTGGACTGCCATCCCTCACACATCACCTGCTTGAAATAGTTGAGGAGAACATCTCAGCGGACCCACGTGGATCCTTTGTTATGATCGGAAAGATGCTCATCGCAGGTAATCGGGGCGGCTACGAATACGAGTCCCTTGCCGAGGAATTCTTCGTGCGGCTCGTCGCACGTTACCTGGCCGAGCACCGCGTCCTCTTCCAGGAGGATGCTGAGTGCAGGACGCTGCTCCCGGAGATATTGGACATATTCGTTAAGGCCGGCTGGCCGAGCGCCCAACGGCTCAGCTACCGTTTGGACGAGATCTTCCGCTAGTGCCACTCCGGCAGACGCTGAAGCGATCATGCGGCTTCATACCGTGGCCGGCCTTGATGACGGGACCAGGACGGGACCCATCGAAGTAAATTTCGGTTTCTGAAGCAACGCCGGCTGCAGCAGTCCCTTGGAGGGCTTTTTAGAACCATGGATTTCGGTCGACTGTTTGGCGTCTATTCACGCCGCCAATCACCTCTGGGACTCAAGGCGGAGCCTCTGACGCGGGAGTTCCGAACGCGTGTCATGCTGCGTTGCCACGAAGTCTTCAAGCGCAAAGGCTTGGATTGGGAGGCATGGGCCATCCTCGAGAAGCGGCTCGCCTATCTCCACGGCAATTTAGATCTCGGTCGAGGGGACAATCCCGCAGATCGGGTCACGAACTGGCTCGGGGGATGCTCCGACGAGCACTTCCTCGATGCATTGGAGTTCATCTTAGAGGGCGGGGAAGGGTACTCGACTTCCGGGTTCGAGGTATTGGTCGACGACGTCAACTCTTTTTTTCATGCAGACGCGCTCCCCTATGCGATTACGAGATACGTCTGGGAGGACTTCGTTTCGGACGAGGGCATGTTTGCGGGTCTTCCCGGCAAGCGACTAGCACAACTGCCGAGAGTCATCCGGACCGACTCTCAGGCCACGCACGCACTTGCCGTGCAACCTACGCTCGACCTTCTCACTGATGGACGCTTCCGCGCGGCCAGCGCCGAGTTTCTTGCAGCACTTGAGGACTACCGCAAGGGTGATTACGCCGACTGTCTGACGAAATGTGGTAGCGCGTTCGAGAGCGTACTGAAGGTGATCTGCCACGAGCGGAAGTGGCCGCACAAGCCAACCGACACCGCGGCACCCTTGCTCAAGACCGTCATCGACAAGGCGGGATTGGAGAGCTACTTCGAGCAGCCACTCGCACTCGTGGCGACGATGCGCAATCGCCTAAGTTCGTCTCATGGAAAGGGGATGCAATCTCGAGACCTGACCGCTGCCAAGACGGAGTATGTTATTAACGCGACGGCAGCCGCAGTCCTGCTTCTCGCGAGGCATTGCTTGTAGCCGCCCGTGTGCTGGGTCGCGGCGGAATACTAGCGAACTGTCCCTAGGCCTAGGGGGACGCGATCAATACCCGAGCTAGGGACGTGTACCAGAAGGCATTCACATGGAGGTGAAATTGGCGGCAGTGGTGCCTGACTCATTGGGTCGAGTCGTCGCGGAGCAAAAACGCCTCATCGACATCCTAAGCGAGAAGGTCGCGAATCTCGCCCACAGCACTGACTCGCTTCTCGCCGCCGTGCCGGACACCGTGCGCGACACGCTCTGGGCGGGAATGATCAACCAGCGCGTGCATGGCTCCGGGATCGGCGTGAAGGAAGTAATCGGGTGGGCCGTGACGGCGGCTGGAATCATTGCCGCAGCCTTCGTTGCTCAAGCCGGATGGCAGCGCGCCGCCACGACCGGCCAGCAGCTTCAAAACCAACGCCACGAGACCGAAGAGCGGCGCCTGCGCGAACAGCTCGTCATTCGGATCCGTGGCGCGCTTGAGACGATGGCCGTGACCGCTCGCTCGACGCTGAAGAAGGACAAGACGCATCCCATCAACCCTGAGACGATGAACGGCATCTTGGTCAGCTGGCGACGGTACGACAGGGTCTCCGATAACCTGTGGCTTCTTGGTGACACGACGCTGCAGGATCAGATCGAGACCGTCATCGACTTCGGGCGCATGACCGCCGAGAAGATCATGGAAGACGAGACTCGATTCCGTGAGACCCGCGACAAGCTCGGCGAGGTCACGCCCAAGGGGCTTCGCGTGCACCCGGATGTCATCAACTCGCAGTTCCAACAGCGCTCGAAGCTGCTCGGCTTGGTTGAGCGTTTGGGTCGGGAAGCCCAGCCTCTGCTCGAGCGCTTCAACGTGGCTTGGCCGCCTGCGACCGGGCATTCGGAACGGCCCGAGCCGGAGACGGGCGGAGACGAGATGCCACCCGTGATTCCGGATTTCCGCACTGACCCAAAAGGCCACTGAGGGTGTGGCCCAAGCGCGGCGTGAGGCTTATCAGGTCCAAGGCCCAATCGGAATGGAGACATGGGAGTGGCTACCGAAATCACCTGTGCGGGATGTGAGATGATCGCTAGCGGGTACCGCGGTATTCCTCAGAGACGATGGAACGCGCGCTATCAGGAGATTGTTGCGACCACTCAGTGTATCTAGTTCCGGTACACAATCCCGAGCCGCAAGGGGAATACCGGTAAGGAGTCAGTCAGGTCAGGTAACATGGTCAGTCCGATAGGCTCTACTTGGGTTCGTGACGATCGACAGCTACGGCGTGCCCGTTTCGGAGGCTTCTACAACGTCGTCCTGGTCGTGGAAGCAATTGCTGCCTTGGCCATATTTGCCTTCATGCGCTTGCTGCCTCGCCCGCTTAGTCTAAGCGTCGGAAGCGCCCTGGGCACGCTTGCTCGATGGTTTGGTCGTCGCGTTCGCCTTGCAGACAGGAATCTCATGCTGGCATTTCCGAGCCTCACTCCGGCTCATCGCCGCGTTCTCCTCGCAACTGCCTACCGGCGGCTTGGTCGGTATGCGTCCGACTACACTCGGGTTCCCGAACTCATTCGCCATTCCACGAGCAATCCAATACGGCGCGTCTTAGGTCGTGAACATCTGGATGCAGTCAAGCGACAAGGCAGAGGCGCGATCCTCGTGTCAGCTCATTATGGTCCATACGAACTGCTCGCGGCATGGGTTGCACGGGAGTATGGGCTGACCATCGTGGTAAAGCCACTAGAGAATCAATACATCGAGCAGCTACTACGATGGCTTCGTCATCGTTATGGCGCCCGCGAAATCAGGACGGATGCAAGTTTGAGGCGTGTGGTCAGGGCTTTGCAGCAGCCGGGATTCGTCGGCATGCTCGTTGACCAGGACGAGGGTCATGGGATAGTCGTGCCGTTCTTCGGTCATCCGATTTGTGCAAACGACATACCGGCACGCCTATCCATGCACCTTGGAGTACCGCTCGTTTCGGGATACATCTACAACTGCGATCGTGGTCTTGAGATCACAATAGCGCCGGCGATCGAGCCGCGTCATAATCGAAGCGATGAGGAGGCATACCGTATTACCCGCAAATACATAGGCGAGCTTGAGAATTGCATCCAACAACGGCCAAGCGAGTGGTTCTGGCTACACGATCGCTGGGGACGATTGCAACAGGAAGGCGGATGCGAATCTCGTGGATCACGGAGCGCCGCGAGTACCCAGCATTCAAGACCGACGTAGGCGTCACTCCAAGATCGGAGATCACAGATGCCAAAGGGAAGATCGCGATTTGGCGGAGTTCGGGAATTTGGTCACCTCTGGTTAACTTACGGCGCGGATGGTACCGAGCGAGTAAAGAGGCTTGTAATTGCGGCAGGCGCTACGGCCGTTCTTGTCGCGGCGCTCTCAGTCCTTACAGGCGCATTGCCCCTTGGAATTGCGGGTCACGCAGCCTTGGCCGACGGAATCGTCGCCAACTTCCGGCCGCGCGACTTTGCCTATGTAATGACTATAGTTACTGCCCTGACTGCGGCGGCTTGCACCGGCTTTTTCATCTATCTGGTTCCGCAAGCCAACGATACGCCGACCGAGGAGCATGATGTAAGGTGGTCGCTGACCGCCCTGATGATCTCGCTCGTCGCGGCGATTGCGGCTACCCTTGGCTTTGCCGCCATCTATGCGTCAGGTAGCACCAGCCAGCAAGCATCGACACGCATCCGCGAATTTCACATGCTTGTCATGGCATTTGCTGAACTGACAATTTCCTTGGCCCTTGTTAGTGTCACGATTATCCCGGTTGTAAGCAATCGTCCTGGACCGATTCTAGGGTCAATTGTTAGCGCGATATCCGCGTTTTGGTGGCTGCCGACGGGGTGGATGGTGTGCTTCTTGCTCGCCATGCCCGAAATCTGGCGAGTCGTCGCTGGCACGTTTGGCATTCTGCTATTTCTGACGATGGCCCAAATCTACTATCCACACGGCTGGCAGCGTGCGTACCATGAGGAATCGTATCTGCCAACAATGCGTTGGCTTATGCATCTTAGTTTCTTCATGCTGGGTGGATGTATAATCCTCTCTGGATACTTCATAATCGCCGACATTATCTGGCACCCGGCCGCGATTGACTATTATGCGTGGACCACAAGTGGCCTATTCATAGTGGTGGGACTGGCGTTATGGTGCTACTCGACAAGCACGGAGGGGAAGCGGAAGCATGCGAGATATACGCTAAAGCATGTTGGAACGCTGGAGCGTAGAAGGTAGCCAGGCATTGGTGCTCCCGTGACCGGTTGTCCTAAGCGGCGGACCACTACTGCGAGGATGGAGAGGAAGTGGCGTGAGGTAGGGCGGTGCGAATAGTTGCGTCCCCCTCTAGGCAACTCTCGTCTTCCGTGGCACAGTGACTGGCGAAGTAGCTGGTAACCTAGGAATAGCCACCTCGTGTGAGTTGAGCAGCCACTTTCGAATGTCCTCGACGATGGCCCACCACTACCTGCTGGTGAGGATGGTGGAGACTGGCGCCGTAGCGATCATCACGACCGTGGCCTGGCCTCCTGATAAGAGGTATTCTTCTCGTGTTGCCGCCTCGCGGCTTACTTCTGGAGGGTGCTATGGCACTCCCGTCGGAGCTGTTCTTTGTAGACAAGATCAATCAGGGGCTTTTGCTTGATGAGAGGCTCGATTCGACCGAACGCAAGCTACTCCTCACACCGGTGCATGAAGTGGTGGGGCAACTTGACCCACAATTAGCTCAGGCTCTTCAGGCCAAAGCGGCCGCCGCTCTGAGTAGAGCCTACACATCGGATATTGCAGGTAAGAGTCGCCGCAAGGGTTTGATCTGGAGCGACTTTAATGGCCAGCTGTACCGAGAGTCAAAGTGCGTCATTTCTGGAATAGTTCAAAACTGGTATTTGGGTGAAGGTCGGGCGATGGAGAGAAGGGCATTTGGCATCAGTTCGAAAGCGCTAGTTGTCACAGGAGTCGTGGCGGTGGTCGTAATCCTGACCTTAAACATCCTGCGGTGCTAAGATCATTATCAAGAGTCAATATCATCCAGGAGCTTGAAGGCGTCAGGCACCTGAAGAATGAAATGCTCGGCCCCTATGGGGCTTGGTCGAAGTGTTGTAAGCTATTCTTGACGGTCGAACTCTGAAGATCTGGAATCCAGTATTCCATGCTCGAATCGAGCAGCCAAGTTCTAATAGCGTCCACAGTGGCGCACCAGTTGAAATTACCGTTCGCCTCACTGAGGATCTTGAACGGTTGTTCCAATTGAAATGAGACCTTCCGCTGCCTCAGCTGGTAGTTCGACGCTACCGCTTCGAGAATCATCCGGCGTTGAACTGAGGTGCCGGAATGGAACGTGCGCTGCGCCTCCGCTCCAAACGAGATGACCTTCGCGATCGTCTGAGCCGTCTCCTCGTCACTCTTCTGCCGTGATCCTGCGGCGAGCTTCTCTTCAACGTCCTTGCGGTTGCTGTCGAGTTCCCGGCGTTTGTCCTCGAACACCTCGCTCGTGATCTGTTCGCGCAGATGAAGATCCAAGAGGCGCCGTTCCTGCCGGCGGTAACTCTCTAAAGCGGCCTTCTGGGCGGCGAGAATCTGCTCCTTGCGTTGCTCTTCGCCGACGATGCGCCGGTGGGCTTGCTTCAAGAGCCAGGCAAGGACGGGCTCCGGCATGGTCAGCCGACCGAGCATTGCCCCAAACTGATCCTCGAGGGCCCGACTCGAAATCATCGGCTCGCGGCAGGGCTTGCCGGTCTTCTGGTGGGTGCAGTGGTAATAAGCGTAGGACTTCCCAGAGGACTTGACGTGGACCTCGGCGGTCACCTGGCCGCCGCAGTGACCGCATGTGATCAGTCCCGTGTACGGGAAGGCGTGCTTTTCGGGACGCGACCGGGAGGGCCGACCAAGAATCTCCTGGGCACGGTGGAACTCGTCCCTTGTGATCATCGCCGGGTGGCTGCCGGGGTACGTTCTGCCGTCGCGTAGCTGAATGACGCCCATGTAGAACGGATTGCCGAAGATCTTGTAGACCTGCGAGTGGCCAAGCGGCTTGCCGCCGCTGCGCTTGAACGTTCGGGTCCGAAATTTCCACTGTTTGTTCGCGATCTTGCGAATCGCGCCGGGATTCATCGTGCCGGTCAGGAGCAAATCCCACATCCGTCTGACCAGAGCGAAACGAACCGGATCCTTGACGATCGTCCTCGTCGCCGGATCGTTCAAGTAGCCGAGCGGCGGCATGAAATTCGGCCAGCCCTGTTCGAAGCGCGCACGGTTGCCGCGCTTGACGTTGGCTCTGAGATCATCGATGAACTTGGTGGCCATCCCGAGTTCGAAGTTGCCCATGAAGCGGTCATTGCCATCGCCGGTGTAGGTGCGCTCGGGAGTCACCACGCGCTCGAGCACGCCGGCGGAGAGCGCCTGCAGCACCCGGCCGTGATCGAGGTGGTTGCGCGCCAAACGGTCGAGCTTCCAGCACACGATGCCACGCACCGCGCCGCGCTCCACGCGCTTCATCAGATCGCCGAAGATCGGCCGGCCTGGTGCCTTGGCCGAGCGCGACTCAGTCAGGACTTCAGCTACGGCAACACCTTGCCGCTCCGCGAGCGAGCGCAGTTCTTTCACTTGAGAATCGATCGAGAGAACCTGGCGGTCCTCGGACTCGGTCGATTTCCGTGCGTAGATAACGTAGGGGGACATGTGTGTCGTGGGTAGATCTCTAGATTACTCGTCCACAGCCCATGCCATCAATGGCGACGGGCGTCGAACTTGATGAAATAGGCGGTTTCTCGCCAGAATCCTCAGGAATTGGGCCAACGAGCATCCGCACGAGATCAATGAGTTGCGTGGCTCGCCGCCACGCCTCGGAAGTATCGAGATGCAGGTTGCATTCACGCCGGAGCAAGGCCTGAAATTCTGCCATGTCCTCAGGCGCGAGACCCGGGGATTGATTCGTCCGGTCGTTGATGTCCGTCGTGGCCTCGGTCATGCTCTCAATATGACGGAGATGGACAAATCGTCGTAGTGGGGGTAAGGAGCCTATCGCGAGGGCTGCTGTGGACAACTGCACGCTGAGTGACGATGGACAAACTTTCCTCGGGTGATAGAGTGACTGATATGAAACATCTCGACTTGAAAGCGATCCCCACGACCCAGGTCGAATTAGATCCGGACAACCCCCGGAAGCCCTGGGGAACTGAGGAGGAAGATCGGCAGCTCCTCGAATCGATCCGCCACTTCGGAGTGCTGCGCCCTATCCTCGTTATGCCGACCGCTCCGAAGAAGTTTCTGGTGATCGATGGTCAGCGCCGGCTTCTGTTTGCTCGGAAGCTCGGATACAAGTCGATCATGTGCACGGTTCACCAGAAGGTCGATCGTCAGACGCTACTGAAGATACGGTGGGATCTTGAGGCGACGTTCAAGCCGCTCACCAAGGCCGAGCAGGCCAAAGAGCGGGGAAAGATCCGGAGACTCGGGATCGATCCCTACACAGGCCGGCGGATCGGATCGCGGCGGAAGGCAGCGTAGGCTTCGCGACACGATGCACCCCGGGGATGGACAACCACCCCGGTCTTGCCGATGATGAAGGCCTGAGCCTCAACCGAACCACGGAGGGATTCGATGGCAGGAAGGAAGAAGAAGTCCGCCAAGTCGAAGAAGCCATCCGCGAAGAGACCTGTCCGCCCGGAGGCATCATCGGCTGCAAAGCGACACGCGCAGGGAACCAGCCGCCGCTACTCCGATGCGGAGCGTGGTCGCATCCTCGCAACCGCCCAGCGAGAACATCTCACCGGTGCCCAAGTACGCTCCCGCTTTGGAATCAGCACGCTGACGTTCTACACGTGGCGGAAACGGGCTGGTATGGGTCAAGAAGACAAGGGGAGGGTCGGTCGTCCTGCTCTGACCGGCAGCAACCCCACTTTTGAGGAGATGATCCGACAGGAAGTTCGAGCGCGGCTCGCTCGGATTCTACCAGAAATCTTGGAGAGCGAGATCACTAACACGGTCACCGAATCGTTACGAGGTCAGCAGACGCGCAGTAGGTGAGGACAGCAAAGCTTCCGCACGGATCGACGGAAGCACTAAACAAATGCTCATCATCACTCAGACCTCGGGGGGCGAGCGTTGTCGTCCGGAGTGCATCCGAATCCTGCCGAAAGGCTCGTGGGACTCGTCGTCTCGGGAAGATGGCACGTTGTAGAACGCCTCGAGCGTCCTCCCTGTGCCACCGGAGGCCACTTCTCCGTTGGTTACCGGGTCGAGAGTGAGTCTGGTGAGGAGGCGTTTCTGAAGGCCCTGGATTTCTCGGAGGCCCTCGCGTCCCCAGATCCTGCTCGTACTCTTGAGCCTTTGACGGCCGCGTATAACTTTGAGCGTGACTTGCTCAAACGCTGCGCCGAGAGAAATCTCTCCAGAGTGATCCGCGTTCTCGCTGATGGAAGCGTTGCGGTTGGCAACTCGCCCGGTGAAATCGTGCAGTACCTGATCTTCGAGGCAGCACGTGCTGATGCACGAGCCGTGCGAACGGCAGATGCCGACTTCGACGTGGCGTGGGCCATGCGCGCGATGCATCACGCGGCCACTGGCCTTCAGCAGTTGCACAGCGCCGGCGTAGCGCACCAAGATCTCAAGCCGTCCAATGTCGTTGTCTTTCGCGATCGCTCCTCGAAGCTCGCCGACCTTGGCTGCGCGGCCGTTCGAGGAAGCGTCGCGCCTCGCGACGACTGCAGTATCCCGGGTGACGTAGGGTATGCACCGCCGGAGTTGCTGTATGGACAGAGCCTGACGGAGTGGAATGCGCGACTTTCGTGCGACCTGTACCTTCTCGGAAATCTGCTTGGATTCTTTGTCCTGGGAGTCAGCATGGCCGCCGCCCTTCAAGGAGAACTGCATCCACAGCATCGGCGCGGTACCTGGGCTGGAAGTTATTCGGAAGTTCTCCCGTACGTACGAGAAGCGCATGCGAGGCTTATGGAGAAATTTCGGAATGTTGCACCATCCTTTCTAAAGGACGATCTGGTTATCTTGTTGCAAGAACTCTGCGAGCCCAAAGTCGAAATAAGAGGTCACCCCGCGGAGCGACTCGGATCACGCAATCCGTTCTCGTTGGCGCGATACGTCTCACGTTTTGACATTCTCTCGCGGCGCGCCGAAATGGCTCTGCTGCGAGGAAGGTAACCATGGGTGCCGGATTTGAGGACAAACAGCGCCAGGTCATTCCGAGGTGGCGAACGTTTCGAGAAACAGTGGCGTTCGGTGAAACAGCTCGAAGTGAAGTCGGCCAGCCTATGCCGGTCTCTGAGTTGCATGAACTCCTTGAGGCCAAACTTGCTGCGTGGAGCAAGTCGCGGGACGTTGTTCACGCTGCCGACCTCATCGCAACGGCGGTTGTGAGCGGTGAGCTTCCGGCGGCAAGCGAAGCCTTAGAGTTCGTGCTCAGGTCGGGAAGTCGAGCGCCCCAAGGCCTCCGTGATCTGGCGGTTCAGATGACGGCAGCCCCGGCGCAATCGCCTAGCGAGTTTCACGAAACGGTCGCAGGCGTTCGGGAAATTGGCATCGCGATTCGGAGGATCCGGGCGGCATTGATCGACTACCCCAGGAATCCTGTCGTCTGGGTCGACCTGGCTAGGCTTCGTACCCTTCAAGGGAGCGGTGAGGCAGCCGAGAGGGCTATGTCCGTAGCTCTTTCACTCGCGCCAGATAATCGCTTCGTCCTGAGATCTGCGGCACGGCTCCAAGTTCACCTGGGAGATCTTGGCCGCGCGCATGATCTCCTTCGGAATCACCCTCGCACGGTCGCGGACCCGTGGCTCCTTGCGGCCGAGATAGCCGTGGCACATGCGGCGCACCGCCGATCACGGCTGGTCGCCAAAGGAAGCGCTCTGGTTGAAGGCAAGAAGTTTCGCCCATTCTCTATCGCTGAGCTAGCCGGTGCGATCGGTACGGAGGAGGCGCAATCGGGCAACCGGAAGCAGGCGCGGAAGCTTTTCCGGATTGCCCTTGAGGAGCCAACGGAGAATGTTGTCGCGCAGGCTGTCTGGGTAGCAAGGCACACGAACACAATCGAAGTGAAAGAAGACGCACTCGCGACACCGCATTCACACGAAGCCCACGCATGGACGCTATTCGGCGCTCGCGACTGGGAACGGGCCCTTACCGAGTCTAAGCGTTGGTTTGCCGACCAACCATTTTCCAGCCGCCCAGCGATCATGGCGACCTATATCGCCTCGACCCCACTTGGACGACATCGGGACGCTGTGGAGATTGCACAGGTTGCCCTACGCGCGAACCCTCAAGACACGGTCCTGCTAAACAACTTGGCATTTTCTTTGGCGAGTATGGAAGACGTGACCGAGGCAACGCGTGTTTTCGGCCGAATTACTGATGCTGGAGCAGACGTTCGAACGCGGGTCATGCTGACAGCAACCAGAGGATTACTTGCCTTTAGATCCGGCGAGCTGGCAATGGGGCGGGAACTGTACAAGGAGGCGATCGATCTAGCTCGAGAGCACGACTCGGTAAAGCAGGAAGCGCTGGGGACCGCGTATCTCGCGCGGGAGGAGATCCGTGCACGGTCGAGGGATGCCGACACCGCAGTGAATTTGGCCTGGGAATTGGCTGAACGATCTGACTGCGAGGAAGCACGCCTTGTGCTGAGAGCCATTGACGCTAACAAGGCGGCTGGCACGGGCCCCTCCCCAAACTCACGCTAGTGCCGGATCTTCACGTGCCGAAGAACCCAACCGGGGACCAGGGAGTTGTGTCCGACGTCCGCGAGTCTCGTAGTAGCGTAACGTATCTCCTCTTCATCCTCGGCGTCAGCGTGCTCGCCATGCTCCTCCTGGCCCTCGGCACGATCGCCAACTTGGATCACGAGACCCGGGTGATCCTGGACTACGCAGACATAGTGCTCTGCGCGCTTTTCTTCCTCGACTTCCTCATTACCTTCGCTACCTCGCCACGGAAGCTCCGGTACCTGGCGACGTGGGGGTGGCTCGACCTGCTTTCGAGCGTTCCGATGGTCAATGCCCTCCGGGTCGGTCGCGTCGCCCGCGTGGTCCGGATATTTCGGGTACTACGCGGCATCCGATCCGCCCGAGTTCTCGCTTCGGCAATCCTCCAGCGTCGGGCGCAGAGTGCTTTTCTGGCGGCGGGACTGGTCGCGCTTGTGCTGCTCGTGTTTGGCAGCATCGCCATCGTTCAATTCGAAGACACCCCGCAGGCGAACATCAAGGGACCGGAGGATGCGCTCTGGTGGTCGGTCGTGACGCTGACGACCGTCGGCTACGGCGATCGGTATCCCGTGACTTTGGAAGGCCGCATCGTGGCCGTCCTCCTGATGCTCGCCGGTGTCGGACTCTTTGGCACGCTCTCCGGGTTCTTTGCCTCCTGGTTCCTTGCTTCCGGCGAGCACAAGCAGGAGAGCGAGATCGACCGCCTGCGGCAAGAGATCCAGAGTCTCAGGGAAGCAATCGAGGATTCGAAGATCCAAGGCACCTCCGAAGCGCCGCCGTCTCCTGGCAGTCCACGTCGGCTTTGATCGACACGAACCGAGGGCGGGCGCGGCCAGGGGAAAGATGAATCGACAGCCAAGTGACCCAGGGGCGGCCGTAGAGGCCGTCTGTCCCTCTTGCTCGGCCGTCTTGCGCAAACGGCCCCAGCGCAAGTCACGCTGCAAGGCATGCGGGAATTTCATCTTCGTCAAGACACTTCTCGACACCCGCGAGCGGGTCCTCGTCACGGAAGAGCAGGCACGATCGATCGAGGCAGCATGGACTGTCCATTATCAGCGCCGCGCTGCCGAACAGGCCGTGCAGCGCTACGGTCTGAGTCTCGAAGAATTCCGCGCTCAGCGCGCCGCACAGCCCGATCGTACCGATCGGGATCTCATCTGGAGCATGTTCAACCAGAGCGTCCAAGACCTCATGAGGGCTGGCGATCTGGCCGGACTCAAGTCCCGGTACTATGAGATGGCGCTCTTCTGTGCCGAAGAGGACCGCCCGTTCGCTCACCTTCTCGAGAAATCTCACGAGATGGAACTGCGATCGTACCTTCAGTCGGGCGTCGTGCAGAACGTCGAGATCCTCTCGGCCGGGGAAGGGAACGCGTGCAGCCCGTGCCTTCAACTCCATGGGAGGTGCTTCAGCGTCACCGAGGCCCTCGAATCCAAGCCCCTTCCATGCCGGGCATGCACGACGGTCGTGGTCGGAACAAAAGCCGGGTTCTGTCGGTGCTGTTACGTCGCGGTAGTTGACTGAACTGAAGCAAAGGACGGTGCGGTGTGAATGCACCAGTTGAGTTCGAAGGCAAGGTCTTCTGCTTCACTGGAACACTCCTACAGCTGAAGCGCACCCAGGCCGAGCGAGAGACCAGGGAGCGGGGCGGCTTAACGGTGAACGACGTCAATGACCGCCTGGATTTCCTCGTTGTTGGCTCGAAGGCAAGTCCAGCGTGGAAGTACGGCAACTACGGCACGAAGATCGCCGATGCGCGAGAGATTGCACGACGAAACAACGGGAGACCTCGCCTCACCTCCGAGAGCACCTTCATGGATGCTCTCGCGGCTGTTCCGCCGACCGGTGCCGGTACGCTCGATGCGAAAGTCCTCGTCTGCAACTATACGTTCATCGCTGCCGAGAAAACTGCCTACGATGCCGAGGGGCTGGAGACATTTCTTGACCGACTTCAAGCGGAGTGCAGCTGTCACGTGCACGTGGCCGGATATGCGTGGCGGACCTATCGCGACCTCTTTGAGACAGGCTTCGACGGTAGTCGCGAGCGACCTGCCGGCGCGATCCTCGTGCATTGCCGGATCGTCCGGCAGTTGCCGCTTGATGAAACCGCCTCGAGGCTTCTCGATCGGATCACGCGAGGATTCGAGGCGATCGCGGGCATCGACGGAAAGCTGCGGTGGTTCGAGCGGACCGAGGGCACGGCCGGATATGCGCGCCTGCTGACCGAAATACCGCAAAGTCTTCGGGTGAGCGGGCTCTGATCGGCTTGGTAGGGTGATTCCCACCCGCAGTGGGCGAGATAACGAACGAGACCATCCCGTCACGGCCGTGAAAACCACGAGTGTCCATCGGCGATGTGAATCGACCAGGGATGTTGGGCACCAGCGGTCCACGAATCCAGACAGGAGGCTTCGATCAGTTCGTCATGACATCACGGGCGATATAGATCGGTCAAGAAAATGCAGAGCGCTCCACGTAGCACGCCGCATGCACACTGGGAGCAAACGCCCCGAATCCGCTTCAGGAAGTCGGCCGCCCTTGCGGTGCCGTCGTTCTGCTGCACCTCGAACAATCACGCAGCCGCAGACCGAGCAATCAAATCACGCCAGCGTTGATGTGAGCCACGAGGAGTCGACCGACCAGGTGGTTAAGCTCGTGGGCTTCATTGTCGAGGCACGTCCCTGGAGGTGGCTCGCCCTCATGGAGCATCGTACTCCGAATGTTGTAGGCCCGATCGAACGTCTTCTCATCCGACTCGCCGCAATGCGTTCGCACGAGAATGCGGCAGGCTGTGCGGATGGACTGCTGCCGGAGCTCCCGAAGGCCACCAATCAGCGAGGCTCGCTGATCCGGCTCCAGGTCGCATGCGTCGGTGGCCATCACCAGGACGCGCTCCACGAATTCCAAACTCTTGGGATCTCTTGCAGCTCGGACCGCGAGCGTTTCGATGGCGCTCACGAGGGTAACAAAACGAGGCGAGTCCGAGGGATGGAAGTGGGACTGATTGTAAAGCTGGACCGCAAGGAGCTGTTTGGGATGCAGCCGACGGCCAACCGCGTAACTCTCCTTGAGTGCGTTCGAGATGCTGCCCACGGTCAACGGGGTGACCGGCCGACCTACCCAGAAGTTCAACGAACGAAGATCCGCTGCTGTCGCATGGATTTTGAGGCCTGTTACTTCTCCTGGTCCATGCTTGGGCGGGTGGCCGACCGCAAGGTCAGTGCCGATGTCAATCCCGACACCAAGGAGCAGGCCGGCGAGCATTGCAGCGCGCTGCGCTGACTCACCCGCGGTTCGCGCTTCGTCCTCTGAAGCGAACCCCCCACCGGTGAGCGTCAGGGATATCGATGAGTCGCGAATACCAGCCTGGGGCTTGGACACGGCGCCATGCACGAGCTGTGCGGGCGCGGGAGGCTGAAAGTCGAAGGCACGTTCATCCGATTCGATGATGCCTCCGGATATCCTGCATGTCACTTGGAAGTCGTACACGTTGTCATCCTCACGATCGCATCGGCCTTGTCCCTTTGCGGCAGGCGCTACAGGGCGTCAACGCCACGCGTTCAGTCTCGCAAGATACTCGTCCCGCTCAAGATCCTCGTGGTTGCGAGAAGACCTATCCACAGGATGCACGCATTCCTGAGCATTAGACCCCCTTTCGGTTTTTCTTCGGGTCGGGCAAACTGGATTCATGGTCATCCAACACACCCCGCGCAACGCTTCCCGGGCGCCCAAATTCCCAAACAGGATTCGCGAGTACCGCCTGAAGGCGGGTCTTTCCCAGCGAAAACTCGGCGAAATCCTCGGCCGGGGGCGGAACACAATCTCCTCATGGGAGCGTGGCCTGGCCCTGCCCAACGTCCCTCGACTCCTACGCATGGCGAAGACGCTTGGCACGCTCGCCGAGTCGCTCTACATGGAGTTCTACTCGACGTTTCCGAAAGAGGCTGGCGATCGTAACACTGCGAACGCATGAGGATAGAACTGCTGGGCGCGCTGAGGAATCGCGCGAATTACCACGGGCTCGTCAATGTTCGCGAGGAGAGACTGCTCGGCGCCTTGAAGATGACGCGCGAAGAGGTCGTCGCCAGCCTCGACGCGCTGGTGCAGGCTCGGCTGATCGATGTGATCTCCCCGCTTCCGTTCCTTGTCGTAAAGATGCTGAAGTGGTCTGGTCGAGGCGCAACTCGGAGCATCGAGGCCCCTGATTCCGCGGTCTCTCGCAGCGATGCGCATAATAGTGTACCCGTCAGCAGCAATGCGGCTGCAGCAGCTGCTTTAAGCAAGCAAGCGGATGGGGGTGCGGGGGAAGGAGAGGTCTTGCTTGACGACGTGCTCGCTGTGCTCGGCCCAAGTGCCAGTCGCAGGGAGTTCCGCCGGATCCTGGCCGGTCGCGATGCCGGACTGATCCGTCGGTGCCTGAGGCGCGTGCAGGACACGCAGGCCATTCGCGTTTCGAAGGCTGCTCTCTTCCGATCGCTACTCACCAAGCTGTCCTAATCCCAACCCCTGATGTCCAATCCTCACCCCATCACCCTCACCCTCGATCGCCGCATCCTCGAGCATCCGCGGGCCTACCACCTGCGCCGCATGCGCGCCGGAATCTGGCTCTACCTCGACCTGCTGGCCCGGCTTCCGGCTGGCGCGAGCTCACTCGAGGTAAAGCCCGCGGCGATCGCAGGGGCGATGGGGCTGCCTGAAGGCACGATCCGCAGCTGGCTCGGGCACCTCCGGAAAGCCAACTACCTCGATGCCGTGCGTTTGAATGGGAGCGCCCGCGTGGATCTCAAGGTCGTCCGGGCACGGACGGCTCCCGACCGCAGACCAACGGAGCCGACGAGACCGGCAACGCAGCCAAGATTCTTTACCGTCGCGAAGCTCGTCCGCGCGCTTGGCGAAGACACCGAGAGAGGTTCCCTGGAAGCCGCCTTGGCCCTTCACGCGGACGAAGCGGTGAAGCGGGCGCTGGCGGGCGCTCTCGCCGTCCCAAGCCCGCAAATCCGGAAGTCGCGGACCGCGCTCTTTCTCTATCTGCTTACGCACCCACGATCATGACACGAGACACCATCCTGGCCCTCGACCCAGGGCTCCGCGATCTCGGCTACGCCGTGCTCCGAGGAGATCGGCTCCTCGACTACGGTGTCCGGCCGCTCCGCGTTTTCCCGGCCGATCAGCGGATTGCTGAGGCCCGAGCCGCGGTTCGGGCTTGGATCCGGGGGTACGAGCCTTCAAGCGTGGTCTGGGAAGCTGCCCCAAATCATTCGGTGCCAGGGCACGCTAGGATTCACCGCTTCATTCGCTCCGTCGAACGGATGGCTGAAGATACCGGCATCGAGACCGCCTCCTACCCGGCGAAGACCGTCCGTCAGAACGTCGTCGGGGACGGCTGGGCGACGAAGGCGGAGGTCGCCAGCAGCATCGCCAGTCAGTTCCCCGAACTTCGGGTCTATCTCGGCCACAGCCGCAAGTGGAAGGAGCGGCACTGGCATAACCTCTTCGATGCTCTCGCCACCGGCATCCATCACCAAAACGTCCTTAAACCGCCCTCCCGCAGCCGGTGATCCGGCTGAATCCGGCGCTCACGCCTTGCCCAAGACGAGTGTCGCTGTCCGACTCCTGGCTCAGTCGCAAGGGAATCAGGAGAAGGGCAGAAACCGGGAGGGCATTATTCGTCTTCACATCACTCCACATGAATTCCACCGCACAATCCACAATCCTCGGCATCGATCCCGGAACCCGCTACATGGGCATCGCCGTCCTTCGCGGACAGCGACTTCTTGTCCACGGTGTGCACACGCTCCGAAACGGCGAGCATCCGTACGACCTCATCGGGCATGCCCGGCGGATCGTGCTGGGCTATGTCGCGCGATTCGAGCCTTCAATCGTCGCGATCGAAAAGCCGCTGCTGCTTCCGACGAAACGCGCGGCCCTCGTGTCGGCCATCGTCCAGGAACTCGCCGAGCGTGGGAAGGAGTTGAGCTTGCGTGTGCTTGAGCTCTCGCCGGAAGACGTGCGTCAAGCGGTCCTCGGAGATCCCCGAGCGACCAAGTTTCAGGTAGCGACCGCGCTCGTCGAGAAGCTTGGATTTTCGGAACTCAGGGGGAAGCTCCCCGTGCCACCGGCACGCGCGGCGCTCGGTTGGCGGGCGAAGGACAAGTACTGGCTGCACATGTTCGACGCGCTGGCGCTGGCACTGGCCGTGGGAAGGGATCTGAAGACGCCGGCCAACGCTTGATTGAGCTCCGAAGCTCGATGACGTCGATCGCGCCAGTGTCGTATGATCCCGAGCCCAACAGGGACTTTGAGCCGCGCCGAACCGACTGCCTCACTTGAAATCGACGGCTGGCTCACTCCCCCTTGGGACCGGAGGTTCTGTCGTGAGCTGTCGCGGATTTGCTCTTACATCGTCGTGCCGAGCACTGTTGGCGGCCATCTTGATCCTCGGCCTGCCAGCGACCGGTGCGGCAGCCGAGGCGACGGGTTCGAGTACACAGGCACAAGGCGAGTGGGCCGAGCTTTCGCCACCCATCCGTTCCGGGGGGCACTCCGCCGTTTATGATCCGGTCCGCGACCGGATGGCTGTCTTTGGCGGTCACGCGGGAAACACCGTATGGGTCCTCTCCGGATCGGAGCCGGCGTGGACCGTCCTTCCGGCGATTGGAACCCCGCCTCCCGCGCTCAGCGACGGCTCGATGGTCTACGACCCAATTGCTGACCGCTTGCTTGTCTTCGGCGGACGTGACGATGTCGCAGAAACAAACCGTCTGTGGGAACTCAGCTTAATCGGGATCCCAACATGGGCGGAGGTCCACCCAGTTGGCCCCATACCCCAGCCGCGGCAGCACCATGCGGCGGTGTTCGACTCGGTTCGAAATGCTCTTGTTGTGATAGGCGGTATTGCAGGCGGCCAGTTCTACAACAACGATGTCTGGACACTTTCTCTTTCATCGACGCCAACATGGGCCCAGATGAATCCCTCAGGCGATCAGCCGGCTGGTTGGTATGGGCACCGCGCGATCCTTGATGTCCCGCGAGACCGCGTCCTTGTGTTCGGCGGACAGACTGCAGCCGGAGCGACGAATGACTTGTGGCAACTCGCGCTATCGGTTGGCGGAGCTTGGACGAAGCTGATTCCGGCGGGCGACGGTCCGTCTCCGCGAGCGCACCATTCCCTAGTATGCGACCGCCTCCGGGACAGGATGATTGTGTGCGGAGGATGGAATGGGCCCATTCCTATGGATATTTGGGCAATGAATCTTGAAGGCGCCCCACAATGGACCGAGCTGACGGCCAGCTCGCCGGCTCCCTCGGGTAGCGGAGGGCACAGTGCGGCCTATGACCGGTTGCATGACCGCATCATCGTCTACGGCGGCGGGACTCTCCTCGACGAAGCCTGGGCCCTCAACTTGGGTGCCGGCAACCTCATGTGGACTCAGCTTATCACCACGAGGCCACGCCCCTCGTTTTATGGGGCGCCCGCGCCGGTGTTCGATCCCGTTGGAGATCGGCTGGTTTTCTGCGCGAGTGAACAAAGTACGTGGGCTCTCTCCACATCGTCGGGCTTGCGAGACTGGCAGGAACTTGAAACGTCAGGAGGGCCACCGCCAACCCGCTCCGATCACACGGCAATTTACGATATGCGAAAAAATCGCATCATTGTGTTTGGTGGAGTTGTTCAGAATGGTGGCTGCGTGGGTGATCTCTGGGAACTTCGGCTCGACGAGAAACCCCGTCCGGTCTGGAACCAACTCTCGCCTGACGGCGCTCGTCCGTCCCCGCGTACCGGCCACACCGCTATCTATGACTGGGTGCGAAATCAGATGGTGGTGTTTGGTGGTTACGATTGCAATCCCATATACCTCGACGACGTCTGGGCCTTGTCGTTGGATGACGATGGCTGGACGGACATCACTCCTGCCCCCTCGATTCCTGGTCGAAACAGCCATGCTGCAATCTTCGATCCGGGCAGCGGCTCACCAGACGATGATCGCATGGTCATCTTCGGCGGAGACGCGGGCGGTTCGCTGAGCGACACGTGGGCACTCTCCCTTTCAGGAACACCGACCTGGACTTCGATTTCTCCACCCGAGGGCCCATCGCGTCGATCCCAAGCAGTAGCGATCTGCGACCCCTTGGACCGACGGATGGTGATGTTCGGGGGAGCGGGAGGTTTTCCGGTGCGTGGGCTAAACGAGACCTGGGCGATGTCGCTCACGGGATCTCCTACGTGGACTTTGCTAGATCCGTCAGGCCCGCGGCCAGGTGGTCGATACGGTCACGCATTTGAGTACGATTGGCGCCGCGACCGGGCGTTCATGTACGGATGGGGCCCGGGAATTCTTTGGGATGTCTGGATGCTTAATTGGGCGCGTGTACCGTCAGCCCCGTCACCGCCTACACAGCTCAGCGTCACTCTTCCACCCTGCCAGCTGCGCGCTGTCTTGTCGTGGCAGGACAATTCAAACGATGAACTTGGATTCGAGATCCAAACACGGATCGCAGCTAGCGAATGGGCGCTTGCTCGGTTACTTCCACCGAATTCAACAAGCTGGACAACATCAGAGTTGTCACCCGGCGTAACCCAGTCCTGGCGCGTACGTGGTTGTATAGGGGTCTCGTGCTCAGAGTGGTCCTCCATCGTTGACGTTACTGTGCCGGCAGGGCTTAGCCCTCCAACGCATTTTGAGGCAAGTCTACGTGATGACCGCTTTGGCATCGAGTTAGACTGGGACGCCGTCCCAGGTGCTACGGGATATCGTCTAACAAGGAGAGCCGGCGCGCAGGTTACTACCATTGATCGACTGGGGTCGTTTTTCACGGATCTGGACATGAATGAAGGGGTTGATTACAGCTACTCGCTCGCAACGCTTGACGGATGCGGTCAGCCAGGCCCAGATACGACTAAAACTGTGTCTCGCTTCTACTATCCCGTGTTTTTCGTCCATGGCGTCTGCAGCAAGCCGGACGCATGGTCGGTCTGGGCGGAAGTGTTTGGGAGGCTAGACCTCGACGACCTTCATTACGTCGACCTACGTCGGCACAATCCACAGGGACAGCCGATCGACTACTCAGCGAACGCCCGCATCGAGGAGTCAGCTGGTGTGCTCCAGCGCTGGATCGAAGCAACAGTCCCTGATTACACAAGGGTGAACATTGTATCCCATAGCATGGGGGGAATCGTTGCCCGCTACTACATCGAGAAGATGGGCGGGCGTGACCGCGTCAACAAGTTGATTATGTTGGGCGTACCAAACCACGGCGCGGGGGCCAAACACCTCATCACATCTCTAATAGGCCATGCCGTGAGCGTTCCAGGGACCTTTATGCAATGTCTCGCGCAAGGCGAGGTCGCAGCCCAGCTTGGTGTTGATAGCGAGTTCCTGAGATGCCTCAACTACGGCTCAAGGAACATCAAAGATGAACAGTGTCCCGGCGATCGCGGTAACGGTGGTAACGAGGATATTGGTGATTTGGCAGACCACTATTGGACTATAGCCGGTACGGGCACTGAAGCTGGATTGCTCTGTGATGCGGTTGAGAAGAAGACTGCGCTGAGCTGCGGCCATATTGATAAGTCTAGTGATGGATTGATCAGCGTCGGGAGCGTGCGGTTGGACGCACTTCAATCTAACGGTCATAACCTGTTGGATTGTGATTTGGTAGGGAGACACTTATACCATGCGCCTAAACAGTCCTATCCAAGTGGGTTCCCAGGGGGACTGACAAATTGTTCAGAGAATTATCAGGCTAGCACGATGCTCGCTGAACAGGTTGTGCATATCCTAAAAGGCGAGGAGCTAACTCCGACGATGTGCGTGGAGGAGGCGAATAACGCAGTGAGGGGGCACGTGTCGGAGGGGACCGTGTCCGATACGCTAGCCGTGGCCGACCTCCTGTACCATGATTATTGGCAGGATGCTGGAACCGTTAGAGAGACAAGCGTTGTGGTGCCGAGAACGCCTGAGGTGACGTTCTTTTGCATGAGTTTCGGGGACAGTGTTGTCGAGCTCCGACTCAGATCACCATCAGGACAGCCACTCGCACCTGTCGACACGACGGGCAGGACGGATATTCTATTCAGGAATGATCTCGAGAATCGGGCGCAGTTCTTTGTGGTGGCGCACCCAGAACCTGGCACTTGGGGGCTCATCACGGACTCCGGGACTGCACCGTCCACTGAGTTGGTAAACCTCACGGCAACGATCAGGTCTTTGAATGGATTCGGAGCGCTCATGGATAGCGTCGAAACCGACGTTGGGACCCACATAAGGATCCGGGCCCTGGTGGGTCAGGAAGGGCAGGAGATGACGGACGCGCATTTCCATGCGGTGCTTGCAGAACCCGGTGGGGCAATGGAGGAACTGGAACTCTACGACGACGGAACGCATGGTGACGCCATTGCGGGTGACTTTGTGTTTTCAACGCTTAGGGGGGCGAGTGGCCCAGGCGTTTATCGCACCACTGTCCGAGGGGCTTGGGTGACTGGAGAGGAAGCCATCAATCGAGCAGCTTCGGACGCTTTTGATGTTGGCGGATCTGTTGACCTTAGCCTTTCTGGTGCCGGGATCGTGTCTTCGGAAGTCGCGCCAGATAGCGGCGATACCATTCGACTCTCCGTCACCGTCCGCAATCTCGGGATCGCGTTGGCTGACTCGGTGATGGTCCAATGGATCCTTCGTGGAGGAGGAGATATCGGCCACAGTCTTGTAAGCATTCCCGCCACGGATTCCGCAACTGCTGCGATTGACTGGGTAGTTTCTGGAGGTGACACCGCCTCCATCTTTGTATCCGTCGCGACAAAGCCGGGGACGAGCGAGTTACGCTACGATAACAACTCAACATCCGGCCGCATACCGATCAGCCAAGTACAAGTCGGCATCCGTGATGCTAATCTACCGCGAGTCTTTCGCGTCCTTCCAGCGCGCCCAAATCCGACACACCACACTACCGACCTGATTGTAGACCTTCCACATGCCGTGGCCCTGCACGTAGATGTTATCGATATTGCAGGTCGGCGTGTTCGCCAAATCGTGCGCAAAAGCACCTGGTCTCCTGGTAGACATCGCTTCCGTTGGGACACTGCTACAGATCGTGGAGACCCAGTCCAAAGTGGAGTGTTCTTCGTCCGCGTGCGAATGGGAACACTGACCGCATCTCGAACGGTCGTTGTACTTCGCTAGACAACCAATGATAAGGTGAGTGCGGTGGTAGGATACGCGAGGTGCTCGATCTATGAGGCCGCAGAACTTCGAAGCCGGCGGTAGAGTATGAAGTCGAGCATGGCGAGAATCACGTTTACAGTACAGGCGATAGAGATTATATACACGTCGCTAGGTCCATGAGGCGCGAGCAACTGCAAGAGCAGCCAAGCGGTCACAATCGCTAGAAGAGTTATGTTAATCGTAACGATGCGAGGGAAGGATGTCCTAAAGCGCTCAAGGGAGATGGCGATGGCGATGCGGGGAAAGATCCACAGACCGAATAGCACGAGGACGAGAGTGTCTTCAAACCGCACTGAACGATCGATCGCCGCGGTGTCTTCAGAGCCCCAGTAGGAATAGGAATTACCAGCTGCCGCAAGCCAGACTAACAATAGCCCGACCATAGCGAATGCGACGGTGAGTGTCTGAGAAGGGAGATGTGGACGGTGATCACTCGGGGTGTTAGGAAGAATCATAAGTAGTGTTGGCATAGTAGCATGATGGATGCGCCTGAGTGAAGGGTGGGGGTCAGGCGACGGTTGCCCCTGATCCGCGTCGCGGAGACCCGGGGCAAGGCACGCACCCTCCGTGATGCCTCAATTGTGGTGTCGTCTCCTCCGAGGAGGATCCTCGGACGCTGGATCAGGGTACTCCCACTGGGGCATCTCGTCGTTCAGAGCCACGTCGTTCATCAACGCCAGCTCGAGCTGCCCGCATTGAGAACGGTTCCGTCGGCCCGATAAGCGAAGCACAGAGTCGTTGTCGGCCTCCGGCCGAAGGACCGCTCACATGCTTGGCGTACTACCGGCGACAGTGGTGGCCGGACAGGCGAAGACGAAGAGATGATCTGCAGTTAGGCGTGGACACCACGACTCATTGGTCCTAACGTCCCCTTGACAATGGCCGCCGGCCTGAGTTCCGTCCCCGCGATCGGCTCAATATCCAACCCAGCAGTGCTGAAGGAATTCTGCGCATGCGGCGATTCTTTGCTCTTGCGGCCGACGTGATTCTGCTCGGTGGATTATTCGTTCAAGAATCGCAGTCTCCGGGCACCTATACGGTGACCTGGGACGGACGTGATGACAACGGTCTCAACGTGCACGCGGGAGGCTTCTTCAAGAGGTTCCGCGCCGGTGGCCGCGAACGGACGCAAGACCAACATGCTGAAGTAAGGAGGGTGGCATGAAGAAGCCTTTCCTGATGTTCCTAGTGGGCCTTCTGATTGCTTCGGCAGCCATGGCGGCTGTCCCAAGCCAGATGAACGTCCAGGGTCGCCTGCTCAACGCCGGCAGCCCGATGACGGGTTCCCATCCGGCGGATTTCAAGATCTATGACGCCGCGACCGCCGGTAACCTTCTCTGGACCGAAAACAGCTCGCTCATCGTCCAGGGCGGGATCTTCACCGCCATCATCGGTTCCACGACCCCAATCCCAACTATCGTCTTCGCCGCGCAGTCCCGCTGGCTCGAAGTCACGGTTGATGGCAGCATCCTCAGCCCACGTCTCGCACTGACCACTAGCGCCTACTCGTTCTGGGCGCAGCGGGCGGATACCGCCAACGTTGCGTTGTCCGGCGCAGGAAGCAATGAACTGTGGTCCACGGACGGGACGAATGTGTGGCGACCCAATGGCAACGTAGGTATCAACACGGTTCCGCAAGTACCACTGCATCTGCGGTTCGGGTCAGCTACAGACGCCAACACAGCCGCCCGTTTCGAGTTCACTGGCGCTGGCGCATCCGACATTGAATTCACTCGCTCCTCCTCAGCAAATGGTCAAACGCCGCGGACCCTCCGCATCCGCGGAGGAAATGACTTCGATGCATTTCCATCCTTCGAGCTCGGCACAGCCACGGATCATCCGCTTCGATTCATGACCAACGCCGCCGAGCGGATGCGCATTGCCGAGAACGGCTATGTCGGAATCGGGACCGCCACGCCGGCGAGCCGCCTACACACGACTGGGATGAGCTGGTCAACAGGAGACGACACGCCTCTTTCGGCTTCCGCTGGGAAGGGGGTCGGTGTTGGCTACGCCAGGCCGGAGGCATTCGACGGTGGATACATATTCGCCTTCGACTACACAACAGGCACTCCCAAGAATCTCATCCTCAATAACCCAGGCGGAAATGTTGGGATCGGTGCAACCAATCCCAGCGCGCCACTGCACGTAAAGGGGCTCAATCAGATTGCAAGATTCGAAGGGGGTTCTTCGGCAGTCTCCGACGCCTATGTAAGCCTCGTCAATACTCAACCAGGTGCTCGCCAATACGACCTCGTCTCCACCAGTAACACAAGCCCCACCGGACCAGGGAACTTTTTCATCGCCGATGCCTCTGCCGGGGCCCGGATCGCTATCAGCAGCGCCGGTCTTGTGGGCATTGGAACCGCCGCTCCAACGGCGAGGCTCGACGTTGCTGGATCGGTACGGTCGTCAAGTGGTGGCTTCGTTTTCCCGGATGGCAGCACGCAAGTTACGGCAGCAGGAGCATCGCTATGGGCAAGCAGCGGGAGTGATGCGTACAGCACCAATGCCGGGAATGTGTTCATCGGCGGAACGTCCACAGGTGATCCGACGAGCAAGCTCCAGATCATCGCTCCTAGCCCGCAGATCCTCCTCCGGGATACGAACGCTGGGGTGAACCAGACCATCGGAGTTGACGGAGCTGGACTATCAGTAAACTACGATGGTGGCCACGCACTCACCGTGTCGCGAGCGTCCGGTAACGTATCAATGGTGGGCAGTCTCACAGTTGCGGGTGCCAAGTGCCGCGCAGTAGAAGGCACGAAGTATGGCACCCTCTACTTCAATGCTGTGGAATCCGGCGCTGCCATCTTCACAACGAGCGGTCGATCGGAACTGATTAATGGCGAGGCACACATCGCACTCGACCCGAAGTGGCTGGCCGGAGTGACGATCGACGACCAGCACCCCCTCGATGTTACGACGGTCACGTTTTACGGGCCCCATGGCGACTGGTACGTCGTTCCCGGAACCACGGGTTTTGACCTCGTCGACCCAAGCAGTTCGTGCTCATCCTTCTTCTGGGCCGTTCAAGCTCGCCAGAAGGGCTACGAAGATCTCTATCTCGATCGGCTCGAGCCGACCGCGGCCAAGTAGGGAGAACGTCATGAGAAGGTTGATGTTGTTTGCTTTGCCAGGTCTCTTGATCGCATCGGCGGCCATGGCCGCCGTCCCAAACACCATGAACGTGCAGGGCCGCCTGCTCAACGCCGGCAGCCCGATGACTGGTTCCCATCCGGCAGACTTCAAGATCTACGACGCCGCCTCGGCGGGCAATCTTCTCTGGGCCGAAAGCAGCTCGCTGATCGTCCAGGGCGGTATCTTCACCGCCATCATCGGTTCCACGACCCCCATCCCAACCATCGTTTTCGACAGCCAGCCTCGCTGGCTCGAGGTGACGGTCGATGGAACCACCCTCAACCCCCGGCTGCTGCTGACCACCAGTGCCTATGCGTTCCGGGCACAGCGGTCGGACACCGCCACCGTCGCGCTCAATGGCGTGATGACTGGTGGGCAGTGGGAGAGCAATGGCACGGACGTCTGGCGAGGGAGTGGCAAGGTGGGGATTGGAATTTCCAATCCCGTGTTCACTCTCGACGTAGCCGGTGGTGATTCCCGTTTCCAGCGTGAGATCGGGAGCACGGATTTCATCGTGTCCGCGACTCCGACTGACGTGCGCCTATTTTCCCAGGCTAACGTCCCGGTCACCATCGGCACGAACGGTGACACCTACAAGCTGTCCATTCAGGGGGATGGAAGGATCAACGTCAAGAACGCTCTTGGCATCGGACCGAGTACGCCTTGGAGCGACAACGGCATATTCCTTGACGCCAGCTCCCAAACATCTCAGATCGCATGGGACAATCGCGCGAGTGCCGGTTTTCAGATGTATCAATCTGTCAACAGCAACGTCTTCAACTTCTCGAGTTCTGGCGGCGGCTCCACCGAAACGTGGAACTTTGTCAGTGCCGGATTGGGCACCCTTCTGACTATCGGCTCCCAATCCAACTTCAACCGTTCATTGGGCGTGAGCAATAACCTCAATGTCGGCGGTAATCTCTTCGTCGGCGGTACCAAGTGTCGCGTCGTAAAGACGACCCATGGCGAGCTAACGATGAACGCTATCGAGTCGGCACACGCGTTGTTCATGGATGATGAGCCCTCGGCACGCCTCGTCAGCGGACGGTGCCGCGTCAACCTTAGCTCAAAGTTCCTGGCGACCGTGACGGTCAACGGGAAGTACCCACTCGCTGTCAATGTCACTTTTTACGGTCGGCATAGTGGCGAGTGGTACGTCGAGCGCGATGCCACCGGTTTCAACGTCATCGACCCGAGCGGTTCCGACGCGGAGTTCTCGTGGCAGGTGATCGCGCGGCAACGGGACTACGAAGACATCTACCTCGAACCGGTCACCCTGACCGCGCAGAAATAGGGAGGGCGCCATGAAGCGTCTGATGATGTTTCTCGTGACTGGGATCTTGCTGGTGCCGGTTGCAGCATGGGCAGTTGTCGACGGGTTTGACTACCCTATCGGCAAGCCCAACGGCAGCGGATACTATGTCTGCCAGGATTTTCTCGAGCAGGTTACAAATAGTTGTGAGCACATCAGTTGGAATGGCACACATCTAGGGGAGGACTGGAATCGAGGAAGTGGTTCCGATGACTGCGGCGATGATGTCTTCGCGGCAGCCAACGGGACAATAGTGTACGCCCAAAACAACGTTTCCGGATGGGGGCGTGTGCTGATCATTCGGCATACCCTGCCCAATGGGAGCGAGGTCGAGACACAATACGGACACCTGGCCTCATTCACAAGGACGAGTGGCAGCTTCACAAGAGGCGAGAAGGTCGGAACGATTGGAGATGGAGGCGGGCTGTACCCGTGCCATCTCCATTTCGAACTAAGATTCTCGAACTGTTCAAGCTGGGGTGCTCCGGGACCCGGCTACTCATCGAATCACACGGGTTGGACAGATCCTTCGGACTACATCGACGCACACCGCAGTGTTACCCCGGCGTTCGCCGCTTCGAAGACTGGCCAGAGCGAATCAATTAGCCCATGGATGGCCGCGAACACGACGCGGACGCTGTGGGTCGACTACAAGAACGTCGGCACGACGACCTGGGAGAACTTCGGCGGAGTAACCAATCCCGAATACGTCGAACTCAGGTCATTGACCGGTAGCGATCCGTGCGTTCTAACCAATGGGTGCGCGTACGATCCGACCTGGACGAACCCCCAGCGGATTGAGACCTTTGTCACGGTTCCGGTGGGAGGGTCCACCGTCGCGACCAACGCGACGGCTCGATTCCAGTTCATCGCGCGGGCTGGCTCAGCAACGGGAACCTGCGTCCAGTGGGTGGCGCCTTGGGTCAGCGGCGGCACGTGCATGCAGGGCTGGGGCGGCGTCAACTTCACCATCCGCACCGACGCAACCCCTCCTAATCCATTCGCCGCCTACGTTTCGCCCAGCACTAGCAACACCAACAGCTTCGCGTTCAGTTGGGACGCCACTGCCGATGACGACAGTGGGTTGCTTCGGTATTACTGGAGCGTCAACGGCGGTGGAGAAACACCCACCACAGCGACCTCCGTTCCGGCCGGAGCGCGGGCAACCCAACAGGGGACGAATACATTGACCGTCCGGGCTGTCGACAATGTGGGCAACAGCCGTAGTGCTTCAGCGACATTCACTCTTACGTCCAGTCCCTGCCCTGGTCGCGAGATCCCGCATGCATGCGTACCCTCGACGCAGTGCTACCCGGCATCAGCGGCGAATCTGCAGACGCTCCCGACGATGTCGCCTGAACAATGGGGAGCCGTCGGTCAGCCGGTACGTGAACTGCTACAGCCGGGCAAGACCTATAGCATCGGCTTCGAGTACCGCTCGACGTCGTCTACCGAGATGAAGCTCGGTCTCGGCACGTTCAACCCGACGTCGTTGAACCTTGGACTCGTGGTCAGTCAGTCTGAGCTGCCGGTCTCGACGAACGACTGGCGGACGTACTGGAGTGCACCATTCAGCCTTACGGGAGAACAATTGCAGCAGCTCTCAAGGCTGCGCCTCACTCGGTCAAAAAAGTCGGTGGACGGCTTCGAGATTCGCAACGTCAAGATCTTGGCGTACCAATAGCCTAGGAGGTGCGGTATGCGTTATGCCTGGTTGTGCTTCAGCTTGATCCTGGCCGCGTCTGCGGCTTCAGCTCAGATAACGATGGACCGCGTGGTCGTGAGCGCCGGCGGCGGAACCATGTCGAATGGCCCGCTGCAAATGGACCTGACCATTGGTCAGCCAGTCGTTGGGTCAAGTCAGGACCGGCCGACGAAGGGTGACTTTGGCTTTTGGTGGCAGGTTGTACCCATCACCACCGAAGTCGATCACGACGAGATCCCGATGGACTTCGCTCTCCGTCAGAACACACCAAATCCATTTTCAACGCACACCACGATCACCTACGCCCTTCCGCGAGGTCCGATGCCGGTCTTCATCGGCATCTTCAACCTGCAGGGTGGCTTGGTTAGAACGCTCGTTCAGGAATCCCAGTCAGCCGGTACCTTTACGGTCAGTTGGGACGGACGCGATGACAATGGTCTCTACTTGGCGGCTGGCGTCTACTTCACGAAGATTCGGGCCGGCAGCTACCAGCGGACGGCCAAGACCGTCATGCTGAAGTAAGG
>JGI10216J12902_100248205_pt1 | contig 36351 bp, 32 predicted proteins | sample KanNatreferecore_FD_12902 | JGI IMG/M metagenome (IMG submission 12902)
GACAATCGCATGGACAAGATCTGGTGGAACGAGCAGTGGATGGGCTGGCCCGTGGGCGCGCATTACGACGAGCAGTCGAACGTGACGATGGCGAAGAATTTGCAAGGCAAGCTGCTGCTGATGGTCGGCGAAATGGACCGCAACGTCGATCCTGCAAGCACGATGCAGGTTTGCAACGCGTTGATCAAAGCGAACAAGGATTTTGAGTTCGTCGTCGTGCCGGGCGCGGGCCACGGCGTCGCGGGCAGCACTTACGGCAAGCGGCGCCTCCAGGATTTCTTCGTGCGTGCTCTGCACGGGAAGGAGCCGCGGTGGAACTGAAGCTGGATTTCAGATTGCAGATTTGATCAGAGCCTCGTTATCTCGGCTGCTACGAATTAACTATGAAGCCTTACTGGTCCGGCGTTTTTCCCGCCATCACAACACAGATGCATCAGGACGGTTCGCTGAACCTGGACGCGACCGCGCGCCACGCGGATGCGCTCATCAAGTCCGGTGTGGCTGGACTAATCTTTCTCGGCTCGCTGGGCGAGAACCAGCCGATGACTGCGGCTGAGAAGCGGCTCGTCATCGAAGCGATGGTCAAAGCTGTGAAAGGGCGCGTGACTGTGCTCAGCGGCGTGGCCGAGACGAGCACGGCGGAGGCAGTGCGTTACGTGCGCGACGTCGAAAAACTTGGCGTGGACGGTGTGATGCTCATGCCCGCGATGCTTTACAAAGGCGCGCCGGATGAAACGCTGACGCACTTCCGAGCGGTGGCGAAGTCCACCGGGTTGCCGATCATGATTTACAACAACCCAATCAGCTACGCGAACGACATCACGCCGGAGCTGTTTGCCGAGTTGGCGAAGCAAAAGAATTTTGTCGCACTCAAGGAAAGCTCCGGCGACGTGCGGCGCATCACGGATATTCGCAACACGGTGGGGGACCGATACGCGATTTTCACTGGAGTGGATGACCTTGCGCTGGAAGCGAGTATTCTCGGAATCGACGGCTGGGTCGCGGGCAGCGGCATCGCGTTCCCGGCCGAGAACCAATATTTCTGGGAACTCACGCGCCGCGGCGAATGGGAGAAGGCGCGCGAAGTTTATCGCTGGTTCACGCCACTGCTGCATCTCGATACGCATACGAAGTTCGTGCAGTACATCAAGCTCGCCGTGCAGGAGTGCGGCCTGGGCGCGGAGTGGGTGCGCGCGCCGCGCCTGCCGCTTAAAGGCGATGAGCGGAAACGCATTTTGAAGATCATTCACGACGGCATGGCGAGTCGTCCGAAGATTCCGCGCCGCAAGTGAGTTTCAAGTCGCAATGAACTCTCACGCTCGCTTCGTTGTCACCGCGATCAGCCTCCTGCTGGCGTTCTCCTCCGTCGCGCAGAAGGACCCCGGCGTGCAAAAGGAATCCGACTGGGCTGATGCGCGCTGGAATGCGACCGAACTCGGAAACTTTCATGCTTCCACCGTGGCGCTGCCGGGTGGAGCGGTGGCCAAGGGCTTGTCGATTCGCACGGGCAACGCGCGCACGGTGTCCGCGGTGTACGATACAGCCCGCGCGACGCTGTGCGGCATTTGGACGGACGGCTTTCTGAAGTTCGACTCGGCGCGCTACGGTCTGCTGCGCGCGCCAAGGCCGGAGGGCGATGTGCGGTTCCTCGCCCCGAGTGCTCCAGCGTGGAACGACGGGGCACGCTGGCGCGGACTGCACGTCAACGGCCCGCGCGTCGTGCTCGAATATGTAGTGGGCGATTCACGAGTGCTCGAGACGCCATGGGTGGAGCAGCACGGTGGCGCCACGGCGATGACGCGCACGTTTGAGATCGAGTCTGGCGTCGAACGCTTGTTGACGCTGTCGCAGGCAGCATCCGTTGAAATCGGAACAAATGATGGCGTGCAGTTTGCGTCCGTGGGATTGCGGGACGAGCGCCTGAGATTCGCGCTGACCGGCAACGCCGCGGAGTTTCTCGGTGCAGGGGGTCTGCTGAAACTGCGTTTCCACGCGGGCAAGGAACGGGCGCGAGTGAAACTGTTTTACACGACCGACAGCGCCGACCAATTGCTGGCGCTCGTGAAGCAATCCGCCGCGCCAGAAGACCTGACCGCATTGGCCAGGCCCGGCCCGCCGCGCTGGACGCCGCTCACCACGCGAGGCCAGCGTGGTTTCGGCAACGATGCGTTCGTCATCGATACGCTGACGATGCCTTACAACAATCCGTGGAAGGCGCTGATGTTTGGCTCTGGCGTAGATTTTCTTCCGAATGGAGACGCGCTGGTCTGCACCATTCACGGTGATGTGTGGCTCGTAAGCGGCGTGGACGACAAATTGGAGAAACTCACTTGGCGGCGCTTCGCGACCGGATTGTTCCAGCCACTTGGCTTGCGTGTTCGCGACGGAAAGCCGTACGTGCTCGGCCGCGACCGCATCACTGCGCTGCACGACGAAAACGGGGACGGCGAAGCAGACTTCTACGAGAGCTTCTTCGACGGCATTCACACCTCGACGGGCGGGCATGATTACGTGACGAGCCTGGAGACGGACACGAACGGGAATTTTTATTACGTCGATCCGCGTGGCGCTCATCGCGTAACACGCGATGGTTCGCGTCTCGACACGCTCGGCTCAGGATTCCGAAATCCAAATGGCATGGGTGTAAGTCCAGACGGAACGATTGTAACTGTAGCGCCGCAGCAGGGAGAGTGGACTCCATCGAGCGCTTTATTTGAAGCACGCGGCAATAGCTGGCACGGCTACGGCGGGCCGCGCGTCAATGCCGGGCGTCCGCTGGGCTACGATCCGCCGCTCTGCTGGATTCCGCATGCGGTGGACAACTCCGGCGGCAGCCAGATTTGGATTACCAGCGAGCGCTGGGGACCGCTTCGTGGTCAATTGCTCCACCTGAGTTGGGGACGTTGCGCGCAGATGCTCGTCTTGCGCGAAGTGGTCGATGGCGTGGTGCAAGGCGCGGTCGCATCGTTGCCCGGTCGTTTCATCTCCGGCCCGATGCGCGGCGCGTTCAATCCGCGTGACGGCCAGCTCTATGTGGCTGGCTCAACTGGCTGGCAGACCGCGGCCGCGCGCGACGGTTGCTTGCAGCGTGTGCGTTTCACCGGCGCGAACCCGCGCATCCCGATCTCATTTCACGTTCACACCAACGGTATTCGCCTGAGTTTCACGACGGAACTGGATCGCGCCGCGGTTGAAGACGCTGGCAGCTATAGCTTCGCGCACTGGGATTACCGCTACTCGAAGAACTATGGTTCCAAAGATTATCTGCCGAGCGATGCCGAGAAGGAGGGACACGAGTCGCTCGACGTGAGAGCCGCGAAGCTATTGCCGGATGGCAAAACTCTTTTTGTTGAAGTCGCCGGATTGAAACCAGTGATGCAGTTCGAGCTGAAATACAGTTTGAACTCCGCGGACGGCAAACCGATGCGCAGCGCCGTCTGGGGAACGATCAACCGGCTCGGCGCCAGGTTCTGATGAAGCACATGGGTTTCAATCAACTGCTCGGAGCGCTTCTCGTGCTGATCGCCGCCAGTTCGTGCAGCCAACTCGGAAACGCACGCCCGGTCGGCTCGAAGACTGAGAGCCCGCGCGTGTTAATTGAGACACAGTTCGGCGAAATCGAAGTGGAACTCGAGCACGAAAAGGCACCGGGAACGGTGGCGAATTTCTTGCGCTACGTGGAGGCCGGTCTTTACGCCGGCGGCGACTTTCATCGCACCGTGACGTTGGCGAACCAGCCGACGAACGCAGTGAAAATCCAGGTCATCCAGGCTTCAGCCAATCCTGCGAAGACGAACGAATTCTTTCCGCCGATTAAACTCGAGCGCACGCGCGACACGGGACTGAAACACCTTAACGGAACTGTTTCCATGGCGCGCCGTGAACCGGACAGCGCGCAGGATCATTTCTTCATTTGCATCGGCGACCAGCCGGAATTGGATTTTGGCGGGAAGCGCAATCCGGACGGACAGGGCTTCGGTGCGTTTGGCAAAGTGATCAAAGGAATGGAGGTCGCCCGCAAAATCCATGGCGCGTCCGCCGATGGGCAAAACCTCAAACCGGCAATTCGGATTCAGCGGACAATTCTCCGCGAGTGATCGGCATGAAACAGATTCGAGTCATTGATTCTCACACGGGCGGCGAGCCGACGCGTGTCGTTGTGAGCGGTGGGCCGGAGTTGGGCGGCGGGCCACTTACGGAACGCATCAGGATTTTTCGTGAGAAGCATGATCGGTTGCGCTCGGCGATTGTGAACGAGCCGCGCGGTTCTGATGTTCTCGTAGGCGCGCTACTCGTTGAACCAACCGACAAGTCGTGCGTCACCGGAGTGATCTTCTTCAACAACGTCGGCTATCTCGGCATGTGCGGTCACGGCGCGATTGGGCTTGTGGTCACGCTTGCGCATCTCGGTCGCATCAAACCGGGGGAGCACCGCATTGAGACGTGTGTCGGTGTCGTTACGGCCACGTTGCACGGAGATGGTTCTGTGTCCGTGACGAACGTGGCGAGTTATCGGAAGGCCAAGGCAGTGACTGTTGAAGTGCCGGGCATCGGCAAAGTCACGGGCGATGTCGCTTGGGGCGGCAATTGGTTTTATTTGATCGAGCAACACGGGCAGGAACTCGCGCCATCAAATGTCGAGAAGCTGACGGATTACACCTGGCGCGTGCGTCAGGCAGTCAATGCGCAAGGTTTTCCCGAGATCGATCACGTCGAATTGTTCACTCCGTCTCACACGAACGGCGTGCATTCGCGAAACTTCGTGCTGTGTCCCGGCAAAGCTTACGACCGTTCGCCGTGCGGCACCGGCACGAGCGCCAAGATCGCTTGTCTTGCCGCGGACGGGAAACTGGCCGAGGGCGAGGAATGGATTCAGGGTGGCATCATCGGCAGCACTTTTCGCGGACGTTATCGACGTGAGGGTAACAAGATCATTCCCATGATTACCGGCACTGCCTTCGTGAACAACGAAGCGACATTGCTGCTGGATGAGAAAGACCCGTTCTGCTGGGGAATTCGCGGTGCGTGAACCGAATGGTGACAGCGCTGCGTCCGCAGACGTAGTATCCGCCTCGAATGAAAGCCACACGTCTTCGTTCGCTCGCCGTTCTCCTCCTTTCCGCCTTGGTGACAAACTGGAACGGCCGCGCCGCGGAGCCGGCGAGAAGACCCAATGTGCTCTTCATCGCAGTGGATGATTTGAATCACTGGGTCGGGCATCTGGGCCGCAATCGGCAGACGCGCACACCGAACATCGATCGGCTGGCGAAGATGGGGGTGACGTTCACTCGCGCCTACTGTGCGGCGCCGGTCTGCAATCCATCGCGCGCGGCGCTGCTCTCGGGAATGCGTCCTGGCACGACGGGCGTCTATGACAACGGACAAAACTACGCGCAAGCATTCAAGCCCGACGTGTGCCTGCCCATGCAGTTCAAGAACGCCGGCTATCGCACGATGGCGGCAGGGAAGATTTATCATGGCGGTCCCGGTGACGCGTCGCAATGGGATGAGATCGGACGGCCCGGACGCGGCGACGCGAAACCGAAACCCGGCCAGAACACTGGCGTGGGCGGCATCAAGTTCGCGCCGTTGGATTGCAATGACGACGAAATGGCGGACTGGGGTATCGCGACTTTTGCCGTCGAACAACTGGGGAAGACACACGACAAGCCAATCTTTCTCGCCGTCGGTTTTCACAAGCCGCACATGCCGTGGAACGTGCCGAAGAAATATTACGACATGTTTCCATTGGAGAGCATCGAGCTTCCGCCGCATCTCACGAACGATCTGGATGACGTGCCTGCTGGCGGCAAAGCAATGGCTGCCCCGGCTGGTGATCACGCGGCGATTTTGAAATCGGGCCGTTGGAAAGAGGCGGTGCAAGGCTATCTAGCGGCCATCGCCTATCTGGACATGAACGTCCGGCGCGTGTTGGACGCGTACGAGAAATCACCTGCGCGCGAAGACACCATTATCGTTTTCTGGGGTGACCACGGCTGGCATCTCGGCGAGAAGGAACATTGGCGCAAGTTCGCCCTCTGGGAGGAAGCCACACGCGCGCCGTTTGTCTGGATCGTGCCCGGCGTGACGCGGCCCGGTGGCATCTGTGAACGGCCCGTTGATTTCATGAGCATTTATCCGACGCTTTGCGACCTCGCTGGTATTGCGCGCACGAAGCACGTCGAGGGTGACAACATTCGCTCATTGCTTGTCGATCCGAAGGCTACTTGGCCCAATTCGGCCATCACAACGTTCCGACGGAATAATCACACGATTCGAACTGAGCGCTGGCGCTACATCCGTTATGCTGACGGCGGCGAGGAACTCTACGATCACACGAACGACGAATACGAATGGACTAATCTGGTAAGCCGCGCTGTTTTCGAGCGGGAGAAGAAGGAACTGGCCAGCCGGCTGCCGACGGTGAACCACGTCGGACTTCCGCGTCGGGGAAACACTCAACAGGAATGATTCGGATGAAAATGTTGGCCGCGTTTCTTTTCGCGCTTCTAATCTGCGCCGGTTCCTCCGCAGCCCCGCGCCCGAATATTCTGTTCCTGCTCGCGGACGATCTTGGCTCTCACGACGTGAGTTGGCGTGGCAGTGAAATCAAAACGCCCAACCTCGATAAGCTGGCCTTCGGCGGAGCGCGGCTGGAGCAGTTCTACGTTCAGCCGTTGTGTTCACCCACGCGCGCCGCGCTGCTGACCGGACGTTATCCGATGCGACACGGATTGCAGGTCGGTGTGGTGCGACCGTGGGCGCAGTACGGTTTGCCACTGGAAGAACGCACTCTCGCGCAGGCGTTGCGCGATGCGGGATACGCCACGGCGTTGTTTGGCAAGTGGCACCTCGGCCATTTCAAACCCGAGTATCTGCCGACGCGCCGCGGGTTCGATCGCCAATACGGCCATTACAACGGAGCGATTGACTATTTCGCGCACACGCGCGATGGCGGCTTCGATTGGCACAGCGATGACAAAGTTTCTCGCGACGAAGGCTACAGCACATCCCTGATCGCGGACGAAACGGCGCGCTTCATTCGCGAGCACAACGGGCGCAAACCATTTTTCATTTACGTTCCATTCAATGCGGTCCACGCGCCGCATCAGGTGCCGGAGAAATACAAGGAGCCTTACGCGCACCTCCGGCCGAATCGCCAGACGTACGCCGGGATGATTGCGGCGATGGACGAAGCGGTTGGCCGAATCGTAGCGGCGCTCAACGCGCGCGGCTGGCGCACGAACACACTGATCGTTTTCTGTAGCGACAATGGCGGGCCGAGACCCGGTCAACTCACGAGCAACGGCGAACTGCGTGCAGGCAAAGGCACGATTTACGAAGGCGGCGTGAAGGTGTGCGCGTTCGCGAATTGGCCGGGACAAATCAAATCGAACACTGTCGTCAACGCGCCGCTGCACATCGTTGATTGGTATCCGACGCTGCTGAAACTCGCAGGCGCGTCGTTGGAGCAGAAGTTGCCGTTCGATGGGCGCGACCTCTGGTCCACAGTGACTGCAGGCACACCTTCGCCACACGATGTGATTTTGATCAACACCTCGCCGCGCAAAGGCGCATTGCGCGCGGGCGATTGGAAGCTCGTGTTGAATGGAGAAGCGGCGGAGCCAGCCGATGGAGAAGACGCTGACGGCGCCCCAGCACCGAAGACAACGGCGTCGCAACCGCCGGCGGACGGTATCGAGTTATTCAACCTCGCGAACGACCCCGGCGAGAAGAACAACATTGCGGCACAGCATCTCGAAAAGGTGCGCGAACTGCGCTCGCGCTACGCTGCGTTGGCCAAGCAGCAGGTTCTGCCGAAACCGCGCCCGAAGGCGAAGGGTTTTGTCTCACCGAAGGTCTGGGGAGAAAACAACTGATCGCATGAAAACCTTACGAGCCATTATGATCGCGCTCACCGCGTTCGTGACGAATGGATTCGCCGCCCGGCCGAACGTGCTGCTGATCATCACCGACGACCAGGGCTATGGCGATTTGTCGCTACACGGCAATCCGCATGTGCGCACGCCGCATCTGGATCGGCTCGCCACGAATGGCATTCAGTTCGAGCGCTTCTTCGTCAGCCCGGTGTGCGCGCCGACGCGCGCGAGCTTGTTGACGGGCCGTTATTCGCTTCGCACCGGCGCCCGCCACGTGACGCGTGGCGAAGAAACGATGCGTAGTGAAGAAGTGACGATTGCCGAAGCGTTGCGCACGGCAGGCTATCGCAACGGCTATTTCGGCAAATGGCACAATGGCGAACATTTTCCCTACACGCCGCAGGGACAGGGCTTCGATGACGTGTTCGGATTCAATCTTGGCCATTGGAACAATTACTTCGACACGACGCTCGAACGGAACGCGAAGCCGGAGAAGACGCGTGGATTCATCACTGACGTGCTGACGGACGAAGCGTTGAAATTCATCGAATCAAATCGCGCGGGTCCGTTCTTTTGTTACGTCGCCTACTGCGTGCCTCACTCGCCGTTTCAATGTCCCGATCGCTACTTCGACAAACACAAGCGCACGGGGCTGAACGACTATCTTGCGAGCGTATACGGCATGGTCGAGAACATGGACGACAACATCGGGCGTGTGCTGGCGAAGCTCGATGAACTCAAGCTGCGCGAAAACACGATTGTCATTTTTCTCTCCGACAACGGCCCGAACGGCGCGCGCTACAATGCTGGAATGCGAGGAGCAAAGGGCACGTTCCACGAAGGCGGTACGCGCGTGCCCTTCTTCATCAGTTGGCCAGAGAAGTTCAAGCAGCCGCGCATCGTCCGTGAAATCGCAGCGCACATCGATGTCTTTGCGACCTTGCTGGAACTGTGCGGCGTCCCGATGCCGAAGACATTGCCGCAAGACGGTCGTTCGTTGGCACCGCTGCTGGACGGCAATACCAACGGCTGGCCAAACCGCATTCTCTTCAATCAATTTCTGGCCGGGCCGCGCGCCGACCGGACCGGAACGCTCCGCACGCAGCGCTTTCGCCTCGTGAACGCCGATGGCCGCTGGGAACTGTTCGACATGGAGCGCGACCCGGCACAGGAGCATGACGCGAGCGCGGATTTTCCGGACGAGAAGCGGCGGCTTGTGACTGCTTATGAACAGTGGTGGAAGGAAATCAAGGCCGAGATGCCTTTGCCGTGGCCGCCGCCGATTCCGGTGGGCCACGCGGAGGAGAATCCAGTCGAGTTGCCCGTGCCACAGTCGCAGTTCAGCGGCGGGCTCCGCTTCAGCGGCAAGCATCCGAACAACGCGTGGCTGACGAATTGGACGAGCACGAACGCGCGCGTGGAATGGCAACTCGACGTGGTGCGTGCCGGGAATTATTCCGTGACTCTCTCTTATTTGTGCCGCGGCAGCGACGCTGGCGCGCGCATTCGCGTGAGAGCGGGAGAGATTGCCGTCGAAGCAAGCACGCGCGCCACACCGATTGTTCAAGTGCCATCACCCGACCGCGTGCCGCGTGAGGAAGTCTATGAAATGGAATGGCATGAGTTGCCCGCGGGCAAACTCACACTGCCAAAAGGCAAAACCACTTTGACCGTTGAGGCGCTCACGAAGCCCGGCGCGGAAGTGATGCAATTGAAGTCCGTGTACCTGAAGCGCGAGGACTGATGGCGGAATCGAAGCACGTCGTTGTCATCGGTGGGGGCGTCATTGGTCTGTGCACGGCGTATTACTGCGCGCGGCGCGGGCATCGCGTCACGGTCATCGACCGCGAGAGCGAAGAGCACGAGGGCTGTTCATATGGCAACGCGGGATTGGTGGTGCCCAGCCACTTCATTCCACTGGCCGCGCCCGGCATGGTCAGGCTGGGATTGAAGTGGATGTGGAATCCCGAGTCGCCGTTCTACATCAAGCCGCGGCTCGACGCAGACTTGTTCCGTTGGGCGTTCAACTTCTGGCGGGCGGCGAATGCGGAGCACGTAAAACGCAGCGCCCCATTATTGCGCGATTTGAATGTCGCCAGCCGCGGTTTGTTCGAAGAGCTGGCGACGTTGCCGGGAAACGACTTCGGAATGGTGAAGCGCGGCTGCCTGGTGCTCTGCCGAACGCCGCAGAGGCTTGATCACGAAGCCGAAATTGTTGAAGAAGCGAACCGGCTTGGCGTTCCTGCGGAAGTGCTCGATTCAAAACAGACTGCGGCACGCGATCCGGGCGTGCGTATGGATGTAGCCGGTTCGGTTTATTTCCCTACGGATTGCCATCTCACACCAGCTCGGTTTATGGCTGGCTTAAAGCAACAAGCCGCCCGACTCGGCGTCGCGCGGCAATGGAATGTGGAGGCGACCGGTTTCACGAGCCAGGCAGATCGGCTTACTTCACTCCAAACTCAGGCCGGCGAAGTCCGGGCAGACGAATTCGTGCTCGCGGCTGGCTCATGGTCGCCGGAACTCATGCGCCGGCTCGGACTCAAGCTCCCGATGCAGGCGGGTAAAGGCTATAGCCTCACATTGCGAAAGCCGCGCCAGCTTCCACAACTGAGTTCCATTCTTTCGGAGGCCCGCGTGGCGGTGACGCCGATGGACGGTGCGCTCCGCTTCGGCGGCACGATGGAGATTGCAGGTCTCAATGAGAACATCAATCCAGCGCGCGTGCGTGGTATCATCAAGTCGGTGCCTAAATATCTCCCCGAGTTCGGAGCGGAAGATTTTGCGGACGTGAAACCCTGGTGTGGCTTGCGGCCGGTTTCGCCGGACGGATTGCCCTACATCGGACGCCCGCAACGTTTCGGAAATCTGACGGTCGCGACCGGCCACGCGATGATGGGGCTGAGCCTCGGACCCATTACCGGAAAGCTCGTCAGCGAAATCATTTCTGGCGAGAAACCCTCATTTGATCTCACGCTGTTGCACCCAGATCGTTATGCGTAATCAACTTATTGCTTTTGCTGTCATCATCTTCTCGCTTGGCGCTCCGGCCGATGCCATCTCCGCGCAACGCAATGAAGTTGATGCAAAACTCGACACGTTTTTTCGCCGTTACCTCGACGAGCGCTTCGCGATGCACCCGATGGAAGCAACACAACTGGGAGACCATCGCTTCGATGACCAGCTTGACGATCTTTCACCAGCAGCGTTGGAGCGATCATGGCAGCACTTGAAGAACACTCGCGCCAGCCTGCGGAAGGAAATCGAACGTTCGAAGCTTTCGCGTGACGGGCAAATCGATTTCGAGATTTTCGATCATGAACTGGAGACGGCGATTTGGCTGCGCGAAAATACGAAGCCTTACGCCGAAAACCCACGGCTCTACAACGAATACATCAGCGACAGCGTGTTTCTGCTGCTGACGCAGTCGCGATTGCCAAAGGAGACGAACGTGGCAAACGCAATCGCGCGAATGAAACAAATCCCGCGCGTCGTGGCCGCTGCCAAACAGAACTTGAAGAACCCACCGCGTGTGGTGACTGAAACGGCGACGCGACAAAACAAGGGCTCCATCGGTTTCTACGAGAGCGACATTTTTCAGTTTGTCGGCGAATCGCCTCAGTTGCCGGCGCTCAAAGCGGAGTGCGCGCGAGTGGTTCCAGTGTTGAAGGAGTATCAACAGTTTCTTGAAACGGAATTGCTGCCGCGAGCGACGGGCGAATGGCGCATCGGCAGGCGGAAGTTCAGCCGAAAACTGGAACTGGTTCTGGACGCGGACATGAGCGCCACGGACGTACTGCGAGATGCGGAAACCGAGTTCACGCGTGTTCACAACGACATGTATGTGGTCTCCCGGCAGCTTTGGCACCGCTACTTCCCGCGCGAACCGCTGCCGCCCTCGGATGTTGAAGGACGGCGTGCCACAACAGCGCGAGTACTGCGTGCAGTTTCAAAGGAGCATGGCAAGCCGGAGGAATTGGTGGCGGACGCACGTGCGACTGTCGCTAGAATCAAAAGCTTCATTCGCGAGAAAAACATTCTGCGAATGCTGGAACCGGACCGTTGCCAGATCATCGAGATGCCGGAATTTCAGCGCGGAAATTCAGTCGCGTACCTGAACGGCGCGCCACCGCTCGATCCCGATGCGCCAAGCATGTATGCGATTTCGCCGCCGGCCAAGGACTGGAGTGCAAAGCAAACGCAGAGCCTGCTGGAAGAATACAATCGCCACATGCTCCAGATTCTCACGATTCACGAAGCCTATCCCGGGCACTACGTTCAACTGGAATATTCCGCGCGCCATCCATCGTTCATCCGCCGGGTGCTCGGGTCAGGCGTGTACATCGAGGGCTGGGCGGTTTACACCGAGCAGACGTTGCTTGATCAAGGCTACGGTGATGGCGACCTGGCGCTGCGCTTGAATCAATTGAAGTTCTATTTGCGTGCCGTTGCCAACGCGATTCTCGATCACAAGCTGCATTGCGCAAACATGAGCGACGAAGATGCGATGCGGCTGATGATCGATGGCGCATTTCAGTCCGAGGAGGAAGCGCGCCAGAAGCTCATTCGCGCGAAGCAGAGCTCGGTGCAACTCAGCACTTACTTCGTCGGCCGGATGGCCCACGTGCGGTTGCGGGAGAAAATGCAGCGCGAGCTTGGGGACAAATTCGACCTTGCTCGTTATCACGAGGGCGTGCTCACGCAAGGCTCGGTGCCAGTGAAGTATTTGCCGGAGTTGGTCCGCGGGAAATTGCAGCAGTGATTTCGGCTATACGGCAATCTGCGCTTTAATGGTCGGGTGTGGATCGTAGCCAACGAGTTCGAAGTCTTCGAATTTGAATTCGTGAATGTTCTTCACCACAGGATTCAACTTCATCGTCGGCAGCGGTCGCGGCTCGCGAGTGAGTTGCAGCTTCGCCTGATCGAGATGGTTCGAGTAAAGGTGCAGGTCGCCGAATGTGTGGACGAACGTGCCGGCTTTCAGCCCGGTGACTTGCGCGACCATCAGCGTGAGCAGTGCGTAGCTGGCGATGTTGAAGGGCACGCCGAGAAATAGATCCGCGCTGCGCTGGTAAAGCTGGCAGCTCAGTTCGCCTTCCTGCACGAAGAACTGAAACAGCGCGTGACACGGCGGCAATGCCATCTGCTCGATTTCACCGACATTCCATGCACTTACGATTAGCCGCCGGCTGTCGGGGTTCTTTTGAATCTGTTCGATGACGCGGTCGATTTGGTTGATTGAGCATCCGTCGGCAGTTCTCCAGGCGCACCATTGCGCGCCATAGACGCGGCCGAGGTTTCCGTTCGCGTCGGCCCACTCGTCCCAAATCGTCACGCCGTGTTCGTTGAGCCATTTGATGTTTGTGTCGCCGCGTAGGAACCAGAGCAGTTCATAGATGATCGATTTGAGATGCAGCTTCTTGGTTGTGAGCAGCGGAAAACCGTCCGCCAGCGGAAAGCGCGCTTGCGCGCCGAACACGGAGTAAGTGCCCGTGCCGGTGCGGTCGGCCTTGAATTTTCCGCGCTCCAGGACGAGCCGCAAGAGTTGGTGATACTGAATCATAGGCGCTCCGCGATGAACGAACGATGCAGCGAAGGTTTCGCTGCGCCAAGTAAAAGCTCCAACATCCAAGCTCCAAACTCCAGAGAAACACCAAGCTCTAATCTCAAATCGTCTTGGGCGATTCGTTGTTTTTGGAGCTTGGATGTTGGAGCTTCTCTGGAGCTTGGAGCTTGGCGTTTGAAGCTTCAGTCTCTCGCATTTTCTCGAACGGCACCTTGGTCAATTCATACTTCGCCGCCAGTTCGTCCAGAAACGCCACGATGAGTCGTTGCATGGTTCGCTTTTCGCTTTCGAAATAGAGACCCAGCAGCGGCAGCGTAAGCAACAGCATCCACAACCAGGGTTGCGTCGAAACCATCAGGCCGAGCAAGAGCAACTCCAGTCCGCACGCCGACCAAAAGAATACTTTGGCGAGCAGCGACCAGCCCGCGTCCAAACGGCAATGGAACAACTGGTGGCCCTTGCCGACCCATTCCGCGACGGTCGTCAACTGCAACCGGCTCCAGTGTGTGCCGTAGATTTCCACGTCGAACTCGTTCCAGCCCGCGTCGGGTTTGTGCTGCCACTTCTCCTGTTCGAGTTTCTCGACGACGGCGTGGACGAAACTGACGCGTTCCATGCCGGTATGACACCAGTACTGAACTTCATCGAGCGGTTCGCCGCGGTCGATATAAGTGAGCGAAGCAATGCGTTTGAAAGCTTCGGCAGGCGTGGTGTTGATGCGCAAGCGGCCTTCATATCGCGCCCAGCCGCGCGCGATGGGTTGAAGGAAGCAGAGCAGTGCGACGAGCGGGCGCGACCAGAAACGTTGCTTGGCCTTCTCAATTTGTGCCTGCGACGCGGCGGCTACGCAGACAGAAAGCGAAACGCACAAGCTCGTCACGCCGAGAGGCCAGAGAAAATGGAACGGCACCGCAAGCACGAGCAGAGGCAGCGTCACCAGCACGTGATACTCGAGCGAAGTCGCGAGCATTAGCGCGAACGCGGGCGGCGGAGAGTAAAGAGTTTGAAACCATCCGCCCGCGAACGGCCCGTGATAGATGACCGAGCGCCGCACCACCACGCCCATGTTCGACGCGCTATAGATGCGGCCGCGCCAGATGCTGCCGCCAGCGGGATTGAAGTATTCGGGATGCTTCGTCATCAACAGCGCCTCGGCCTCGCCGTAGCCGGATTGTTGCTTGAGATATGCCTGCACCGTGGAGCGGCGGTAGTGCCAGACGAAGCCCGGCGGGCTGAATCCGATGCGGTAGCCGAACTGTTGCAATCGCCAGCACACGTCCACGTCATCACCGGCTTTGCGGTAAATCGGATCGAAACAGCCGACTTCCTCCAGCGCCCATTTGTAGAAAGCCATGTTGCAGCCGGGAATGTGCTCGGCGTCCCGGTCGTTCAACATCACGTGCGCGGGGCCGCCGGGCGAAACCATGACGGCGGCAGCGATCCATGAATCTTCGGGCGGAAGAAAGTTGTGCCCGCCCACCCCGGCAAAATCGCTGCTCAGTAAATCGCCAATGAGGTAGAAGAGCCAATCCTCATCCGCGCGGCAGTCGGAGTCGGTAAACGCGACGACTTCGCCAGTCGCTGCGGCGATGCCGGTGTTGCGCGCGACGGACAGACCCTTGTTCTCCTGATGGATGTAACGGACGCGCGGGTGATCCGAAACAATGCGACACGTTGAGTCCGTCGAGCCATCATCGACGAGAATGATTTCGTAGTCGGGGTAGTTGAGCCGTTCGAGCGAGGCGAGGCAGATTTCCAGCGTGCGCGCGCCGTTGTAGCTCGCGACGACGACTGACACGCGCGGATAGCTCGGGAGCGGAAAATACGGCGCGGCGGTGAAGGCGCGTTGCACGGCGAAAAAGGAATCTTTCGGCTCGCGGTCACGCGTGGTGAGTCCCATGGACCAGTCTTCGATCTGGATGCCATTGCGAAACCAATCATCCGTGAAGCTAAAGATGAAAATCCCGGCGAGGCCGCGCTGAAAACCAGCTTCAATCTGCCACGAAAGAATCTCGCACTTGTGCTCTTCGCCTTCGCGCAACGAGTCGATGCCCGTTTCGCCAATGATGAGCGGCTTGGTGTCCGCGATCATCTGGAGGCGCGCGATGTAATTCTCGAACGCACGGCGCTGGTGCAGATAGACATTGAAGCAATGGAAGTCGATGTTCTGTGGGCGCAGAAATTCCGTGGGCGGAAAGCTGCCGAATGTGCAGAGGCATTCCGGGTCAATCGTCTTCGCTTCATTGACCAGCTCCTCGATGAACTCGGCTACGCGCACGGGCCCGCTCCAGCGCACGATGTCGCTGGGGATTTCGTTCACGACGCTGAATGCGAATACGGCCGGGTGCCGCGCGCACAACGCGACGGCTTCGCGCACGGTGGCCTTGGCTTCGTTGCGCAGCGTGCGAGAGTCGAGAAAGCAACGGTCCTTTCGCCACGGAATATCGACGAGCACCTTCAGGTTGTGTTCGTGCGCGAGATCCAGGAACCAGTGCGGCGGCACGTGATAAACGCGCAAGGTGTTCGCGCCCAGTTCGCGGATCTGCGCAAAGTCCTTCAGCGTTTGCTCACGCGAAGCATAGCGTTCGCCCGCCGCATTCGGAGCAAAAGGACCGTAAGTGACGCCTTTCGGATAAAACTTCTTCTCGGCAAGCCGGAAGAATTTTCCGTCCACGCGCACGCGTGCACGGCTGCTGGTGCTTGCGGAGGGTGATGCGACGTTAGTGGCGTCGGTCGAACGCAGAGGTTCGACTGTGGCCGCGCCGTTCATGAGTTAATTCAACAACACTTCCGCGATCTGCACCGCATTGAGCGCCGCGCCTTTGAGCAACTGATCGCCAGAGACCCAGAAGCACAGTCCGTTGTCCATCGCGCAATCTTTGCGGATGCGGCCCACGGCGCAGTTGTAACGTTCTGCCACGTAGAGGGGCAGGGGATAGACCTTGTTGGCCGGGTCATCCATAACTTCAAGACCGGGCGCCTTCGCCAGCACTTCACGCGCTGAATCCGGCGTGATGGGCTGCTGAAATTCCGCTGAGACTGCTACCGAATGCGCGCGATAGACGGGCACGCGCACGCAAGTGACGCTCGCACGGAAACTCGGATGATGCATGATTTTCCGCCCCTCGTTCTGCATCTTCATTTCCTCCTTCGTATAACCGTCCGGCAAGAACGAATCGACGTGCGGCAAAACGTTGAAGGCGATTTGGTGGGGATAAACTTCCTTTGTCGCCGGCTTGCCCGCGACGATTTCATCCACCTGCCGGCGCAATTCTTCAATGGCTTTGGCGCCAGTGCCGGACACCGCCTGATAGCTCGACGCAAAAATGCGCGTGACGCCAAATGCCTGGTGCAACGGATACAACGCCATGAGCGTGATGGCCGTCGTGCAATTCGGATTGGCGATGATGCCCTTGTGCCACTTCACGTCAGCGGAATTGATCTCGGGAATGACGAGCGGGACACTGTCATCCTGCCGAAACGCGCTGGAGTTGTCCACGACCACGCAATTACTGCGTGCAGCGTGCGGAGCAAATTCCTTCGAGATGCTGCCGCCGGCACTGAACAGCGCTACGTCGATTCCCTTGAACGCGTCCGCCTTGAGTTCCTGGACCGAAATTTGTTCGCCTTTGAACTTCAGTTTCTTGCCAACGGAACGGGCGGAGGCGAGCAACGTCAGTTTGCTCACCGGAAAATTACGCTTTTCCAGCGTCTTGATCATCTCGATGCCGACGGCTCCCGTCGCACCGACTACGGCCACATGCGGATTTCGGTTCATAACAAAGGGGCGGCAGTATATCGGCGGGCAAGTGAGTGTCAAATGGCGTGCAGAACCGGGGCAATGACGGTTTGCTCGCGCGCTCTGTTTGCGCCAGTTTCCCGTCGTGACATCGCAGTTTTCTCTCGAACACATCGGCCTGGCCGCACAGGACCCAACAGCGTTGAAGGATTGGTACGAGCGTGTGCTCGGCGCGCGCGTGATGTACAACAGCGCCAATATTCCTCCGACTTACTTCGTTGAGTTGCCTGGTGGCGTTCGGGTCGAAATTTACCAGGGCAACTATACCATCCCCGAAACCGCTGATAACGGGCTGCAAGGCTGGCGGCACACCGCGCTGAGCGTTGAATCGATTGACGTGGCGAAAGCGGAATTGGAGAAGAAGGGGATCCGTTTCACTGAAAACGTGAAGCCGGCCGGCGGCGGAGGACGCGTTCTGTTTTTTCAGGATTGCGAGGGCAACCTTTTGCACCTGGTCGAGCGTCCGGCTGATTCAGTGTTCCGACGCTGACGCGACGAACCTCGTCCAAAGCAACATGAACGCGGGCGCAAAATCCTGCGGACGCTCCTTCACCCAGGCCGTGACACGCTCTGGAGTGAACCACTCGCCGCGCTCAATCTCTTCCGGGTGCAACGTGAATGGTCCTTCGCTGGCGCACTGATAGAGCCAGACGAATTCCTGCCCCGTCTGCTCACATGCGTTCACTTTGAAAAGGCGCCTGGGACAGGTGTTGACGTTCAATCCGATTTCTTCGTGCAACTCACGAACGACGCACGCGTCATAATCCTCGCCGCAATCGAGGTGGCCCGACGCCGACGAGTCCCACAAGCCGGGCGAGGAATCTTTGCTCATCGAGCGCTTTTGCAGGAACACTTCGCCACGTGAGTTGAAAACGAATACGTGAATGGCGCGATGCTTCAGCCCGGTGCGATGCACTTCGCGGCGGGTTTGGCGCCCGATGACTTCATCGCGTTCGTTGACGACATCGAAAACCTCTTCGCTCATTCGTTTGGAAGGACGAGTTAAACGAGTCCCTGATTTTTTGTGGCCAGAATCTTTGTGAGCGCGACGAATTGCTCAAGGGACAATTTTTCGCCGCGTACATCCGGGCGGAGTTTGAGGGTGTTCAGCGCGGCGGACAATCGTTCGACTGGCCAGTTTTGCTTGAGCAGCTTGGTCATTACTTTCCGCCGTTGTGAAAAGGCGAGCTTCACGACGCGATCAAACATTGCGTGCAGCTCTTCCGCAAGCAGTGGCGTTTCGCGACGGAGCAGCACCACACACGCTGAATCTACCTCCGGCTCTGGAAAGAAGCAGCCGCGCGGAATCTTGAACCACTCCTTCGGCGCGTAGCGCAATTGGAGCAGAAGAGTGAGCACGCCGTAATCATCGTCGTCCACTTTGGCCAGGAGCCGTTTCGCCACTTCAAGCTGCAGCGTCGCTACCATTCGTTCAGGACGTCGTGGGGTTTGCGCAAGCTCAACAAGAATGGGCGACGCGACGGAGTAAGGGAGATTCGCCACGAGCTTCCAATCATGCCAATCGCGCGTGGGGTCGCGGACCACGTTCATAGCGTCCGCGTGGAGCAATTCGAGGTTTTGCTTTTTGGCGAAACGTCCGCGCAACACTTCCATCAGCCGGGCGTCTTTTTCGACGCCGAGCACGTGACCAGCCTTTTCCACCAGCAAGTCCGTGAGAGGTCCGAGGCCAGGCCCGATTTCCAGCACGCTATCTTTCGGCGAAAGGTCGGCCGCCGCTGTGATACGCTTAAGCTGATTCTGGTCGTGAAGGAAATTCTGCCCGAGCGATTTGGTGAGTTGAATGTCGCGGGCCTCCAGCAACTCTCTCATGTCCGAGAGCTTCATCCCTTGACACGCGAACGCAAGATGAGCAGCACGATACCCGCGGCGAGTCCTGCGACCGACCAGGACGTAAAATCAAGCTTTGTGCTTTCGCCATATTCGCCAATTCCTTTGATGCGCGACCATCTGAGCCACGGAGATGTGTTCAGCCCCACGGTAACGGTCCTGACCGGCCCGATGTTCTCGACGTGGAAGGAAAAGAAGACGAGGAATCCGGCGAGAGCCAGCACGAGGAGGACGATTCGAATTCCTGCTTTCATTTAGGAGACTGAAACTCCTATTGGGCGCGCGACGCAATCGTGATTTCCGTCTTCACCGAGTTGGCGATGAAACAGTTTTCGTGTGCAAGGTGGTGCAGGTGTTCTTCATCAGCGGGCGTCGGCAGTTTCGCGCCGGAATAAACGATGCGCGGCTGGAGCTTCACGGAACTAATCCACGGCACGCCTTTGTCGTTCTTCGTCATCACGCCGATCGCTTCGTCATCATAACTGTCCAACTGAAATCCTTCGCGATAGGCGTAGTAGAGAAAGGTGAGCATGTGACAACTCGAGATCGAGGCGACGTAGGCTTCCTCGGGATCGACGTTCGCTTCGTTCGACCATGGCTTGGGCACGACGTGTGGCGATGGCGACGCGGGCACGGTCACGCCACCGTCAAAAATCCACATGTGCTCGCGCGAATACTTGCCTTTCAGAAAGTCGTCGCTCGTTCGTTGCCAACGAATGGTAGCGGTGTGTGAAGACATAAATGTTTAGGCCGCCTTGGTCTCGGCGTGGGCATAAGCGAGATCCTGATCAGGATCGATCCCCCAGCGCTTGCCGATGGCTTCGAGATCGCTGCTTAAACTCCATTTGTCGGGCTCGGCCGTCGTCGTGTGCGAGCGGCTTGCGCCTTTGAGCGCCATGCAACCTTTGTTGTCGCCAATGCGCGCGATGCGCTCCACATCCTCTTCGGAAAGTTTCACGCCGGGCAACGCCGCCAGTTCATCGACTTTCGTTTCGATTGTCTTGTTCGCGGGCGACAATTCCTGAATGAGGGTGGGAATGACGCTTTTGACCGGCGCTTGCGACAGATTCCAGAGGCACGCGAGTTGAAGCATGGTCGCCCCGTACTTCTCACAAAACGGCCGCAGTTGGCTCAGCTTCTCGTTTCCTGCCTCGACCCAGCCCGCAGGGCGGAACGCGCGATGGTCCTGCGCGCCGAACTTGTGTCCTGGCTTCACGTCGTCGTGAAAAATGCCACCGTAGTCCACGACGCGCGTGATGACGCTGACGTCGTGCTGTTTCGCGGCCGGCAAGACCAGCGAGCCAGGCCACGGCTCGAACGGATTCAAGATAATCATGGCCCAATCGATCAGCGGGCCAAAGCGCTCGAAGCTCAGAATGATGTCGAGCGTGAAACCATTGGCTGGCCCCGGCGCGATGCCGATGCGTTCCGTCAGCTTCGCTTCACGCAATGAATCCATCGCCGTCCACACGGCTTCGTTCGTGTAGCCGGTAAGGTCGGGATTGTGCAGCAGAAGCAAATCGAACTTCTCCACCCGACAGCGTTGTAACGACTTTTCCGTCGCCATGCGAAGATAGTCCTTGTACTCGGTTCGAGAACGGAGCGCGGGATCAGTGAAGCGCGGATAACCTTTCGGTCCCTGCCGCTGGCCTTTGTAGAAGTCGTGGCCAACCGCGCCAACGAGGCAGTAACTCTCGCGTGGCAAACCATTCAGTGCACGACCGAGCAATTCGTCCGCCGCGCCGTTGCCATAAACATCCGCGGTCATAAACGTGCGAATGCCTTGCCGGTAAGCGTGTTGAACGACGGAAATCCAGCGCTCATCCGGAAGCGGTTCACCGTAATTCATGAACCGACCGCCGTTCCACGTGCCGTAAGCTGTGCGAGTTACTTCCATAGCTCGCTGAAAATACCAAAATCCAAATCCCAAATCCCAAACAAATTCCAACCGCCCAAACTCCAATCAAATCGCGAGGGGCTGCCAGTTGGAATCTGAGTTTTGGTATTTATTCGCCCTTTGGTGTTTAATCGCCTTCATGTTCAAGCCGTCAGACCTCTTTGACCTGAGCCAGACCGAGCACGCCGCGATTTTCGGCGGCTGCGAGCACGCTTGGGACGCGCTCAAGAAAATCAAAGACTACATCGCAAAGAATGTCCGTCCTGAGTTGCACAATAAATGCCTGGGGGGCGCGTGGGTCGGTGAGATGGTTTTCATCGGTGAAGGCACGGTGCTGGAAGACGGCGTGATGATTAAAGGCCCGGCCATCATTGGGAAGAATTGCCAGATTCGGCACAATGCATACTTGCGCGAGGACGTGATCATCGGCGACGGCTGCATCATCGGAAACTCGTGCGAGTTCAAGAACGCGCTGCTCTTCAATAACGCGCAGGTGCCGCACTTCAGTTATGTGGGTGATTCGATTCTCGGCCACAAAGCGCACCTCGGCGCGGGCGTGAAAATTTCCAATCTCAAAATCACGCCCGGTAACATTTCCGTGGAGTGGGAGAAGAAACGAATCGACACGGGCCTGCGGAAATTCGGCGCGATGATTGGCGATCATGCGGAAGTCGGTTGCAATGCAGTGCTGAATCCCGGCAGCGTCCTGGGCCGCGAATCATTGATTTACCCGAACACGAGCTGGCGCGGAGTGTTGCCGGCGAAACACATCGCGAAGAACCGCGCTGAAGTTGAGGTCGCTTCCCGGAGGTAATGCCGAAGGCTGGAGGCAAAAACTCACCGTTGCCGATTCCATGATGCGCGCCGATAATCCGCGCATGGGTTTGAGGGTCCTCATCGTGCCGGACAAGTTCAAGGGAACGCTCACCGCGGAGGAGGCCGCGGAAGTCATCGCCAGCGGATGGCGCAGCGCCCGCGCAGACGATTCCATTGAGTTGCTTCCCATGAGCGATGGCGGGGACGGGTTTGGAACTATTCTCAGCCGTCTGCTCCACGCGGAAGTTCGCACCACGAAAACAGTCGATGCTGCGCACCGGCCCACTTCCGCCGAGTGGTGGTGGGAACCAGAATCTGCCACGGCCATCGTCGAAGCGGCGCGTGTGAACGGTCTCGCGCAATTACCGCGTGGCAAATATCACCCATTCGAACTCGACACTTTTGGCCTCGGCGAAGTGCTGAAAGATGCGGCGCGCGCGGGCGCGAAACGCTGCGTCATGGGCATCGGCGGCAGTGCCACCAACGACGGCGGCTTCGGCGTGGCGCGCGCGATGGGCTGGGAATTCTTCAATGCCAAGAGCGCCGTCCTCGATCGCTGGACTGATCTGCACACGCTTTCGCAAATCAAAATCCCGCCGCGCGATCGTTGGTTCCCTGACTTCTCCGTGGCCGTGGACGTGAACAACCCGCTGCTCGGCCCGACCGGCTGCACGCGCGTCTATGGGCCGCAAAAGGGGTTGAAGGAAACGGATTTCGAGTTTGCCGAGCGCTGTCTCGGTTGTCTCGCGAGCATCGCGCAGCAGGAGCTTCATCTTGCGACCGCGGCTGAACCGGGCGCGGGCGCAGCGGGCGGACTGGGCTTTGGCCTGCGCACGTTTCTCGGCGCGAAACTGGCTCCGGGGTTTGAACTGTTCGCCCAGCTTGCGGGCCTGACCGCGCGCATCGAGCACGCTGGCGCTGTGGTGACCGGCGAAGGCGCCATCGACGAGCAAACGTTGATGGGCAAAGGAGTCGGCGAACTGGCCGCGCTCTGCCGCAAGCTGAACAAGCCGTGCATTGGACTGGCCGGGATGGTCACTGATGAAGAGAAGGCGCGGCAACTGTTCAGCAAAGTGCATTCGATGACGGCGCTGGCGAGCGACAAGGAAGCGAAAGCGAACGCTGCCAGGTGGCTTGAGGAAATTGCGCGCCGGGCAGCGCAGCAGGTGTGAATTACGGAAAGCTCTAAACACTAGGCTCCTGAGAAGCCCAATACTTCAGATTCCAACGTGCTATTCCGCCCGTGATCGGCGTGTGGCATTTACCCCACTTCAGCACATTCCAACGAAGCACACACAACAACGGGCCGCCCGCCATTGGTCGGAGAGAGTTGAAGCGGCGTAAACGCCGCGCTCCGCAAACCTTCGTTTTCTTCTGTGACAACTGAATCGTTCCGGCTTAGCTCTCGCGCCGATGACTTCGCCACTGCGACTGCGAACACTGCTCGTGCTGGGCCGCGTCTCGAACGTGCCGACTGTATGGTCCAACTGCCTCGCCGGCTGGTTGCTCGGCGGCGGCGGCGACTGGTCGCGGTTTGCGTTGCTCTGCGGGGGCGGCACGTTGCTCTACGTCGGCGGAATGTATTTGAACGATGCGTTCGACGCGGAGTTCGACGCGCAACATCGCCGCGAACGGCCTATTCCATCGGGAGCGATTGAAGAACGAACTGTGTGGCGCATCGGCATCGCGCTGCTCGCCGCGGGCCTGGCGCTGCTCATTCCGCTCGGATTCCAAACCGCAGTGCTCGCCATCCTGCTTTGCGGCTGCATCGTCCTTTACGACGCGGTCCACAAACTGGTGACCGTCTCGCCGGTGTTAATGGCTCTGTGCCGGATTTTTCTATATCTCGTCGCTGCGTCCGCGGCCATCACCGGCATTACCGGCATCGCGGTTTGGAGCGCAGTGGCGCTTGGCTTTTACATTATGGGACTCAGTTACCTGGCGCGCAAAGAAGCGACTGGCGTGGTCATCCAGCGCTGGCCCCAGGCGCTTTTGATTGTGCCGGTGCTCCTGGCGCTGGTGGTGAACGACGGGCCGTATCGTCAGGCCGCGCTTCTGTTGGCCGCGCTGTTCGCGCTTTGGACTGTGCGGTCTTTGCGGGCGGTGTGGTTCCAGCCGCGCAACGTGTCATGGGCCGTTTCGGGTCTGCTGGCCGGCATCGTGTGGGTGGACTTGCTCGCGGTGGCCGACGAACCGCGCGTGGTCGGAGCGGCTTTCATCGGACTATTCCTGCTCGCGATTCTTTTTCAGCGATTCGTCCCGGCGACGTGAAGTGCAAAATCAGAACAGCGGAACAGCTTTTCATCACTGTCCCGCTGCTCGAAGCCGCAATTACTTGATAATCGTCGTGGACGATGATGGCTGTTCCACCACGCGTTCCCGCACGACTGGCCGCTCGGTGTCGCGATCACGTTCGCGTTCCACGATGCGCTCCTTGCGCGAGATGCAGCCCGTACTCATGATCAGAATGGCGATGAAAGTCCCCGCCACGATTCGACTTAGCATTTTCATTTTCCCTCCTTGTCCACTTGAGCGGAAATCGCTCGAAGTTGCGGCAATGTCGGTGCGAGCGGCGGATTCGTCAACCGGCCATGCTGGACGAGGCGGACGGAACTGCGAATCGCCGAGTCCGCGGCGCCACGTTCAGCGGCGATTCAGCCGGTCGTTGGGCGGAAGCTTCTGGACCCGGCGGGTCCGCCGCTCCGTGCGATCAGGCAACCGCTGCAAGTGCGGACGCACCCTGAAGTCCGGCATTCTGCCCGCCTTCGACGGCAATGATGATCGGTGTGCGCGCCGCGCCGCGATCGATGATGATGTTCACCTGGCCAACGGGATTGTTGACGCAGTGCCGCAAGGCCTCCATGGAATTCTCGAACAGCCGCGCGCCTTCCATGCTTTCCACCCACGAATCCATCCCGCGCAGAAACTTGCGCGTCCCCTGGTGTTGTATGCAAATTCTCACGGCCAGAATCTGCGCGAAGAGCCGCGTGAAAGATATTCAGGGGAAGTCCCAAACGTGGCCGCCGGAAAACGGTGAGTCCGTCGCCGTAAAAGTGCCACTGCGATCATCGAGAAAAAAATCAAACGATGGCATCCGGTTCCCGACCTCAGAGGAACTCGTTGATCAAACTTTCGAGAAACTCCTGCCGTCCGCTCTCGACCTTGGGTTCGCCGTTCTTCAGGGCGTGGGCTTCGAGCTTTTTGAAGTCCGCTTTGCCTTTTTCGATTTCGCGGCCGATACCGGAGTCCCACGAGCGGTAGCGCCGCTTCACGAAGTCGGCGAGGCGCCCGTCTTTGCGAATGGCCGCCGCGACTTTCAAGCCGCGCGCGAAAGCGTCCATGCCGGCGATGTGCGCGTGGAACAAATCCTCCGGCTCGAAACTTTCACGGCGCACCTTCGCGTCGAAATTCGTACCGCCCGTCGTGAAGCCGCCCATGTTTAGAATCGTGAGCATGCACTGCGCGGTCAGATAAATGTTCGTCGGGAACTGGTCCGTGTCCCAGCCGAGCATTTCGTCGCCCGTATTCGCGTCGATGGAGCCAAGCGCGTTGGCGGCGGCGGCGACTTCCAGTTCGTGCTGCATGGAATGGCCCGCCAGCGTGGCGTGGTTCGTCTCGATGTTCAGTTGGAAGTGATCGAGCAGATCGTATTCGCGCAAGAAGTTCAGGCACGCGGCGGCGTCCGAATCGTACTGATGTTTCGTCGGCTCCTTCGGCTTGGGTTCGATGTAGAACGGACCTTTGAAGCCAATCTCTTTTTTGTAATCCACGGCGAGGTGCATGAAGCGCCCGAGATGATCCATCTCGCGCTTGAGGTTCGTGTTCAGCAAGGTCGAGTAACCTTCCCGTCCGCCCCAGAAAGTATAGCCAGCGCCTCCCAGTTCGTGCGTGACTTCGAGTGCCTTCTTCACTTGCGCCGCGGCGTAGGCAAACACGCCGGCGAACGGGCTCGTCGCGGCGCCTTGCATGTAGCGCGGTTGGACGAAGAGCTGTGCTGTGCCCCATAGCAGTTTCACGCCCGTATCGCGCTGGAACTTCTTCAATTCCTTTGCGACCGCATCAAGGTTCTTGTTCGACTCGCGCAGGTCTTCGCCTTCGGGCGCGATGTCCCGGTCATGGAAAGCGTAGAAGGGGGCGCCGAGCTTCTGGCAAAACTCGAACATCACCGGCACGCGCTTGAGCGCCATCTGCAGCGAGTTCGTTCCGTCCTCCCACGGCCGGACCGCCGTGCCGATGCCGAACATGTCCGCGCCCATGCCGCGCATCGTGTGCCAGTACACCACCGAGAAGCGCAAATGGTCGCGCATCGATTTGCCTTCGACCTTCTCGTCCGGGTCGTAGTGCTTGAAGGCGAACGGGTTCTTCGATTTCGGTCCTTCGAACTCGATCTTCTTAATCTTTGGAAACGCGTCGGGCATAAACTATGAAATTTGCGCGCGGAGTTTGCTGAGTCCGCCCATGCGCCGCAAGCGCATAGTCGGAAATCAAAGCTGGCAGGAATCGGTACAATCGCGGCGAACGGAGCGCGGCCTATTTTGTGAGTTGCTCTCAGCGCGCAAACGCTGGATTTGTTTTTCTGCTGTGCCATAGTCGGCCCGCGCGAGCGAATCCATGGACGAGTACCCGAGACATTATTGCGGCGTGTTCGGCATTTACGGCCATCCAAATGCCGCGGAACTGACTTACTACGGCCTCTACGCACTGCAGCATCGCGGCCAGGAGAGCGCCGGCATCGTGACGAGCGACGGCAAACAGTTTCGCGTTCATCGCGGCATGGGACTGGTGTCGCAAATTTTCAACGGCGACATTCTGCACAATCTCGTCGGGTCGATGGCCGTGGGTCACACGCGCTATTCCACGACTGGTTCCTCGCACATTCGTAATGCGCAGCCACTCACAGTGGACTGCGCCAAAGGGCAAATTGCCATCGCACACAACGGCAATCTCACGAACGCCGCGCAGCTTCGCGAGCAACTGGAACAGAGGGGATCGATTTTCCAGACGACGGTCGATAGCGAAATCATTTTGCACCTGATGGCGCAGCCGAGCCTCAACGGCCACGGCAACAATTTGATTGAAACGATGCGCCGCATCGAGGGCGCGTTCTCGCTGGTGATCATGACCGAGACGGAACTCATCGGCGTGCGCGACCCGCACGGGTTTCGTCCGCTCTGCATCGGCAAGCTGGGCGATGGCTGGGTGCTTTCGAGCGAGACGTGCGCGCTGGATTTGATTCACGCGAAGTTCGTCCGCGACGTGGAACCGGGTGAGATCGTCATCATCGACGCGAAAGGTTTGCGGAGCATCAAGTACATGCCCGATCACGAGCGGCGCGCGTTCTGCATTTTCGAGTACGTCTATTTCGCGCGGCCGGACAGCACGATTGGCAATCGCAACGTTTACAAGGTGCGCGTGGAAATGGGTCGTGAACTGGCGCGCGAATGCCCGATTAAGGCCGACATCGTCGCGCCGGTGCCGGACAGTGGTAATTGCGCGGCGCTCGGCTACTCGCTCGAAAGCGGCATCCCTTACGAGATGGTGTTCGTGCGCAACCACTACATCGGGCGCAGTTTTCTTCAGCCGTCGCAGTTGATTCGCGACTTCAACGTTCGCGTGAAGTTGAACCTCATTCCCGAACTCGTGAAGGGCAAGCGCGTCATCATCGTGGACGACTCGATCGTGCGCGGCACGACGTGCAAGGCGCGCGTGAACAATTTGAAAGAGGCGGGTGCGAAGGAGGTTCACGTGCTCGTCAGTTGCCCGCCCCACATGAACCCGTGCGTGTATGGCATCGACTTTCCCGACCGCAGCAAGCTGATGGCGGCGAATTATTCGCAGGAGGACATTCGGAAATATCTTAACGCAGACTCGTTGCACTATTTGTCCAAGGACGGAATGGTAAAGGCGACGGGCCTGCCCAAGGATTCGTTCTGCATGGCGTGCTACGACGGCAATTACCCCGTGCAGTACGATCCCACGATGGACAAGCTGATCATGGAGCGGCGGCGTGTCAGCCACGAATCGCTCGGCGAAGCACTGGAGAAAGAGACGGCGCAGATTCGGCTGTTCTAACGTGCCCCGGCATCCTCCCGGACTGCGTTCACGACCAACACGGCTTTTTCTCTTCGGTGTGAGAATCCCGCAGGATGCCGGGGGCACGTTTCACCTTGCCGCCCTTCATTCATCTGGTTATCCCGTCTGCATGGATTCCCGCGAGGCCTTTGTCGCGCTGAACATGATCGACCACGTCGGTCCGGTGCGCGTGCGCCAATTGCTGGAGCATTTCGGCGACGCAGTTTCGATCCTGAAGGCTTCGAAGCAGGAACTCCTTCGCGTGCGCGGCATTGGCGAGGACACGGCGGAGGCAATCGCTTCGTGGGAAAAGAACGTTGACCTCGCCAGCGAACTGAAGCGTTGCGGGGAGTTCGGCTGCCACGTCGTAACGCAGGAGGACGCGGAATATCCTGAATTGCTTCGGCAGATCTATGACCCGCCCATCGTGCTCTACGTCAAAGGCACGTTCGAAAACAAAGACAAGAACGGCGTGGCGATGGTCGGCTCGCGGCAGACGACGCATTACGGGATCGAGATCGCGCGCAAGCTCGCATATCAGCTCGCCTACATCGGGGTGACCGTCGTGAGCGGGGGCGCGCGCGGGATCGACACGGCGGCGCATCAGGGCGCGCTCAGCGGAAAAGGGCGGACGATTTGCGTGCTCGGCACCGGCATCAACATTGTTTTCCCGCCGGAGAACGCAGAACTGTTCGAACGCATCGCGGCGAGCGGCGCGGTCATCACGCAGTACCCCTTCAATCGCAAAGCGGACAAGCAATCGTTCGCGATTCGCAATCGCATCGTGGCCGGGATGACGCTGGGCACGGTCGTCGTGGAAGCCAATCTCACGAGTGGCGCGCTCATCACGGCGAACTTTGCGACGGAATACGGCCGGCAGGTTTTTGCCGTGCCGGGCCGCATCGATTCGCCGCGCAGCAAAGGCTGCCATGAATTGATTAAAAAAGGCGCGAAGCTCTGCGAGGGCGCGGAAGACATTCTGAGCGAGTTCGAATATCTGTTCCCCGCGAGCAACCGACCCCCATCCGTCAGCGAAACCGGAGTCCTGCCCGCGCTGGAACTTTCCGAGAACGAACAGAAAGTCTATGACGTGCTCGATGGCGACCCGACGTCGATTGACGACGTGATTCGCCAGAGCGGCCTGCCCAGTTCAGCGGTATCGGTCGCGCTGCTGAGTTTGGAAATGAAACGCGCCGTGCGGCAGATACCCGGCAAGTTGTTTTTGCGGAATACGTAGCCTGATGTCCGGCGTCGGGGGGATGGGGTGATCACCCCAGTGTTATGAATGCCCGTTTTTCTTCACAGTCAGCTACGACAGAAGAGTAGATTTCTCGACGCGCGCGGAAAGATTCCGGAAATCGCTACGTATCTGTCGGCAGGAAGACCCAATGAGAATCTGTGTTTGCTGCGGAGGAAGGATGAACGTGTGCAGCCCGCGCAATCCAAACATCTGCGTGGATTGCGAGGAACTGACGTTCGACGACTCGCCCGCGACGCTGGCAGAGCAAACCGAGGCTAAGAGCACTCCGCAAGAATCTGCCGATCGAATTGGACTATTGGCATTCGGCGAAGCGTGTCCTGCTCCTCAATTTGACGCCGCCAACCAGGCGCGATGCGCTTGAATAGAAAGAACCAATTATGAAAATAACAAAACAAAGTCCGAAGCTGGCCGCGAGCAGCCTGCTGTCCGTCGTGCTAATCGCCACAGCGCTTTTGGTGTCCGGCGCACCGACAGCCCGCGCGCAACAGGATAGCGGCGCGGGAGTCGTTCCGCCCGACGCGACATTTCACGGAAAAACCTACGGCGAATGGAGCGCGAAGTGGTGGGAGTGGTTTATGGAATTTCCCGTCCAGGATAAACAGGGGAATCCGCTTCCGCATCCGAGCTTTGACGACCCGAACTTCGACGTCCGGGATCATCAGCAGGGAGATGTCTGATTCTTAGCCGAAACCTCACCGATAACCGTTCGCACTTGCGATATTCCCTACGGAAAGTCGCTGTTCGTCGCGTTGCATACTGCGGAAGCTTCGAATCTGGAAGGTCTCGGGAACACTGAGGCGGAGCAACGTGCAACTGCCGAATGGTTTGCCGACCACATCGTGGGCTCGTTCTTCGAAATTGATGGTCATCCGGTCGCAGACATTGACTCTTATCGAGTGGCATCGCCGCAATTCGAGTTCAAAGCTCCAACGCCTTGGGTTTTCGGCGCGACAGGAGGAAAGGGCACCTCAGTCGGCGACGGGTACTATGTGCTGATCGAGCCACTGCCGAAGGGTCGACACACGATCCACTATGGCGGTTCGTTCCACTTCTCGATTGCTGAAGGCGACCCCTTTGATCTCGAACTATCCAGTGATACGACCTACCACCTGAACGTGAAGTAGAAGCCCGGTCCGCTTTGAAGTATGATGATGCGTTCTCCCCGCCGGCCGCAATCCCGGCGGGAATTCAAGCAGATGGTCACGGAAGAAGCCGAGGTGGAACGAATCATCGCGGAGGAATTGAAGCGGCGGGGATGGACGGCGGTAGAGTTTCGGGCCAGGCCCAAGAGTGATGCGAAGCAAATGGCATGAGCGGAGCTCACCACAACCCTGGAATTCAGCGCCGTCTCGAACAAAACTTACAAAATCCAGTGTGCCGACGTACTTCCAGCAGCGCCTTGGACGAAAATTGCGGACGTGATCGCACGCGGCACCAATCGCGTTGAGATCATCACGAACCTAACTACCGGTTCGCAGCGCTATTATCGGATAATCATCCCACGCCAGCCATGAAATGCTGAAGCGGCGCGGGGCGCAATTTCAACTTTGAACTGCCTTCACTCGCCATTACTCTCTGTTCGTGCCACGAAAAGATTCGGAACGCACTCCCGAGCATCGCGGCTTCAACGACATCATCGGTGTCGTGTTGCTGGGAATCGCGCTGTTGCTGTTCGTCGCCATGTCGTCGTTCGATCGACACGACATCGGGACGAACATCACTTCGCCCAACCGGCCGCCGCACAATGCCATCGGTCCGGCAGGGGCATGGATTGCGCACATTTTCTTCCAGGCGTTTGGGGCGGCCGCGTTCGTCATCCCGGTGCTCTGTTTGTTTTTCGGCATCGGGTGCTTTTGGAACGCGCTGCACTATCTGCGCCGGCGCTGGCCGTGGGGATTGGTGCTGTTTCTTTGCTGCGTCGGTTTTCTGTCGCTGTTCACGGACTCGAAAATCATGGATGCGCTGGCGAAGAATCCAAAGCATCCGGGCGCGGGGTTTTTGGAGAACGCGGCGTTCAATCTCGGATCTTCGAGCGCGGGCGGGATTGTCGGCGAATGGTTCAACCAGGTATTTGGCAATTTCGGAAGACCGGGCGCGTCGATCATTTATCTCACCGTCTATGCCATCAGCTTGTTGTATCTCACGAACTTCCGGCTGGGCGACTGGGTGCGTGCGACGTTCGCGAAAAAGAGCGCGGGAAGTGCCGACATGACCGATGAGGAGCGCGAACTGGAGCGGCGCGCGAAGGATTTGGAGAAGCAGGCGAAGAAGTTGCAGGAGCAGGTCGAGAAGGCGCGCCCGGCGAAAGCGGCGAAAGGTGATCGTGAAGACAAGGAGGAAGACAAGGTCGGCCTCGGGGCTGATTTGAAACCGGTGCCTGCGCCCACGGTGCGGGATTTGAGCGTGCCAACGGCAAAGCCGGGAAAAACCGGCAAGACCAAACAACAGCCGGAGCCTGCGAAGGTGATCGAGCCGCCGGATGAAGGTGTGGTGATTCCAGCACACGAGATCGCCGCGGCGACTACGGCGAACATTCTTGGCAATGCCACGGACGCAAAAGCGGACAAAGGAGAGTCTTCGCCGGCGCCAGAGCCGGTGGTAACGATTGATGGCGAAAAGTCCGCGACTGCGAATTCCGCCATCGAGCCAGTGACTGTTCCGGCTCCCGTCCCGAAGCCGAAGGCGCCGAAAAAGAAACCCATCTCGGTGGCGGCCACACCGCAGATTGGCAATTATCAACTGCCTTTCATGGATTTGCTGAATCCGCCGGACCTCACCGTGAAGCCGACGGAGTCGAAAGAGGAATTGATGGCCAATGCGCAGTTGATGAAGAACACGCTGGCTCAGTTCGACATCGATGTGCAACTCGGCGACATCACAAAAGGGCCGACGATTACGCGCTACGAGTTGCACCCGGCCCCGGGCGTGAAGCTGGAAAAAATCACGGCGCTCTCAAACAACATTGCCGCGGCTCTGAAAGCGGAGCGCATTCACATTCTCGCGCCTGTGCCGGGAAAAAGTTCCGTCGGAGTGGAAGTCCCGAACCTCATCAAGACGAAGGTCATCATGCGCGACCTGCTGGAGTCCGAGGATTGGGCGCAGAGCAAAGCCAAAATTCCGCTCGCGCTGGGCAAGGATGTTTATGGGCACCCGATTATCGGCGATCTGGCGGAGATGCCGCATTTGCTCATCGCGGGCAGCACGGGCTCTGGCAAATCGGTTTGCATCAATGCCATTATCGCATCGCTGCTCTACAAGTTTGGCCCGGACCAATTGCGGTTCGTGATGATCGATCCAAAAGTCGTCGAGCTTCAGCAGTACAACACTCTGCCGCATCTTGTCGTGCCGGTGGTGACTGACCCGAAGAAAGTGATCCTCGCGCTGCGCTGGGTCGTGAATGAGATGGAGAAGCGCTACCAGATCTTCGCGAAGGTCGGGGTGCGCAACATCAAATCGTTCAACGAGCGGCCGAAGCACAAGCCGCTTGCCAAGAGCGAGCCGGAGCTCCCGCTCTTTTCGAAGAAAGAAAAAATTGAAACGAACTCGGAAGGTTTTGCCGTGGAGCTGGACGAGGAGATTGTCGTGCCGCGCGACGATGACATCGTCATTCCCGATCATCTGAGCTACATCGTGGTCATCATCGACGAGCTTGCGGACCTGATGCTCGTCGCGCCCGCGGATGTCGAAATGGCCATCGCGCGCATTACGCAGATGGCGCGCGCGGCAGGCATTCATTGCATCGTCGCGACGCAACGGCCTTCGGTCGATGTCATCACCGGCGTCATCAAGGCGAACATTCCGGCACGTATCGCGTTCCAGGTCGCGGCCAAGGTTGATTCGCGCACGATTCTCGACGCGATGGGCGCGGACAAGTTGCTCGGCAAGGGCGACATGCTTTTTCTCCCGCCCGGTTCGGCGAAACTGGTTCGTGCGCAAGGCGCGCTCATCACCGATCAAGAAATTCAAGGCATCGTTGATTTCATCGCCAAGCAGGGCAAACCGAGCTACGAGATGGAAATTCACCAGCAGCTCTCGAAGCCCGTCAGCAATTTCAACATTGAAGAAGGCGCGAGCGAGGAGGATGAAGATCTGATTCAACAGTGCATCGAGGTCATCCGCAGCGAACAAAAGGCGAGTGTTTCACTCATGCAACGGCGCTTGCGCCTGGGCTACACGCGGGCCGCGCGCATCATGGATGAATTGGAGCAACGCGGCATTGTCGGTCCCAGCAAGGGCGCGGAGCCGCGCGACATTCTCATTGATCTGGATGCCGGAAACGCCGATGGCGCGGCGTCCGGCCACGCGGTTTAACCGGCCTTTCTCGGGTTGGAGTTCAAGCTTTAGTTTGGCAAGGACACGCTAAAGCTTGAACTCCAGCTGCGCGCTACTGACCGGCTAAAGCCGGGACTACCACCGGTTCACTCCACGCCAAAAGCCCTTCAGCAATTTCCCGGCTCTGCCGACGAGAAGTGTATGCGATATGTCGGGATTGTAGCGCTGTTCTTGTTGATGGCGTGCAGTGCGGCCGTTTACGGAGCGGCTGCGAGCTTGCGCGTACCCGCGCTTCAGGCTGGCGGCAAAGTATTTTCCAACGCTGTCGTGACCGCGTCAGCGAAGAACAAACTCCTCGTCGAACACGATGGCGGACTCACTTCGGTGAAGCTCTCGGACGTTGACCCGGAAGTGATTCGTGAATTGCATGGGGCGGGCATTGTCAGCGACGCCGCAGCGAAAGAGATTTTGCGCAAGACCCCCAAACAGGAAGTGGCCAAAACGCGCCCACCGGAATCCGATTCCGAATCTGGCGCTACGAACACTGTGGCCGCTGCCGGACCGGGACTTGGAACGAAAGGTTCAATCGCCAATCTGCTCAGCGCGGAAATTCAGAAGGAAGCCCGGGCGCACGGCGCGGACATGGACGCCGAAGCGGCTGCTACCATACTGCCGATGGCCTGGAGGTGGATTCTTTCCGGGCTTCTGATAGCCGCGTGGCTTTGCCGCCGTTGCCTCTATTTCCGGATTGTGGAGACGGCGACCGGCCACACATCCTTTCTGGTTTTCGCGCCGTTCTTTCGCGTGTTCCCGCTCATGAACGCCGCGCACATGTCGTTTCAATGGCTGCTCATACCGTTGTTCGCCGTGGCCGGCCTGTTTGTGCCGCCGGTGTTGGGAGATTCGCCGTGGGTAATCCTGGGTTATTATTCGCTCGTGGGTTTGCTCTGGCTGGCGACGGGCATTCTTTATCTCGTCTGGTGTGTGAAGTTGTGCCGAGCCGTGGACCGCACCGGGTGGCTGGCCCTGCTGCTCATCTGGCCATTGCTCGACTGGATTGCGCTTTTCGTCCTGGCATCGAGTCAGGGCAAACAGCAGGGGCAACCACAGCAGGCGCCAGACGGTACGAAACGACTCGTGCTTGCCATTTGAACTTCTCCACTCCCGGCGTACCTTAGCGCCATGAGGAGTGTGACATTGGCAACATTCAATGACCGGGACCACGCCCAACCCGTGGTCAATCGACTGCAACAAGCGGGCTTTCATGCCCAACTCCATGATGAGACGAAATGGCAGAAACACCGTCTCGCCGAGAAGCTGGCCAGCGTGAAAGTGCAAGTGGAGGAAAACGAATTCGAGACGGCCAGGCGGCAATTGAAGGAGTGGGACGCCACAGAACACTGGCTCGACCAGGCGGTGTGCTGCCCCGAGTGCGGCTCGCCAGATGTCGATTACCCGCAGGTGACGCGGAAGTTCATCATGCCGGCGCTGCACATGCTGTTGTTCAAGCTGCGCCTGGAGGAGAAAATGTTCTATTGCCATACGTGCCATCACACCTGGCCGTTGCGGGTAAAGATGGAGCCGGAACGCGACGCGTTGAACTGGCCGATCAAGAACAGCCCTTTGCACGAGAACACGGACATGACGCCGTAAAGCGTCATCGTTCCGAAATGCCAGGAGTTGCGGACCGCCGAGTCCGCAGTTGGTTTCTCATGCAGGTCTCGCCGATCTTCATGCCAAGGATTCCTGCGGACTCGGCGCGGCTCCAATCCGCTCGAAGTTGCTGATTGATTTTCGCGTCTCGCTGCCTACGTTCGCAGGCAAACAAGGTTATGAAAATCACAACAGCAGTTGTCTCGGTTTTGTTCCCATTCGCATCGCTGGCCGCAGACTCGGAGCCGTTCTTCATCAACAATGCCGACGAGTTCAAAAAGTGCGTGGCGGTGGAAGCGCGTGTGCAGAAGCTGGCTGGCGACATGGGATTCCTCGAAGGCCCGACCTGGCACGCCGGCGGTTTCCTCGTCTTCAGCGACATCCCAAATAACGAGCTGAAGAAATGGACGAAGGACGGCGGCGTGACGACGTTTCGCAAGCCGAGCCAGAACGCGAATGGAAACACGATCGACCTGCAAGGGCGACTCGTGACCTCGGAGCATTCCGGTCGGCGCATTTCGGTGACTGAAAAGGACGGCACGGTGAAGGCCCTGGTGGAGAAATTCGACGGGAAGAAATTCAACTCGCCGAACGACGTGGTGGTGAAGAGCGACGGCACACTGTGGTTCACCGATCCGCCGTATGGGTTGCCGAGAGATCAGCAAAAGGAGCAGGAGGGCAACTACGTTTTTCGCTTCGATCCCAAAGCGGGAAAAACGGCTGTCCTCATCAAGGATTTCGACAGGCCGAACGGTCTGGTGTTCTCGCCGGACGAAAAGAAGCTCTATGTAGCGGATTCTGGCACGCCCAAACACATCCGCGTCTTCGAGGTGAAGGGCGATGGCACGGTGAGCGAGGGCAAAGTCTTCTGCAAAATCGACAAGGGCGGGCCGGATGGCATTCGTTGCGACGCCGATGGGCGCATCTGGTCCAGTGCGGGCGATGGTGTGCAGATTTTTGCGACGGACGGGTCGCTGATCGGGAAGATTCTGGTGCCAGAGTCGCCGGCGAACCTTTGCTTCGGTGGAAACGACGGCAAGACCCTGTTCATTACGGCACGCAAGAGCCTGTATTCGATTCCGGTGCTGGTCGGTGCGGCCAGGAGACCTTAACGGCCACACGCGAGTTAACGTGCAGCCTGCAACGGCCCGCCAATTCACCTGTTGACGCCCCCTTTCAGCGGCCCGTAAGGTTCCTCGCACCGCAGGGCCGCATGGAGCGGTTTGGCGGCTAACTCTTATGCCCGAAGGATACTGCGTTAAGTGCAAAGCCAAAAAGGAGATTTCC
>JGI10216J12902_100717734_pt1 | contig 36260 bp, 36 predicted proteins | sample KanNatreferecore_FD_12902 | JGI IMG/M metagenome (IMG submission 12902)
GGTGACCTGGAGCGTCTGCGCTCCTACTATCTGGATCGCGGCTATATCAACATGGATATCGCGTCGACCCAGGTGTCCATCACCCCGGACAAAAAGCATGTCTACATCACCGTCAACATCAACGAAGGCGAGAAGTACGTCGTTCGTGACGTCAAGCTCAGCGGTGACCTGAAAGTGCCGGAAGACCAGGTCAGGTCGCTGCTGCTGGTTCAAAAAGGCCAGGTGTTCTCGCGCAAAGTCATGACCACTACCTCGGACTTGATCACCCGTCGCCTGGGTAACGAGGGTTACACCTTCGCCAACGTCAACGCCGTGCCGACCCCGCACAATGACGATCACACCGTCGACGTCACCTTCGCCGTGGATCCGGGCAAGCGTGCCTACGTCAACCGCATCAACTTCCGGGGCAACACCAAGACCGACGATAAGGTACTGCGCCGTGAGATGCGCCAGATAGAAGGTGGCTGGGCTTCGACCTACCTGATCGACCAGTCCAAGACCCGTCTGGAACGCCTGGGTTTCTTCAAGGAAGTCAACGTCGAGACCCCGGCGGTAGCGAGCGTCGATGACCAGGTCGATGTGAACTATAGTGTCGAAGAACAGGCGTCCGGCTCGATCACCGCCAGCGTTGGCTTCTCCCAGAGTTCCGGCCTCATCCTCGGCGGTTCGATCACCCAGAACAACTTCCTCGGCACCGGCAATTACGCCAGCCTGGGCCTGACCCGCTCGTCTTACCAAAGCAAGTACAACTTCGGTTTTACCAACCCCTACTTCACGCCGGACGGAGTGAGCCTAGGCTACAACCTGTTCTACAACGCCACTGACTACAACGAATATTACGATGACGATTATTCGTACTACTCCATCAATAGCTATGGCGCCGGAACAACAGTCGGCTACCCGATCAATGAAACCTCACGACTGAGCTTCGGCGTGACGGTGCAACATGACAGCATCGAAGCAGGCACCTACAGCGCCGATGAGATCTATGACTTCATCGAACGTGAAGGCAAAGAATTCAACAACCTCAAGGCTAACCTCGGTTGGTCGGAGTCGACCCTGAACCGCAGCGTACTGGCCACCCGCGGCCATTCGCAAAACCTGAACCTGATGATGACAGTGCCCGGCAGCGACCTGAATTTCTACAAGCTCGACTACACCGGGCAAGCCTTCTTCTCGGTCACCGACGCCACCTCGCTGCGGTTCCATACCAAGATCGGCTACGGCAACAGCTATGGCTCGACAGAAGGCCTGCCGTTCTATGAAAACTACACCGCCGGAGGCGAAGGTTCGGTGCGCGGTTTCGAAAGCGGCACCCTCGGCCCGCGCAACACTCCGGCCACTGGCACCTATGCCAGCGCTGGGCAGGCGTATTATTCCGACCGGGACACCGAATCACTGGGCGGTAACATCCTCATCACCGGCGGCGTTGAATACCTGTTTCCGATGCCCTTCATCAAAGACAACAAATCCGTGCGCACTTCGGTGTTCTGGGACGTTGGCAGCGTCTACTCCAACAAATGCTACCTTAGCACCACCCAGGGTTGCGACGGGGTCGACCTCGACCAGATGGCCAGTTCGGTAGGGGTTGGGGTTACTTGGTATAGCCCGTTGGGGCCATTGAGCGCTAACGTGGCATTCCCGGTACGCACACCCGAAAATGCTGATACACAGGTGTTTCAGTTTTCCTTGGGACAGACGTTTTGAGCTGAACAATGCAGGCTTGGGTAGATGCATCTCAACGCATGCAGTTGAGGTATGGCCGTAGGGGTTCCATTTTGCGTAGGTGCGACGCTGGCCCTCCACTTCATTGAGCAGGTACCAGAAAGTGCCGGCGTCGATTCACGGAATGAAGATCGCATCCCATATTCACTCACAAACAACTTCCCTGGCCTCTCGCCTCAAAGATTGCGGAGAAATACCCAGCTTACGGATGAATACCACCCGTAAATGGCGCCTGTCACGGCAACCCATGTCCCTGGCGATGATTTCCTCGCTCCACCGTATTCCCGGCTGTCTCAAGTTGTAGCTTCTCTACAGCTTTGGCAGGCGACAGGCCGGTTTCCGAATAGAAGATGAGGCTGAATTGCCGCTCTCTAAGATGAGCGACTTTAGCCAAGCTTTCCACCGTAAGCACGCCGGACGGCGCTCGAGCGAGCGTAATCAACCGCCAACTGTATACGATCCGATCCTGGTGCAAGTTTCAACATCTCAGAATGTTGGGACTGACCGCCCGATCTACGGTGGTACATGACTAGGACGCGGGCTATTTTATTGGCGATTTCTGATCCAATATCCTGCTTTCGCGGGCGAAGACGGCAGTTGCCCATCTTGCCGTTAGGGTGACGCTGTGAACTGCCACAACGCGGTGATCACCGGCATGAACACTGATGGTGGTTACTACAAGATCATGCTGGCCGAAACCCGTGGTCTGATACGGGCACCGGAAGAGCTGGATGCGCCGAGTCAGCTTATCCCGGGCCTTCGCTGGGTGTACTGCATCTAACGCTGAGGCATTTTCAGGTGTGTTGTCCTGAAATAGGTGTAAACCTTATTCAGGACGAGACAGTTTTCTTAACCTTACGCGGTAAACGTAGGAACAGCAGTGTTGACATAATGGTAAGCGCACCGAGACTGAGATATGCCATTGAGAAGACATCCATAACACTCGGTTGTGCCAACGTCCCCTCACCCGGATTAAATACCACTAACAATGCACCCGCCATCGAAACGGCCAGGCCAGTCGACAGTTGGGTAATGACCGACATCAAGCTGGTGCCGCCGCTTGCCTGCTGATCATTTAGTTCGATCAGGGTCACGGTGCCCATGGCGGTAAACTGGATGTAGTTAGCGACACCGATCAGCGACAGCAGAGCGATAATCAGCCACAACGATGTTTCCGTACCGACAAGTGCCATGCTGCAAATTAGCACCCCTTGAGCCAGTGTGTTGCAACTGAGCACCGCACGATAACCGAAACGCCGAATCACCCCGCCAATAAACGGCTTGGTGGCCATTCCGGATACGGTCAGCGGGATCATGCTCATCCCCGCTACAGAGGGTGAATGGCCAAGCCCCACTTGCATCATCAACGGCGTCAGGAATGGCATTGCCCCACTGCCCAAGCGCGACATCAGGCTGCCGCTGATGCCGACCGAAAAGCTGCGCAGGCGAAACAGCGACAGCGCAAACAACGGGTATTGGCTGCGTGAAGCATGCAGCCAATACAGCGCCAGCGCGCTCACCGCGATGCTGAAGAACCAGATCGGTGCTTGCAGCGAATCCTGGGACAGGCTTTGCAGACCCTGAATGATTGACAGGGTAAATGCGCCGAACAGCCCGAAACCAACCACGTCAAAGCGCGTTCGTTTGGCCGGGCGAAAATCGGGCATCAACTTGTGAGCCGCGTAACCGCCCAGCAATCCGATCGGCAGGTTGATCGCGAAAATCCAGCGCCAACTGGCGTACTCCACCAGCCATCCGCCAAGGGTTGGTCCCATCAGTTGGCCGACCAGTCCGGGGAATGTGACAAAGCTCATGACCCGCACCAGGTCGCTGCGCGGATAGGCGCGCAGCACCACCAGCCGTCCCACGGGCATCATCAGGGCACCGCCCAGCGCCTGGATGACACGTGCGATGATCAGCGAGTCCAGGGTGTTGACCTGGGTACACAGCAACGACCCGAAGCAGAACAAAATGATCGCCGTGTAAAACGTCTTGCGGGTACCAAAGCGGTCGGCCAACCAGCCGGACGCCGGAATCAGGAGGGCTACGGTAATGAGGTAGGCGATCAACACGCCATGCATGCGCAGCGGGCTTTCTCCCAGGTCGATGGCCATTACCGGCAATGCCGTGTTGAGAATAGTGCCATCCAGCGTTTGCATGAAAAAAGCCACTGCCACCAACCAAGGCAATAAGCGTGCAGTGCGAGGGTCAAGCACAGCCTGTGAGGTCACACATCACCTTTCGTGGATTGTTACCGTCGATCAAAGCGAAACAGGCCACGCAGCATTAAAGCTGCGGGACCTGGGATTGGCGCAGTTGCGCTGTGGGTATAGAGGGTAGGCGCAGGGTTACATCACGCGGGCTCAGCGGCGGGCTGCATCACGCGGACGTCATCGGCGATCAACAGTTCCATATCCGTCAGTTGCTGGATTTCTGCAACAGAGAAGCCCGGCGCAATCTCTTCAAGGACAAAGCGGTTGCCCCGACGCACAAGCAACGCGAGGTCGGTAACGATCACATCGACGCACTGAGGAGCCGTGAGCGGGTACTGGCATTCACGTACAAGCTTGGAGCGGCCTTTGCTGTCGCTGTGCTCCATCACGATGATGAGCTTGCTTGCGCCGGCGATCAGGTCCATCGCGCCGCCAATGCCCCCACCGACCTGGCCCGGTACGCTCCAATTGGCGAGATCGCCGTTTTGCGCCACCTGGTACGCGCCTAATAGCACCGCCGAAAGCTTGCCCGAACGGGCCACTTCAAACGACACGACGCTGTCAAACAATGCGCCGCCCGGCCGCATATCTATAAAGCCTCCAGCCGCGTCGAAGAAGTCAGAATCGGGTACGCCGGAGTCGCTGAGCAGTTCGTAGCCCAATGCACCATTCTCGGCGTGAAGCGTGATGTTTCGCCCGCTGACGTGTGAGGCGACTAATGTCGGCAAGCCGGAGCCCAGATTGACATAACCATGCTCGGGCAAAAGCGCTGCAGCGCGTTTGGCAAACTCCAGCCGCGAAAGCGCCGGCTTGCCGAAGTACTCGCGCCGGGTGTCTGGCGCCCGACGCCCCAATGCCCCCTTGGGTATTGCCACTTTCTTGCTGGCGAGCACTACCCGCGACACAAAAACCCCAGGCAAGCCCACGCGCTCTGGCGGGATAGCGCCAACCTCAACGATTTCCTCAACCTCCACGATGGCGACCCGCGCACCTTTTGCGAAGCTTGGGTGAAAATGCATGCTGCTGCCGCGAAACTCGACGTTGCCATTCGCGTCCGCACGAAAGCCCCGCACCAGCGCGTAGTCAACCGGCAGGGATCGTTCAAGCACGTACTCCTTGCCGTCGAACTCACGCAGTTCCTTGCCTCGCGCCAACGGCGTGCCCACGGTCACCGGGCTATAGAAAGCCGGCAGCCCGGCGCCTGCTGCACGCAGGCGTTCAACGAGTATCCCTTGCGGAACCATTTCCAGTTGCACGTCACCGGCAGCGACGCGTTGCTCCACCAGAGAGGGAAGGCCGGGCCGCGCCGAGAACGACAAAATCACCTTACTGACTTGCCCGTTTTCGAGGAGCAACTCCGGCCGGTATTCGCCAGCACCTAGCGAGTTGGCAACCACGCACAGGTCGCGTGCGCCCTGGTCCCTAAGGGCAATCACCAGGCTGTTCGGGTAGCTATGTCCCACGCCAAAACCGGCAATGGCGACGGATGCGCCGTCGGGAATATCGGCGACGGCGGCCTCGGGTGAAGAAAATATTTTTGTCATGGGGATTACTCAGTAAGGATTGGGCGGAATCGCAACAACGCAGCGCTATCTCCCGCATCGCAGAACACAGCGCTCACGGACTCGCCGATCTGAAGTTGCGTGGCGTCGCAGTCGATGATGTTTGTCATAACGCGCGGACCTTCGTGAAGGTCGACAAAGGCGAGCACATACGAAGGTGTCTCGCGGTATGCACCTTCGCCACGACGAACAATCGTGAAGCTGTAGATCGAACCGCGCCCGGTGGCTTCAAACCATTCGACGGCATTGTGTCCACACTCCGGACAGAACTGGCGCGGGTACCAAATGACAAAACTGCACCGCAAGCAGCGCGGCAGCATGAGTCGGCCCGCCTTGGTCCCCTCCCAGAAGGGTTGGGTTTCCGGGACAACAAGTGGGGAAGGCGCAGGTAGTTCAAAGCCACTCATGCATCACCTCGACCAAGAATTAACGTTGCACTGCACAGGCGCGAGATACCGCCGCCGGTGCCGTGCGCCAGTGCCAATCTGCAATTTTTGACTTGCACTTCTGGATGGGCCTCGCCGCGGAGCTGTCGGACGGCTTCGATGATTTTGATCATGCCGCCCTGATAGCCCGGATGGTTGTTGCACAGGCCGCCGCCGTCCGTATTGATCGGAAGTCGTCCGCCTATACGTAACGCCCCGTCCGCCGAAAACGCGCCGCCCTGCCCCTTCTTGCAAAACCCCAGGTCCTCCAGGGTCATCAGCACCGTAATGGTGAAGGAGTCGTAGATCGACGCGTAATCGATGTCGGCCGGCGTCACCATGGCCTCCTCAAAGGCCGCGGGACCGGACCACACGGCCGCGGTGTAAGTCATGTCCAGACGCCCGCTCATGGTGTGCTTGATCGCTTCGCCATGTCCCCGAATCTCGACCCCTTGGCGCTTCAAGCCGGCGGCGATTTCCGGTGTGGTGACGATCACGGCGCCGCCACCATCGGTGACCACACAGCAATCGAGCCGACGCAGAGGATCGGCGACAAAAGGTGAAGCCAGTACCTCCTCGATCGTGACCGGTTTTCGCAGCAGCGCATTGGGGTTGAATTGTGCGTGATACGAGGCGGCCACTTTTACTTCAGCGAGTTGTCGCGCAGTTGTCCCGTATTCATACATGTGTCGCCGCGCGGCCAGGGCGTAGATCCCCAGGTTAGTTTCACCGTAAGGCGCCTCAAAGGGATACTCGGGGGTGTCCGGCGCCAGCTTCGCACCGCGTACAATGCCGCGAACCCGTGCGCCTTGTGTCACCAGGGCAATGCGACACTTGCCGCTTGCCACGGCCAGAGCCGCGTGGCCGACATGGCACAGGTAGGAAGAACCGCCGGTAAACGTCGAGTCGGTGTAACGCAGATGTTTAAGGCCTATATATTCGGCCAGCGAGATGGCGCCAAAGCCGAGCTGGCCGGTGCAGAAAAAACCATCGACATCCTGCAAGTTAAGTCCCGCATCGGCGAGCGCACCCAGCGCCACCTCCGCGTGAATCTGCTGCGCCGACCGATCCGGTAAATCGCGGCCGGGGTGCTCGTATGCACCTACAATTACCGCCTTTGCGTTTAAGCTCACGTCGTACTCCAGGACACATTGCGATAACTGCACATTAATTGTCATGGAGCCGCGCTGCCATGCACGCTGTACAAGTGTCCGCAGTGTGAATCTATGGGTTCTGCAGGGTGTGGCCGCCCGCTCAAAACGCTCGGCGAACGCGGCGGCCTGAGGGTTAGTATTATTGAGCCCTTGCGAGCTCGAAGCGTTGAGCGAGCTTGATTCGCCATTGCTCAATGCTCTGAAACCCGGGGCGGGTCCGGCACAACGCTTCGGTCTCGCGACGCAAGACCGCTTCGGGTTGATCCAGATCGATCGGGGCCCGGAACGGCTGGTCGACATACCACGGTGTATCGACGAACGCCTCGGCGCGGTTGCCTTCGGGGTCGCGGAAATAAATCGACCAGGCCGTGCCATGCGTGATGATGTCGAGGTCTTCGACCGCTTCACCCTTGAGCGCCGTGCCGATGCGTTTCAACTCCGCCAGACTCGACAAGCGAAAGGAGATCTGATTGATCACCCGCGAGTGGTCGTCGGCCGCCCTGCCGTTGGCGATGACGAACTGGTGATGGACCTCAGGTTCTGAAGTCAGAAAAACAATCGACCGCTCCGGCCCGCGCTTTATGTCGCTGATGACAAAACCGAATACGCGCTGATAGAAACCCAGCATGGCGTCGAAGTCGCGCACGTGAATGCCCACATGTCCCAAGTCCATAGTCTTTAACCTTGTTAGTTAGAATGGCGCAGCTCAATGATGACGGACGGGCAACGGAAACCGCTCCAGGTAAGTCATGAACTCCGGCTCCAGATCGATCTGAAGCGCCGCCATGATGCGAACCATGCCGTTGTATTCGCCGATGGCGATGAGTAAATCGATGAGCGATTCGGCATCCAGCGCTTCACTTAGCACCGCGAATGTCGCATCACTCAGGTTAAGCCGCTCGGTCATCTCGCGGGCGGCCTGCAACACTGCACGGGCCAGCGGCTCGAGTGTGGTGGCCTGACCGGCGCTGTCGGCGGCAATAGCCAGGATGTCCGCCTCGCTGACACCGAACGAGAGCGCGACATCGACGTGGTGGGCGTATTCGTATTCGCTGCCGGTGGAATACCCCACCTGCAAAATCGCCAGTTCGCGCAGGCGCGGGTTGAGCGTGCTCTCGTGCCGCAGGTACATCCCAGTGCCGGCGACATGTCGGGCTCCGCGTGGGCTGTTGGCGAGCGCGCGCGTGATGTTGGATTTCATGCGTGGCATGTCCTGGAATTCAGGAGCCAGGTCTTCTCGATCGAGATAGCGTACGCGTGCCATGATCAGACGCCCCCGCCAACGATCAACGCCAATGGATCAAGGCCAGCGCGCGCAAACTCCACGATCTGCTCCTCATAACCCACTTGTGAACTGATTAAAAACGTCTCTTGCTGGAGGCCCTCGACCAGCGTGGACGCAGCGAACTCTGCCGTCGCGGGCTTGCCGCGCCGGGGGTCAACACCGTCGAGAAACTCTGCCATGCTCGGGATCGCGGTGCCGGAGGTTGTCAGGCTTTGACCGCCAGGGCGATCGGACGTGGCCGTGATGCCTGGACAGAAAACCGACACGCGCACGCCATGGGGTTTAAGCGCGTGCGCCAGCCCGTAACTCATGGCGAGCTGAGCACCTTTGGTCGTCGTGTAGGGAATTTGAAAGCGCGTGGGTGGATCGGGCAGGATGGCAAGGGATGATGCGGTGTTGACCAGGTAACCACTGCCCCGCTCCATCATGGAGGGCAAAACGGCGCTGATCATGCGCACGTAGCCCAGCACGTTCACTTGCAGCGCGGTTTCCCAAGCCGCAAAAGGAATGTCCTCGATACGCCCGGCAATGGGCGGCATCGAGGCATTGTTGATCAGCACGTCGACCGGACCATAGGTGGCAACGACCGTCGCCATCAACGCAGCGACGTCCTCATCTTGGGTAACGTCGCACCGCACGCCTATCGCATCGCCGCCTTCGAGTTGAATCGATTTCGCTGCTTCCTCGGCCTTTTCGCCGTTGAGATCAGCGATGACGACACGGCTGCCCAACAGGGCTAATTTCTTAGCGGTCATGCGGCCGATACCGGTTGCAGCTCCGGTGATCAGGACAGTCTTATTCGCAAATTCCATCAGTCTTTTCCCATGTCAAAGATCTCATTCAGAAATACGCCCAGCGCCGCCCAGGAACGTTGATCGGCCGATGCCGAGTAACCGAAGCCGGGGCGCGGATTGCTGCCGGCCTCGGGACTGGTAAAACCATGGCCGGTGCCGCCATACAGGTGAACTTGCCAATCAACCCCTGCCGCGGACATTTCCTGCGTGAACGCGGTAATTTGTTCCGTAGGCACCAGGGGGTCGGACGCACCCGAGCACACCAGCACCTTGCCCTGGATCTGGTTGGCGGTATCGGCCTGTGTCGCAACCAAGGCGCCATGGAATACCCCGACGCCCAGCAGCGGTGCGCCAGTGCGCGCCAGTTCCAGCGCGCACCAACCGCCAAAGCAGTAACCGATCACCAGCATGCGCTGGGGGTCCACCTGTGGAACCTGCGCGAGCGCTTGGAGGCTCGCTTGCAGACGCTGGACCAGCCGCTCGGGTTGGCTTTTGAGCAGGTCGATACTCGCGCGCATGGCGGTGGGATCGTCGAATAACGCCCCCTCGCCGTGCACATCTGCGGCAAGGGCGACGTAGTTCATCCGGGCAAGGGCCGCCGCGCGCCGGATCACATGTGGCCCGACGCCTGGCGCTTCCGGAAAGATCAGGATGCCGGGCACCTTGCCTTGTGCATCCGGGCATGCCAGCTGACCGCAGAAGCTCAGGCCATCGGCGCTATAGCGAAGCGGCGTTGTACTCACGACAGTTGCTCCCATTCGTCGATCAGCACTGGAACGGGGTGCACCACCGCGTGCACCCCCATGCTGGTGATCAGCTTGCATACGTCCATGATTTCGTTTGGAGTTGCGCCGTTCGCCAGCGCCGCCCGCATATGTTGTCGCACGCCAGGGCCCGATAGCTGCGTGCATTGCGCATAAGCGGCCAAGGCGATCAGATGGCTTTCCTTGGGTGAGAGCAAGCCGTTACTGCCAATCGCGGCCTCGGCAAAATTCAACCAGACTTCATAGAACGCAGGGTCGACATTGATGGCGGCATCGACCTCAGGCAGGGCCGCGCCCAGCAACTGGAGATGCTTGCTGTGTACCGCCTCGACATGCGCCTTATGGTCGCTTGAGGTCAGCACACCCGGCACAAGCTCCTCAAGCGCAGCCGCCCCGAGCAGATAGGTTTGCACGCCGACCGTACTGACAATCATCGCCACCGCGATCAGTTCCTCGAGCGAGGCCCCGAATTGCCGCGCAAAACGCGCATGCTGCCGCACGCCGCGCTCGAAGAAGTGAGTGGGCGAACAATTGGTCGCCACGTAGATCAACTCACGCATCTTCGGCGAGAGGCTGCCACGTTCGGCGGTGTAGGCGGACAACTCCAGGTACGCCGCCACATAGGCCGGGTTGCTGTGCATCAGCCGTTCCCAGTCATCGTTCCAATAACCGCGTCGCTGTTTGAAACTCTCCCGGATGCGGGAGGCCGTCGCTTCAGTGGGCATGGTCGCTTTCCTTAGAACGGTGACAAGGGCGCGAAGCCGAAGTGAATGCGCGCAAAGTTCACGGCGGTTCGGTCCATCTGCTGGGTGAAGTGCGTGCGTTGTATCACCAGGTCACGGTAGTAGCGCCCAAGCATCGACGTGCTTTGGCCGATCTGGGTACCTGCAGTGGTGAAGAGGCGATCTGCCGCTTCGAAGGCCAGACGTGTCGCCTGCTGGACCATCAGGAATATCCGCCGGTCCTCCTCCTCCGAGAATTCGATACCCTGCTCTGACTGTGCCGTGCAGGCATCCATGTAATCCTGCGCCGCCTTGAGAAGCGCGGCGTCGGCATTGTCCATCAGCGCCTGCGCCACACCGAAGTAGTGCTGAAACTCGTGGTGCTCCATGAGCTTTGTCTTGGGCGCGAAGCGCATGGGTTTGTTTCGCAGCAACTCGTCGTAGAGGTCGAGCATGCCCCGTGCGGTCCCCATCGACACAGCACCGCCCTCAATCATGAAGAACCCGGCCTTTCGGCCGTTGTACATCGGATTGGGATGAACCTTGTCGCCAGTGGCGCCCACCCACATCGCCAGCGGTGACACCCGGTGCTCCGGCACAAACAGGTTTTCAACAACCACCCGGCGTGAGCCGGTGCCCTGCATGCCGAGCATGTTCCAGTTATCGATGATCGAATAGTCTTGGCGATCGATCAGCATCAGGACCGGCTTGGGCGCGGCACCTTCCTGCGCAATCAGGCCGCTTGCCATGATGTGGGTTGCAATGTCGCAGCCAGAGGCGAAATCCCAGAAACCCGAGACAACATACCCACCCGGTACAGGCTGCACGGGTATCGGCGAGCCCAGGGACGGGCAACGGTACTCACCGTAGTTGCCGTACGCTTCGATCTGAGCCTGTTCGGAATGATCGGCAAGGATGATCGGATGGCCAGAGGTCAACGCCAGCACCCAGCCACTTGAAGGACAGCCTCGGGCGACTTCGCTCATCACCCGAACATAGGTGGTCAGATCGAATTCGTAGCCCCCGAATCGGCGCGGCTGCACCACACGGTAAAAGCCTGCGTTGATAAACTCCTCATTGGTTTGCGCCAGGAGGCGACCTTCTAATTCGGTGCTCGCCTGCCGATCGCGCAAGGTCTGACGCATCGCCGTGGCACGGCGGATCATCTCCTGCGGCGTCAGGCTGGCCTCGGGAATCGGGATTGCGCCGCCAGCCGTCGACGCCGGATGTGATCTGTGCCGACCACGAGCTTGTTCAGCGTCGATCACGGCTGCTTACTCCCTTCGCGTTGATCGCGTTCTGCGAACAATTGTCGAGCCAGGTCGGCGGCTTTGAGCTCGAACTGCAACCCTGGGTTGGTACGGGCCATGGAGATATCACGGAAATAGCGCTGCATGCGCGTTCCATTTTTCGCAGCAGCACTGGTTGCGGACGCGCGATACAACATGTCCACCGCCTCGAATGACAGTTGCGCCGCATGCTGCAGCCCCGCCTGCAGGCGCTGGTCATCCGAGCGCAAGTAGGTGCGTTTGCCTTCCATGCTCAGGCGTGCCAGGTCCATATATTCCTGCGCTGCGCCAACCACTGCGTGACGTGCCGCTTCAAGCTTGCCAAGGGCAATCCCATAAGGGCGCTGGTAATCAGGGTGTTCCGATTGCAGCACTGCGTTAGGACCAAAGGCCTTGCGGGCACGAATGATGTTCTCGTACTCATCCAGCGCGGCAAAGCCAACGCCCACCATGATCGAGCTGATCTCGGTCTGAAAAAAACCCAACGTGCCGCCGGCGTACATCGGGTTGCCATGCAACCGCGCACCTTCGGTGCCTTGAGAGATATTCGGCGCGAAGAAATCCTCGCGCACCAGGAAGTGTTCCGGAATCCAGGCGCTGTGCATCTCCACGCTGTTGGAACCGCTGGCGCGCATGCCGATGAAGTCGCCCCAGTTGTCGAGCATCTTCCACTCCGAGCGCGGCACCAACGCCACCGCTGCCTGCGGCGCGCCGCCTTCCTCGATGATTCTGACACCGACCATCACGTGGGTTGAGTACGGTACTCCGGAGCAATAATCCCAGGTACCTTCCAGGCGCCAGCCACCATCCGCTCGGGTGGCGGTACCTGATGGAATGGCGCGTGCCGCTGCGGCGAAGTGCCCATCGCCCCCAAAAGCTTCGAGCTGCGCGCTCTCGCCAAACAGTTGCGCCACATTCAGTGCGTGCCCCGCCGACAACGCCAGGCACCAGGCACTCCCCGGACAGCCGCGCGCAATCTCCATGACCATGCGCGCGAACGTCGGCACGTCGAATTCGTATCCACCATAACGTTGCGGCTGCAAGGTCCGATAAAAGCCCGCCTCCTCAAACGCCTTATGCATTTGCGGCGAATAGGTTCCGCGCTCTTCCGCGGCGGCCTGCCCCTCCAGCAACGCAGGTCGCAATGCCACCGCCCGCGCGATCAATGTTTCGGCAGTCAAGCCTGGCTCAGGCGGCGCCATGTAACCGGCCATGTTTTTCTTAAGCGTACTGACCATCGGTATCTCCTTAGCAATCTTCTATGGATAGCTACTATGAGAAACCACAGTAGTCCTCCCGTATCAGGTGGAACAAGATGCGGTTGATGGCTGTCCGGCCTGTGTATCTGAGGCCGAAATCGGCAAGCCAAACGTCGACCAGGATGCCGACAGGCGCGTCCGGCGGTGTGGAGCCGACACTGCGCCAACCCCCGACGCTGTGCCGAGGGGCCGTGCGCACTCAAATCACCCAGGCCGCTGAGCGGCGCGTCGATTTACCAACGCGTGTTTGGTGTATAACCTTGATCGTTGAGGAGGATGAATCACGGCAGGCTGGGTGTTATTCGACAAACACCGGACTCAGGCACGCCGCCCCCTTCAATGGCTACTTCATCCCGCATACAAAAAATCGACCAAAACGAACGCCGGGAAACGCTCATGACTTATAAGACGATTTGTTCGCTGGACCGAGGACTCAGAGTGCTTGAGTACCTCAATACGGTTCGCGCCTCCACCGTGCATGAGATCGCTCTCGAGCTTCAACTTCCACGCCCCACCGTGTATCGCATCCTCGAAACCCTGGAGGACCGCGGGCTGCTCTACCGCAGTGTTTCCGACAGCGTATTTCGCTTGACCGACGCGGTGCGCCAGTTGAGCGCAGGGTTCACCGATGAAGAGTGGATTCGCACCCTCGGGGCGCCGCTGCTGCAGCGCCTGGGCGAGAAGGTATTGTGGCCAACCGATCTGGCGACCTTCGAACGCGATGCGATGATCATTCGGGAAAGCACCCATAGCTTCAGCCCCTTCTCAGTCGACGTAGGGATGATCGGACGCAAACGCCACCTTCTGAAAAGTCCGCTTGGGCGCGCGTATCTCGCATTTTGTCCCGAGGACGAACGTGAGGACATTCTCGCCTCACTGCGCTGCTCGCAGGATCCGGACAACGCCTTGAGCCGTGACGAAGCGTTCCTGCAAAAAATGATCAGCAGCTCGCACGCCAATGGCTACAGCAACTGCCGCGATCTGGAGCATCCCAAGTGCGCCAGCATCGCCGTCCCCATCATGTACAAACAGAGCGTGATCGCCTGTATCAACATTGTTTGGGTGGCCGCGACGATTGATTACGAAGAGGTGGTCAGCCGTTACCTGCCTGACCTCTTGCAGACCAAGCTCGACATGGAAGCCGGCCTGATAAAGATGGGTTTCGAGCGCTCGCGGGGTTAACCGCGAGTTCAACCGCAACACACTGGAAGCACCGTCACATCGACCCGATATGACCCTTGATCCACCCGCGAACACATGGACGTTCGCGGGGACGGACCGTCACTCCGTGCGTGCGTTTTTTCAGCTGCCGAATTGCGTCTTCAGACCTTCCAGTGCGCCATCGATATCTGCGCCGATACCCTTGGGCGCCAACTCCACCATGGGCGGAGGAACATCCGCTTCAATGGTATAGGTGACGTCGGAGCCCGAGCCGTCAGCGACCACTACAAAGGTTGCATCCAGGCTCTTGATCGGCGGTGCACCTGGTGGGGTTTCCTGGCCAGGAACGAGCTCGTAGGTTAACGTCTTCGACTCATCGCTCAGATGCTTGATGCGATCGAGCATGGTGTTGCCACGCTTGAATAACACCTTGCGATCGCCACTGGGCAGCATCTCTACCGAATTGATGTGGGGCTGCCAGGCGGCAAAGCCGGCAAAGTCCTTAACGAATTCCCAAACATCCGACGCGCCAGCTTTCAATTTGACACTCTTGCTCACTGTGACAATCGTCATCGCTACTTCCTCTCTCGGTGGACAGACTGCGGCAGGCAGCCGCATACGCTATTTGGCAGTCGCTATGGTTGTTGAACTCAGGCGACTGCCGTAGACCTTCTAAACGTGCAAGACGTCTCGGAGTCTATCGTGCGCCACGCGCGCGTGATCGTATGTTCTGGCGAGTGTCCGCTGGGTGTACCCATCACACGATTTCCGTATTCGGCACCAGGTTCCAAACCCATCGCACGCCCCCCTCCTCTGTTGGCAACCGACCACCCACCGTGTCTTCAGCCGCTTGCCAGTCCGCCCCCGTACACCCAGCGGACAGCAACCAGGTGTTGGGTTAACTCCATAGGGTCGCTCGTTATGCTTCAGCGCGTTGACTCAACAATAAATACAATGGAGGAAACACATGAAACGCTTTACCAATGTCACGAGCACAAAAACAATTGTCTTCGCACTGGGATTCTCAGCCCTGACCGCGACTGCTGCCGATTCGGGTCGGCAGACTCCAATTGCTTCGACTGATGCAACAAGTAGCGCACAGGATTCGAGCGCTTCAATCGCCGCCGATAGCTCAATCGTTCCCGTCAAAAAGATCATCAAAGGCGTTTTCCTGCAAGCCCAGACTGAAACAGGGCAGAACCCACCGGGTGTCGCGAGTGTCAGCGTACGACCTCCGGCCGATACTCCCCCTCCCGCCAGAAAGGGGCCGCTTAGCGAGTTAGGGGATAAACTTGAAGAGCAAGGATTCACTTTCGGTCTGTTCTTTACCAATGGCTATTTCACAAACCCCTCGGCGGGTATCAAACCGGGCAGTTCCATGGACTCCCCTGCACTGTTCATGTCGGCCAACGCCGATCTGACCAAGCTCCTAGGGGTTCCCAATACACAACTGCACATCACGGAGGCGTGGGAGCCGCTGTCTCAAAACAACGGCGATTACTCCTATAAAGTCGGTTCCTCCCTTGCGCCCTTTCCCGCGACAACCACGAGTTCAAACCTCGTCAAGCTGACACTGTCGCACGACCTCTTTGATAAACAGCTTCACCTTGAATATGGCCGCATGAATCTGGGCGATGATTTCATGGTCGCGACAATGTGCGCCGGATGCATCACATCGACCCCGCTGATCACAGTGGGCGTGCCCCCTTTCGATAAATCACTTTGGGGGGCACGAGCCTCCTACAAACTGTCGCCCCATACTCGCCTGGGATTGGGCGTGACCGAGGACAATTACGGCCTTTTCAGCCAGTCATCCGGATGGGATTGGACCTCTGACACTAGGAAAGGCACGATATGGCTGGGGAATATGACGTACACCAGCGACTTCTCCGACAGCCGATATCCACTGAACGCTGAAGTCGGTGTGTACCACAACACAAGTCCTTACAGGGATGACCTGGACAACACGGACGGATCGACTCAGTCGCAGAATCCTTTTGGCACTGCGGTTAAACATGACAGCGGCACTTCGGGATTTTACGGCCAGGCAAGAAAGGTCGTCTGGACCAAAGCAAACGCGGACGGCATCGTTCCACCTCACGTTGCGGTGTACGGGGGCGCGTTTGTCACCCCAGGCTCCGGTCAGTCATTTCCCCTCGAACTGTACGCAGGTAGCGAATATGGTGGCTTTGTCAAAGGCAATCCGGCGGCACTGGTGGGCTCAACTGTGCGCTATCTCCAGCTGAGCGAAGGGCGCGCTTTAAACGAGCAACAGACCAGCGCGGCAGCCGGCTGGGGCGACGACAACGTTCACCGAGACACGTTCACGTTTGACGTGCACGGTCAGTACGGAGTCGCCCCCGGAGTGCTGGCCAACGCCTCGGCCCAGTACTTCCTGAATCCGAACAGACAAGGTCCAAACGCCTTGGTAGGACCGACTCAAAGCGGCTGGTTGTTCGCCCTGACGTTCGTCATCGATATTGGCCGCATCAGTGGTCTGTCTAGATAAAAAACGTCGACACGCTCGCTACGCCACGCCCTTTCCAGTAACCGCCCACCCTGCACATCGTGCATGGGTGGGTTGCAGAAGGCGCTCTAGACGCGCAAGGCGTTTAAACAGTTGAACCCATTGATTGTCGCGCCGGGCCTCATTGGCCCGAGCGCGCTTCAGACCGTCAGGCCATTTCGAATAGCTTGCCAAACCCACGCACAGGCTCAGTTCGCCCAAGCAGACGCAGGCAGTGCCACAACATCGCCTGATTGCTCGTCACCACCGGCCGCCCCAACTCAGCCTCCAATGTGTCGATGATCGAAGACACGTTGATTGCCGTGCAACTGAGAAAGTAAATGTCGGTGGAATCGTCTCGATAGCTTCGCGCGAGTTCAAGCCATTTGGCAGGCGGTACCGCGGCCATGCTCGTGCCTTCCAGCAAGCCTAATCCAACCTGGCTCACCACCTCATAACCAAAATGCTTGAGATACTCGACCTCACGCAGATTCACCTCCTCGATGTAGGGAGTGATCAGTACGATGCGCTTGGCCCGCAGCACCTTGAAGGCGGCCAGCAACGCATCCGACGTCGCCGTTGCCGGACAACCGCTGGCGTCAGCAATCCGCAAAGACAGCTTTTCACCCATGCTCGGATCAAAAGTCGAGACCGCCGTGCAGTTGAAAACGATCAAGTCCACGGCAGCGTCAGCCAGCAGACTACTGGCTTCCTCGATCTTCTCCGTCATGCCCAGCAACGCGGCTTTTGATGAGCCGGCAAGTTTCAAGCGGGTCGTCAATATGTTAATGCCCGGTGGCAGCATTCGTTGAATCTCGGGTTCGGCCATGGCGTTACTCGAGGGCAACAGCATGCCAATTTTCAGCGGCGGCGCCAGGACGGTTGCCGGTGATGTTTCATCTACGGCGTGAGTGTTCATTTTCGTCTCCTCCGGGAAGATAGGTTGATACGTGATCCAACGCCTCGACACTATTGGCAACCGCCAGGATGTACCGATCGGGGCGAATGATTACCGCCTTGGCATTCAGTTCGTCCAGGTACTGCTGCGCCTCGTCCGGCACGCGTACGACGCCATTGATGTCCCACAGCGTTCTCGTGCCCGGAGACACTGAATCCAGCAACTGGCGATCACCGATAACAGCGAAGTTCGAGCCCACGAATTCATCGAGGGGCACGCCGGATGCGAGTATGGGCTGCGCGAAGATAAACCCTGCAGAAGAGTCCTCGGCCTGATGAAGCCCCGCCCCGAGCCGAGGCACGAGGGAGCTCATTTTTCGAGGCCCCTGGCCGAGCCTGGCGTCTCTTTCCCGGGCTTGTTCGGGGTCGATTGTCTGGATGATTTCGCCGACTTCGATCGCGTGCTCGATGGTCGCGCGAACGTGGGCAGACCGCTCCTGTTCATAGGTATCTAGCAGGTCCGCCGATGCGCGCCCCTTGATCACCCAGTCCAGCTTCCAGGCCAGGTTGGAAGCGTCCCGCAGACCTGCACACAACCCTTGACCGAGGAAAGGAGGCATCTGGTGAGCGGCATCCCCGGCCAGCATTACCCGCGACCGGCGCCACGGGTGGGCAATAACCCCATGGAACATATAAGTCACGGCGCGTTCGATTTGCGCGTCGCCGGGAACCAGCCACGGTGACAACAACCCCCAGACGCCTTCAGGCGAGGTAAGTGCCTCGATGTCATCACCCGGCATGACCATGAATTCCCAGCGTCGCCGCTGGCCAACACACCGCATGTAGGTCGTGGGCCGCAGGGGATCGCAGAATTGCACGGTACCGTCGGTGAGTCCCTCGACTTCCCGGTTCATGATCAGGTCGACCACCAGCCATTTTTCGTGGCTGCCCAAGTCCTCCAGGGGCACGTCGAGGATGCCGCGCACCGGCGATCTGCCGCCATCGCAGCCGATCAAATACTGCCCGTTGACGACTTCTGGCGTGGTTTTACCTCGGGCGATGAATTGTGCCTGAACCCCGTCTTCCGATTGCACCACGGACACCAGTTCGCATCCGGTCCTGATGCTCACTTGCGCAAAGCGATCGAGCCCTTTTCGTAAAACGGCTTCCAGCGCCGGCTGGTGAAACCGATAGCTGGGGTGCCAGTTGTGCGGGCCGACGGTGTCCGGCCTGGGCCAGCTCAAAATCACCTCGCGATTGAGGTTCACAAAGGTCATGCCGGGGTTCACATGCGTGAACGGCAGCGCCTCTTCGGCCAGCCCGATCGACTGCAACACGCGCATGATTTCACCATCGAAATGCGTCGCTCGCGGCAGAGGAAAAGTCTCGTCGATGGCTTCTATCACCGTCACCGACAGCCCAAAGGTCCCAAGCAGATTGGCGAGGGTGGCTCCCGTAGGCCCGAGTCCAACAATAATGACGTCTGAATAATTACTCATGACAATGCTCATGATGGGGGGTTGATCCAGAGGGCTTAGCGCTCCTGTAAAGCGAGCCCCGTTAGTTGCGAGGGTGAGTCAATTGAGGCGAATCCCGTTGCGACTCACGTCGGTCGATGTCCGCGAGGTGATTCCACACGCTGGCGCGAGCAGGCGCCGAGTCCGCAACCTCCAGGCAGAGGTTCTCGATGTCCAAGGCTGTGCTCGGCTCGAGCAGGTCCCTGGACAGCCGGCGAAACTTTTGTCTCGCCTCGTCGATTTGAAAGGGCCGCTGCGGATCGCCCCAGGCATGAATGATTGTCTGGCTGGCGATGACCCGATCACCGATGAGCAGCTCCACCACCGCCGGATAGGATTGCGGTGTCGCTGCTTGCAGTTGCTCGTCAGCCACCACGTCAACCTTGTCGGCAAGACGCGTCATCTCAACCCCGCGATGAGCCTGCGCACGCTCCACGTCCAGCAGCTCATCGGGCATGACGCCCACCAGCGCGAGGTTGTAGGCGCAACTTGTAACACGGGACAGCCGGCTGATCTCCACGTCGTAATGCGCCACCATGTTCGCGTGTGAAGGAGGCAATCGAACGCGCACCGCCGTCAGCGACTCGTGGGCGATACCTTGGTCAAGCAACTGCCGGAAGCCGAACATGGCGGCGATGTTGTGCTTCGCCGCGCAGTAAGGCTTGATGCTCGCTCGCAGGATCGCGGGACGGCCCTGCAAGATACTTGCGATGCGCTCGTGGGAGAGGGTGAGCCCACGCATAGGCGACGCCTGATCATTCTCAAGCAGGCCCCGGTCACCGGTGAAGCCCGCTGCAGCGCTCATGGCAGCAGCGCAACCGGTTCGGGCTGCCATCCCGAACAGCAGCCATCTGGCCGAGGTTCCTCGCACCGATGCAACCCCGGCACTCGCATTGCCCCCCGGTCGGCCATTGGATGAAGTCAGCGCAATCGCCAGCGCGTGGGCCGTACGCTCCGCGTCCAGGTTGAGGAGCTTCGCCGTGACGGCGGCCGCCGTGACCGGCGCGAGCAGGAGACTCGGCCAAACACCCTGGTGCAATATTTTCGGGCCCGACACCGCCTCCCCCAGTCCGGTCATCACTTCATAGCCAACGTGAACCGCTTCTGCGAAACGCTCTTGGCCAAGCAAGCCGCGCGGCATGTTCGCAGCCAGGGTCAACGCGGTCATGACCACCAGCGCGCCGGGCGTGGTGCACGATGCCATGTGGATATCGTCGACTTCGGTCAACCTTGCCGTGGCAGTAAACAGCCCTACCGTATCGAGCATCGATGAATTGAACGGTGCATGCCCCCCTCGCAGTCCGTTGAGGAGCCGCCCCTCGCGGGTTGCGCGCCCCGCGATCCAGGCGCCAACGGTATCGAGCACATGCACCGAAAGCGTTTGCGCAGCCGACTCCATTGCGTCGGTGGAAGGCCCCGCGGTCATCCGTTGAGCAAGCGTATCAATGAGGGTCATCGAGAACATTCCTGGGCCGGCGTAGACGCCTGCGGTCACTGAGGCCTGCGGCGCAGTTGCCTCTTCTGCCTGTCGCATCGCCGCACCTGCGCACGGCGCGCTGGACCAAAATTTAGCACACGCAAAATAAACATATCAATTGAATCTTAAATAACGAGAATTCTCCTGTTTTTACACATCTTATAAAAAATATATTAAACATATGATAAATATAACTTTAATCCTAAGATAACCGACAAAAAAGCCAACACAACAGAATTTGTATTTTACGATCAAATCTCACAGTGATAGATTTCAATCAACCCAAACCGTCGCAGCTCGTTTGGCGGCCGATGAGATCCACGTGATCACACAGACACTCCGCCAGCCTCCAAACCTCAAGCCTTTGCCGGTCCTGTGTCCAACCCATCATCAACAAGAGACTCCTGCCAATGAAACTTGCGTTCTTCGATTCATACAGACTCGGCCTGATCGTCGACGACTCGATCGTGGACATTTCGTCATTAATCAGTGGATTTCCCTACGCAAACCCCAACGATGCAATGATTCATCTGATTGAGCGGTTCGATGAATACAAGGACGCACTGCAGAAGGCTCAACGCCTGGGGCAACGGATCAGCCTGTCTGGCGTTCGGCTGCGAGCACCGCTGCCCAAGCCGGGCAACATCGTCTGCATGGCGGTCAATTACATGGAAGACGGCACCCTGGCAGAGCCGCCACTGATCAATGCATTTCATAAAGCATCCTCCTGTGTGATCGGGCCGGGAGACACCCTGGTGCTTCCAGATATCCCGGCAATCGTTTTCGAAGCGGAAGCGGAACTCGCGATCATTATCGGACGCCGGGCCGACAAGGTCGCAGCGGCGGACTGGCGGGACTATGTGTTCGGATACACCAATTTCATGGACGGTTCGGCCCGGGGAATGAAGCCGGAAAAGAACAGTTTCTTCCAGGCAAAGTCGAGGAACACCTTCGCCCCGATGGGCCCATGGATCGTCACCGCGGACGAGATCGCCGACCCGCAGAACCTGGACATCGCCATGAACCTCAATGGCCAACCCCGACAGCGCTTCAATACCAATGACATGGCCCACAGCATCGCAAAAAGTATTGAGTGGCTAAGCCATATCCACCCGCTCGAACCCGGGGACATTATCGCAACGGGCACCAACCATCGCGGCCTTGGCGCCATTCAGGACGGCGACGTCCTCGAACTCTCGGTCGAAGGCCTCGGCACGCTGTCGGTCAACGTCAAAGACGACCTGCGTCGAACCTGGTCGAACGAAACGCGACTGCAAAGGCAAACCCAGGGACTGAACGCGCTCTCCCCGCAGTTGACCGGCAAATATGCGGCCAGCCAATAGAACACGTGCGTTGCAGGCTCTCAGGCTCCAAGGTGGGAGCCTGCGGGCGCGGCGTCGTTTGCTTGCACGCTTAACCTGCGCTGACTACCATGCTGGCGTCCTAACCTCCCTCTGAAGCGCTCAATGTCCAGCCTAACTAAGATGCTGTCGATGCTCGACTTTTTCTCGATCGACAAGGCCACCTGGTCGCCCGAGGATTTGATCGCCGAAACAGGCCTGTCCCGGCCGACGGGATACCGCTACCTCAAGGAACTGTGCGATTCAGGCCTTCTCAGGCGCGCGGAGAACGGTTATTCGCTGGGGCCTCGAATCATCGAGATGGACTACTACATCCGTCAAAGCGACAGGCTTTTGATCGCCTGCCAACCAGTGATGAGCCGACTGGCGCAGGAGACCGGCTGCAACATTTTGCTCGCCAGCATTTATGGCGTGCGCATTCTTGCCGTTCACCAGGAGCAGGGAGAACTGGCGTGCCCCGTCGCCTACGGCCGGGGCCGCCCCATGCCTCTCTTTCGCGGCGGCGGGTCGAAAGTCATCCTCGCTGCGCTTTCGCCAGCCAGGCACAAGCGACTCTATGAAAGCTACGCGGCGCAAATCGCCGAGGCGGGCCTTGGCGACACATGGAAAGCGTTCCGCGCCCAAATGCTCAAGATTCAGCACGAGGGGCATGTCATCTCGGTGGGCCAACTGGATCCCGACGCCGCCGGCGCCGCCGTTCCGCTGTACACAGGCACGTCGCTGGAACCGGCTGCGTTGATTCTGGTGACGACCCGCTCGCGCTTCGCCCTCACCGATCAAGCCAGGTTGATCGAGTTGATGAAGAACAGCGCCCGACAGATTGAACTTGCATCATCACGCGACAGCGCATCAGGCCTGGTGAGCCAGCATCACCCCGTGCAATAAACAGGCGCTGACGAATACCGATACTCCAGACAACTGCACCCCTATGCTCGGCGCTTCGCCGACCAAACAGAGGCTTCTCATGAGTCAGATTCGAGTTCCCGTTATCACGCCAGGTACAAGGCCCGAGCTCGCCGAGCTTGAGAACAGAATCAAAAAGGAACGTGGCGGCAATATCTCCTTGCTCTACCAGGTACTGCTCAATAGCGCCCCGATTGCCAGCGGCTGGGAACAAATGCTGTCGGCGGTACGCAATCACAGCTCGATCCCGGCAGACTTGCGCGAGCTCGCGATTCTGAGAGTCGCCGTGCTTAACCGAGCCACGTATGAATTCGAGGCACATGTGCCGCACGCCCTCACCGCTGGCGTTTGTGAGCAAGCCATCGAAAGCCTGCGCACCGCCGATGTGTTCGACGCCAAGCTGTTCAACGAGAACCAGGCCCTCGTGCTCGAACTCACGGACAAGATGACGCAAGAGGTGGCCGTGCCGGACTCATTGATGACGCGTGTGAACGCGCGATTCAATCCGCAGGAAGTCGTGGAGTTGGTCGCGACGGTGGCCGCCTACAACATGGTCTCCCGATTCCTCGTGGCACTTGCGATTACCCACTGACCCGCCTGCGGCGAAAGTGATTTCGCCGCTCACTTGCAGTGTGACGGGGGGGCGTCTCGCGATGTTTTTGGGCGGGTTGCAGGTCGCCCGCACTGAATGTGCAGGCGCCCGGGCCCACTCACTCCTCTGGCCGGTGTGCCGCGACCGGGTGGTACTTGCGAGCATAATAAGCCAGACCCGAGTGGACTTCCGGCTCTACCCGCACCGAAACTATGCCGCACAGAAAAATGCTGTGAGTGCCAGCCTCGATGGTCTGGACGATGCGCGCATCGAAGTTGACCAACGCGTTCTCCAGCGCGGGTGCGCCCGTTTCCAGCACGCTCCAGCGGTCGATCTGGAAGCGCTCCTGCACCGTCGCCGCGCCTGAAAACGTCCTGGAGATGGTCTCCTGGTCAGCTGTGAGCACATTGACGCACAAGACGCCATTGCCGCTGAAAACGTTGTGCTGCCGACTGTTGCGGTTCATGCAAACCAGCAGCATCGGTGGGTCGTCCGTCACACTGCAGACGGCGGACGCCGTGAAACCGCCCTGGCCTGCGGGACCATCCGTGGTAATGACGGTGACTGCGCCGATGAGGCGAGACATGCCGTCACGAAAGCTGAGTGGATCGATCATTTGGAGCCCCGCAATGCTGGATGGGAACACAGGAAAGGTTCGTTATTGAAAACGTAACGATCCGCATCGAGCGGCGTGTTCGCCCTGGCTGGAACAGCCTCACGCGAAAAGATGATCACACCACTGTCATCCTCCACCGAAAGGCCTGCGGCAAAAAAAGAAAGCGGCTCATCGTTGAACAGCGACTGTGGCGCTTTACCGCCCAGACGCAATGTCAGTGTGGCGACTGCGCGTGCGATCCATACACCGAACCTCTGCGGACCTCCAACGTCAAAACTCAGGAGCTTCATCGTCTCGTCTCTCTCTTATTAGGGTTTCAGCAATAGCTGCGATGCAACGCATCGGCCAAGCCCACTCGGGCAAAATCAGACTAGTGCCCACGCGGGCCACCGAACAAGCACGCCACCTGTTCTGTCCGTTCTGTGTATCAAGCCCCAGTCCGGCACGCTGATCGGCAACCGTCGATTTCAACCGTTCGAATCAATCGCCACCGCGCTCCCCCCCCTGATACACACACCGGACAGAACAGGTGGCGTGCTTGTTCGCCGCTTCAGCGCGGGACTAGTCTTCATCGACCCGGGCGAGGCCTGCCTGATGCGCTGCATCACGTGCCTCTGACCCAAGGGACGATTGCCGACACCCTGATAAGAGAGAGTGAAGAGACGATGAAGCTCCTGAGTTTTGAAGTTGATGGCTCACCGAAATTCGGTGCCTGGGTCAACGGCGGGGTCGTCGATTTGACGCAACGCCTGGCCGGTAAATTCCCCGATCTGTTGAGCGTGCTGCAAGCGGGCGCGCTACCCAACGTTGCCGAGGCTCTGGAGGGCGCTGAACCCGACTTCACCCTTGAGCAAATCACGTTTCTGCCTGTGATCCCCTCGCCGCCAAAAATTATCTGCATTGGCGTCAACTATGAAGAGCACCGCTCTGAGATCGGCCGTGAACCTACGCTCAAACCGCCGGTTTTCGGGCGTTTCAGTAACTCGCAAGTGGGCCACTTGGGCGTGATTCCGCTGCCGCCCGAATCGGTGAAGCTCGACTATGAGGGTGAGATCGCGGTCATCATCGGCAAAGCCGGACGCCGTATTTCTTCCGATCAAGTCTGGGAGCACATCGCCGGTTACGCGCCCTACAACGACGCTTCGGTTCGCGATTGGCAAGGCCACACCCATCAGTGGACGCCTGGGAAAAACTTTTTGCATACCGGCGGGTTCGGGCCTTGGATGAGCACGGCTGACGAATTCGGCAACGATCCCGAGCTGCATCTGAGCACCCGCTTGAACGGCCTGGAAGTGCAGCGCGCCACCAGTCGGCAAATGATCTTTTCGATTGCTGAACTCGTCACCTATTGCTCCACATTCACCCAACTCGAACCAGGCGATGTGATCGTTACCGGTACCCCCGGCGGCGTAGGCGCGCGTCGCAACCCGCAACTGTTCATGAAGGACGGTGACGTGGTCGAAGTGGAAATCGCGGAAATCGGCGTGCTGCGCAATGTGATTGCAAAAGAAGCGTAAGCACCGCTCATCCCAACCTAAACTAATGAAGGATTAGACATCATGGCGATCGGAATTCTGGGCGCAGGGAAAATGGCGCAAATGCTTGTCCCCAAACTCGTGTCGGGAGGGCATCACGTCCTCATCAGTAACTCAAGGGGCCCCGAGTCCCTGCAGCCGCTGATCCAGCAATTGGGGAGTGGCGTGACCGCGGCGACGCCGGAGCAGATGCTCGCTGAGGCCGACGTGGTGATTCTGGCCACGCCTTGGGAAAAAACGCCTGCCGCCATCGCGGCCGCGGGCTCGTGGGCTGGAAAGGTGGTGATCGACGCGACCAATAACCGCCGTGGCCCACGCCCTGAAGACCTGATTGATATCGGCGGCCAAGGCTCCAGTGAAGTCGTTGCACAGATGATTCCGGGGGCTCATGTGGTGAAAACCTTCAACTACGAGCCGATTCCGGTGTTTGCCGCAGGCCTCCCCGCAGAAGGCGACAGCGGTGCAATCTTCTTCTCCGGCGATGACACCCAGGCCAAGTCCGCGGTCGCTCAGCTGATTCGCGATCTGGGGGGCGAGCCGATAGACGCGGGCTCGCTGGTTGAAGGCGGGAAATTGCACGGTATGGGCGGCCCGTTGTCGCTCAAGTTGAAATTGCTTTCACCCAAGGAAGCGAAGGCACTACTGAGTACCCTTCGTTAGATTCGACAGTGATAAGCCCGCCTGATCGCGGTGCGCAAACGAGATGAGTGAGCCGGCTCGCGAAAGCGGATACTGGTCACGGATTTGCCTGCCGCAAATCTCACCGTCTCGGCCGCGCCATTGCTACCTGGCGGGTGGCAGCCAGTGTCTCTTCACCTCGGCTGTATGCAGCGAGGGCGCACGGCTTGCGTTTGTTCGGCGATATTTCTTGCGTTGCCGTCTCACCCAAGAACTCACTCGGCCCACGCCGAGTGATTGGACAGACCTCAGTTCTGATTGGCAGATCCTCATGACAACAATAAAAACAAACACATATTTGCACTCGCGTTGGGTTGTACTGGGCGCACTCGCGTTCATGATGTGCGTCAGCATGGCGCTGCCCATCTACGGCGGCAGCGTACTCGGCACCTATATGACTGCAGAACTCCACTGGGAACGCAGCACCCTGGGGCTACTGATCGCTGCCAACATGGCCGCCAATGGCCTGTGTGCGCCACTGGTCGCCGCACTGACAACGAAAATCGGCGTGCGCTGGTGCCTGATCATCGGCTGTATTTTCATGGCGGCAGCCTCGATTGCGCTGGCAACCTGGGTCACCGAGCCGTGGCAGGCGGCGGTGACATTCGGGGCGATTGGCGTGGCTGCAACATTCGCCAGTATCATCCCCTGTCAAACGGCCGTCGCCGCCTGGTTCGGCCACCGGCGCCCGTTTGCGTTGTCATTGCTCTATGCGGCCATGGGCATCGGCGGTTTCATCTTCGTGTGGTTGATGACGTGGGCAATCCAAGGCTCGACAATCGGCTACCGAATGGGCTGTTGGGTGTTCTTCGGTTTTTCGGCTATCGGCCTGGTGGTCACCCTGCTGTTGGTACGCAATAAGCCCGACGCCGATCAATTCGACGCGTGGGAGCTTGCCGACAGCCAACGACTGGCCGCGCGGCCGTTCGCCCCGCCCCCTGCGCCGCTCAACCTTGATGGGGGGCTGCGCAAAGTACTTTGCTCACCGGCGTTGTGGGCGATCTACTTCAGCATGTTTGCGACAACCTGCGGCTCGGCTTTCGTCATTGCGCATGCGCAGGCACATTTGCGCGATATCGGGCACTCGCCGGTGCTGGCTGCCGCGACCATTTCGATCATTTCCGCGGCCATGGTCGTCGGCAACTTTGGTATCGGCTCGGTGGCGCAACGTTTTGGCCCACGCCGAGCCTTCTTCGGTGCCCTAGTGTTGTTTGGGGTCGGCCTTTTCACATTGATCTACGCGACCGGCTCAGTCGGTTTGTACGGCTACGCGATCCTGTACGGGCTTGGTTTCGGCGCCGCGCAGGTCGGCCCCATGGTGCTGCTGAGCGGCTACTGGGGTGTCCAGGTGTTCCCGATGCTGACCGCGCTCGGGCTGCTGATCCAGACCGCCGGCGCCGCAGTCAGCCCTATCGCGGCGGGCGTCTATTTCGACAGCTACGGTCGCTACCAACCGGTCATCCTCGTGATTGTGATCATGACGGTGGTCGCGATGGTGTTGCTCCGGGTGATCGGCCCGCCTAAGGCCAGTGGCGTGCAAGGATGGGGCCTGTCCTCCGCCCCTGAACGCATGGGACACTCCTCCAAGCCAAACGCCTGAAACCAAAAAAAGGCGGGGAGCATCAAGCTCCCCGCCTTTTTTTCAAACCGCTCAGTGCGTGACCTACCACTCAATACCCGCGGTTTCGAGTTTATGTTCTATTTCCGCCTTGGCCTCACGCAATACCGGTAGGCAGCGCGCGATGGCAGCATCCGGACTGATCAGCGTAGAAGGCCACACGGTGCTGATGCAGCCGAACACCCGTCCCTGGCACAACACCGCCAGCGCAATGCTGTTGCATCGCTTGTAGGGAACATCATCGGACGTACAGTAGCCCTTCACCTGAACCGAGCGGATCATGTGAACGATGCGGTGTGAGTCACGGGCCGCCTGGTCTTCCGGGGCCTGGGATTTGCGCAGATGCGCTAGAATCTCACGTCGCTGCTCGTCACGGGCGAACGCCAGATAAGCCCAACCCAGCGGGGTGGACAACAGCGGAATCCGCCTGCCGACAGCACTCAAGCCAATCGACTGCGGTGTGAAGCGGTCCGTGCTCTCACGCACCACGATGCCATCGTCCTCGAATGTCGACACTGCGCTTGGCCACTTCAGTTGTTGTCGACGCCCAAAAAGCACCGGCGTGGCCACCGAGACGAACACCGATTCACAGGTCATCCCACCGCTCAGGCGACGAACCGCGATGGTCAGGTGATAGATATTTTCATCGGGGTTCGCTCGCTCGACAAAACCACTTTGAGAAAGCGTTTCTATGATTCGATAGACAGTTGGCAAGGGTAACTTCAGCGCCTTGGCGATATTTTGCGCCGAAGCGGACCGTACTTTATTGAGATACCCCAGAACGTCAAGGCCACGATCAAGGGTTCGCAGTCGCGTTATCATTCGGCCACTCCAATCAGGTTACACAGATCAACCTACGCTTACCCATCGTGCCTCGCAAGCCCACCCGATGCGTGAGCAAAAACGCTATCCGGTCGGAGGAAGGAGGCGCAGGATAGCGCGGTAAAACAGGGGGGGCTACGGCTAGCGTTCGAGATCCAGCACCAATCGATCCTCGACCCATCGCACCGGTACAGGCTCCAAGCGCGCCCCCTTGCACGGCCCATCGACGCAATGCCCGTCTTCAAAACGAAACATCGCGCTGTGGTGAGCGCACATCAGGATCTTGCCGCGGTAGGTGCAGAACTCTTGCGGACGATAATCCAGAGGCACGGAAAAATGCGGGCATCGGTTGACGTACACCCGGACCTGTTCGCCTTGGCGTACCGCCACCAGCCCGCCGGGGTGCAGTTGCTGGTGTTCGGGCAGCCCCAGGGCACCGCCATCGGCAATATCATCCAATCGGCATAACGTAATGACGTTCATGATCAGCCACGCAATTGTGGGTTGCCAAGGCTCCAGTGCCACGGGCGGATCTGAATCGTGGCAAACAGCCCGGCCCGGACATAGGGGTCTTCCTGGATGAACGCCTCGACCTCTGGCAAACTGCTCGCCTCAATCACCAGCAAGGTGCCATTCATCGCCTCCCCCGCATCATCGAGCGTCGGACCGCCAAGCCTGACAATCACCCGATGCCTCTCGGTAGCACGCAAGTGAGCCTGGTGACTGGGCCGCAAGCGCTGACGCAAGGCCAGTGAGTCCGGACGGTCCGTTGCGAATACCGCAAAAAAATGCCCCATGATTCACTAGGCCTCCATGACGAACTCGTAACACGCCCGCTTGAACGGCAATTCGAGGCCAAGTCTCTCGGATAAGTCGTCGTGTGTGACGCGGTGTTCATAGATCACTTGCAACGACTGTTTGACGCCAAATACCGCATCGGAGTCCAGGTAAGGATCATCGTGATTGAACAGGTGGGTCACCAGTTTGCGATAGCCTGATCGGTGGATCATGAAATGCAGGTGTGCGGGCCGCCAGGGATGACGATTGGCGGTATTGAGCATACGCCCCACCGGACCGTCGGTGGGGATCGGGTAGCACACCGGGACAATCGTGCGAATCGCAAAATAGCCATCGGCATCGGTGCGATAGCGACCGCGCAAGTTGCCGAACGGCTGCGTGCTGTCCTGACCCGAATACATGCCGTTTTCAGCGGTCTGCCAGACATCCAGCACAGCGTCGGCCAGTGCGTCGCCGTGGGTATTGACCACACGTCCACGCACCAGGGCAGTCTCACCCGCGGTGAACGCCATGTTTTCGCCATACTCGCGATCCGGCATCCCTTCGATATAGAACGGACCAAACACCGTGGTCTCGGTGGCGTTTGCACTGCGTCGATGATTGATTGCATCGACCAGCATCGACACGCCCAAGGTGTCCGACAGCAGAATGAATTCCTGGCGCACCAGGCCATCGCAGGTCTGGCCGGTTTCGGTCAAAAAGCGAATGCCCTCAAACCACTCCTGCTCGGTCAGTTCGACGTTGCTGACAAATGCATGCAGATGACGAACCAGGCTTTGCATGATCTGCTTGTAGCGCGCATCGGGAGCGCCGTCGAAGCTGTTCACCGCCTGTTCGGAGATCAGTGACTCTATAACTTTGTCTTGATCGGTCATTATTGTTATTCCGACGAGGATAGACACACCGAAGGATCAGGCCGGCGCCAGGCCATGCATGGCGCGGGTCAACAGCGCTTCGATCGGGCCTTGCTCAAACGGCCGCGGGTTGTAATACGGGCTGGCACAGGCAATTTGCGCCGCCTCGGCCGCCCCATTTTCAGGCAGCCCGATATCGGCCAGTGCCAACGGAATGCCCAACTTCTGGTTCAGTGCATACAACAAGGCGCCCACCTCGTTCGCTTCGCTGCCACCGAGCGCGCGGGCAGCACGTTGCAAAGGGCCGGCCGCCGCTTCGCGATTGTAGTGCGCAGCGTGCGGCAGCACGATCGCATGTGCCTGGGCGTGCGGCAGGTTGAACGTTCCGCCCAAGGTGTGGCAAAGCTTGTGGTGCAGGGCCATGCCCACCGAGCCCAGGCAAATACCCGCCAGCCACGCACCATACTGCGCCTGGCTGCGGGCTTGCGGATCGTTTGGATCATTGACTACGCCCGGCAGGGCCTGCGCCAGTGCGCGAATCGACTCTTCGGCCATCAACCCGATGATCGGATTGGCGTCCTCGGCATACAGCGCTTCAATCGCATGCGCCATGGCGTTCATCCCCGAGCAGGCGGAGATCTGCGTCGGCAAGGTCAGCGTCAGCTGCGGGTCGTAGATCACGGTCTTGGGCAAAACCCTCGGATCGCGCCCGGTCTTCTTCAGGCGGTTTTCCGTGAGCCCGTAGATTGGGGTCATTTCCGAACCGGCATAGGTTGTCGGAACCGCCACGATCGGCAGGCCCGAATCCATTGCAATCGCCTTGCCCAGGCCTATCGTCGAACCGCCGCCCACGGCCACACAGCAATCGGCATCAAGCCGAGCCGCTTCGATACGCGCCGCTTTCGCCACCTCCAGCGGCACATGCATCACGGCCTGGGGATAGACGCCCGCCGCACGATCGCCGAGCAGAGCGGCGACCTGTTCACCCAATGCCTGTTGTTCAGGCGTGGTGAGAATCAGCGCGCGCCTGGCGCCGAGGCGTTCGATCTCATCGGCCAGCGCCGAGAGCTTGCCCCAGCCAAATACCACGCGGGTAGGCAAACTTTGGTACACAAAAGGATTCATGGCAGGCCTCAACGTTTGAAGTGCGGAGCAATTTTGGCGTCGACATTGACCCATACCGAGCGAGCTTCGGTGTAGTCATGGATCGCCTCGAACCCCATCTCACGGCCATAGCCAGACTGCCCAACGCCACCAAACGGGCTACCGGGACTGACGCGTTTGTAGCAGTTTACCCAGCACATTCCCGCATGAATGGCGTTGGCCATTTTGTGCGCGCGGGTCAGGTTCTGCGTCCACAGGCCACTGCCCAGCCCGTACTGCGTGCTGTTGGCGATGGCCAGGGCCTCTTCGTCGGTGCTGAACCGCACCACGGTGACGAATGGACCAAAGACTTCTTCCTGGCACACACGATCCTCGGGCGAGGCTTCGACAATCGTCGGCTCAACATAAAAGCCACCTGCCAATGCCTGATCGTCGGGGGCCTTGCCCCCTGCGAGGACCCTGCCGCCCTGCTCGATGGCGATATCGATATAGGCCAGCACGCGGTCGCGGTGCAGCGCCGAGGTCAACGGCCCCATTTCGGTCTCGGGATCCATCGGGTCGCCAAGGCGTATGGACTTGGCTAACGCGACAAACCGTTCGAGGAAGCGGTCAGCGATGTCTTCATGCAGGATCAAACGCGAACCCGCGATGCAGGCCTGGCCCTGATTGTGAAAGATCGCCCACGCCGCGCCGTTGACGGCCGCTTCAAGATTGGCGTCCTCGAACACGATGTTCGCGCCCTTCCCGCCCAGCTCCAGCTGAATACGCTTGAGGTTGCCTGTCGACGCTTCAACAATCCGGCGACCGGTCGCCGTCGAACCGGTGAAGGCGATCTTACCGACGTCGGGATGCTCCGCCAGCGCCTGCCCGGCGGTATGCCCGTAACCCGACACGACGTTGACCACGCCTTTGGGGAAGCCAACTTCAGTCATCAGCTCGACGATGCGCAAGGTCGACAGCGGCGTGATCTCCGACGGTTTGATCACGATGGTGTTACCTGCGGCCAGCGCCGGGCCCATTTTCCAACTGGTGAACATCAGCGGAAAGTTCCACGGCACGATTTGCCCGACCACACCGATCGGCTTGCGCTGCACGTAATTGAGGAACCCGGCTTCAACCGGAATCACCGAACCTTCGATCTTGTCCGCCATGCCGCCGAAATAACGGAAACAGGCTGCCGTGCGTGGAACGTCGAGGCCGCGGGAGTCACGAATCGGGTGGCCGGTGTTCAAAGACTCGAGCTGTGCCAGCTCTTCGCTGCATTCTTCGATTTTGTCTGCCAGTTTGAGCAATAGCCGTCCGCGTTCTGCGGCGCCAAGGCCTGCCCAAGCGGGAAAAGCGCGTCTGGCAGCCGCGACAGCAAGATCGATATCAGCTGCTTCGGCGGCGGCAACCCGGGTGATCAACGAACCGTCATGGGGTGAAATGACATCGATAGTCCCGCCGCCAACCGCATCAACGAATCGACCGTCTATATAGAGCTGATTTTGCATAATATTTTCCTCGCACCGCGCCGATGGCGCAGTGTCTGACGATTTGATTCCTGGACGCATTGCCCAGCGGACGCTGGGCTGGAGAGCGGTCTTAGAACGCGATGGGATACGGCGTGAGTTCGCCGCTCTCGTAGCGTTGCGGCAGGTTCGGCGTGGCGTTTTCCCATACCAGCAGCATCGATCGCTTGGTCGAGTACCCCTGGTGGCGGATGTCCGCCGGCATGGCGCAGATATCCCCGGCACGCATGGTGATACGCGCGCGTGGACTGCCGTCATCCTTGTCGCCGACATCCCAAAGGATTTCATCGGACAACTGCAGGAACCACTCGACCCGGTCATTACCATGGAACACCGGCAGAATGAATTCTTCAGTGGTCGGGCAGAACAGGCTGGCCTTGCACACCGAGGTCACCGAAGGGTTCCAGGTCACGTCGGAGCGCGACAGGTACTTGAACAGGCTAAAGGCATGCAGCTCACCTTCAAAGCCTTCGGCGGCGTGTACTTCCGGTTCGCCTTGAGAAACATCGGTGAACTGGCGATTGACCGGCAAATCGTTACGCAACGGCGAATCATCCGCCAAGCCAGGCATGCGTTTGGTGGCGATGCGGAAGCGTTCTATGGCTTCGATATTGCTGCCGTTTTTGCGACCGAATGCCGTGCCGGTTTCTTCCGGCGCCGCGAACGGGTCGAAGGTGGCGTTGGTCCAGTCCCGCAGAATGGCTTTGAAGGTTGCCATGATCAGCGGGGTTTCAAAATTTTCGGTGTAGTTGACGCCTGCGGCTTTCAGCGTGCCGTTGAAGGTGCCGGCATACAGGTCGACTTTGCCATAGTAGTTACGGGTGCCGATGACATGGTCGAAGTTGACCCAACCGTAGAAAAAGCCCCAGGCCACGTCGCGCATCATCGCACGCAGAAAAGCATCGATCGGAATCAGGTGCGAGCGCGTCTGACCTTTGGCGGGCCAGGTGATACGGGCAAAATACTCGTCGCGCGACAGCTCGAAAGCGCCGAGTTTGAAAGTGCAGTAGCCAGTGACAGCATGGGGCAGACTGACCTGGACTTCGTCGTCGGTAAAAGCAGCGTTATCGGCAGCGTGTTCAAGCATGGCCATGACAGGATTCCTCAAGTTTTTCTGATTATTCTGAGTGGAAAACGGCGGTAATCACTTGAAGCAGATGTCTGCCCACCTCTCGACCGACAACGGGCCTTTAATGGTCTGCTGCAATAACACGCCGGGACGGCTGGATTCGAAGCGATAGGCGGCGCCGTGCGGCAAGAGGCATTGATGGCCACGCTTGAGCAGTACGTAACCCATCAGCTTGCCCGCGGGCATTTCACCCGCCAACCGTGTGCCCTCGCCATCGGTCAAAGGCGTATCGAGCTTAAGGAAGTCCACGCGTACTTCACCGTCCATGACGATAGCGAACTCGTCGTGCGCCGCCGTGTACCAAGGCGACTGGCCTTCCGCGCGCAGAGTTTCAATAACGTAACCGAGGTTTAGGCCGACGACGATTTTTTCATAGGGGAGGGATTTTTTCGCTACTTCGAAGATATTCGAAAAGGCGTAGTGGCTGGCCTGGCCGCTGATGATTTCAACCGACCCTTTGCTGTAGTTGTCCAGCGAGCCGAAGACCGTTTCGATTGCAGCGCTGCTCATGGTTTTTCACCGTTTTGTTGTTGTAGTCACAGTGAGCCCACAGTACGTGGGGCTTGCTCCGGGAACAATGAGAGCACTGGCGACAACAGTGTTCGCGAAACGCAAACAATGCGCTGGCTAACGTATTGCTCAGCGTACCCAGCCGCGCTCCAGCAGAGGCTTGTCCCAGCACGGCTCATCCCCGAAACTGTCGACTAGGAAATCTATCAACGTGCGCACTTTCAAGGCCCGCCGCTGAGTCGCCGGGTACACCGCGGAAAAGTTGAAGGACGACAACGCGTATTCAGGCAGGACGGGAATCAGCCGCCCGCTGAGCAGGTCATCGCTGGCCACCAGGGTCGGCAGACAGACAATGCAGACCCCAGTCGACGCGTAGTCGCGCAGTAAATGCACCGAGTTTGAGCGCACATGACCCGGCAGGCTCAACTCGACGTGCTCGTCTGCGCCGGTGAAGATCCAACGATTACGCGATGGATAGCCTTCATACAACGCAATCTTGTGTTGCAACAACTCCTGCGGATGCTTGGGCACACCGAACTCGGCTGCATAAGCGGGTGACATGCAGAACAACCGGCGCACGCTGAACAATCTTCGCTCGATCAGGGTTTCGGCCATTGGCGGGAACATCTGGAACGCCACATCAAAGCCTTCTTCGATAGGGTCCACAACCCGATCATTGACGATTACGTCGACCTCAATGTCGGGGTAAAGCCGCGTGAACTCGGCCAGCATCCTGCCGAAGTGACCAATGGCAAAACCCGGTAGCATCTGCACGCGCAATTTACCGGTGGGTTTGGCGCGCAATTCGCGCATATGCTCAGTCAGCGAGTTGAAACTCGCGACCATGTCGGCGCACTCCTTGTAGTACGTCTCCCCCACCTCGGACAGCCGCACATGACGAGTGCTGCGGTGAAACAGCGGCGCGCTGATGAACTGTTCCAATTGTTGAATACGGTGAGTGATTACCGAGCGGGTGACGCCCAATTGCTGAGCCGCCTTGGCGAAGTTACCGGTCTCGGCAACACGTACAAAGGCTTCGACACTGAGTAAACGATCCATGGGGCAGGCGCTCTGGAGTTTCTGTTCTTATAGGAGCAGCAGGTTAGCCTGTCGACAGCTGACCCTCCACAACCGTGAAGGAGCGCGACTTGTCTCTCTGAACCGAAAACCGCTGTTGCATGGGGATAACCTGCCAACCCATGATTTAGCCGGCAAATCCCCCTTGATCATCATCACCAATGCGAGCACATCGTCACTTTGAGGGCTTGATCGACTTACAGCAGAACGTTCGGACCTGAGGCGAACCGTGATTGGAGCTTCCTACGCCCCTTTTTTTCAACCTTTCCAGAAACTACGAGCGACCTAAGATTCCACCTAGAGCCAGCCGTTTTGTGGGGGTAAAAACGACCACAAATAAAAAAGGGTCGCGAGATAAAATCTCGCAACCCCTTGAATTATATGGTCGGGACGGAGTGATTC
>JGI10216J12902_100746611_pt1 | contig 36148 bp, 25 predicted proteins | sample KanNatreferecore_FD_12902 | JGI IMG/M metagenome (IMG submission 12902)
TTGTTGAACCAAAGGCAGATGGTGTTCTTTGCTTTCGTGTTGCTCATAAACCTCCTCGTCCCGAACGATAGTCTCTTGAACCCGCTACGACTAATCCTGCGGAGGCAGTCGCGTCCTATCGCCGATTCAGGGCGCTGAAAGCTTCCTTTCGAACCGCCGGGTCCGGGTCGTTTTCGGCCGCCCAACGCAGCCATTTCTGCACGTTGGGATCAGCGCTGTAATCCTTGAGCGCTCTGGCGGCAGGTTCGCGCACGAGCGGACTGGCGTCCTGCAAACCCTGAAGCAGGGGCGGCAGCAGCACGGCATCGCTGCTCGTCGGACGATTGACCGCGTCGTCAAAAGCCTTCATGAGCTTCGCGCGCTCAAATGGATCCTGAGACGACTGGGCCAGTTGCGCCAGCGTCGCACTGGTCTGCTGGGCGTCTTGATTGCCTGCGCGCAGCGCCCGCCACGCGAGGATTCGCTCCTCGAGAGAACTGTTCGGATTGGACGCGCGCTCCTGCAGCGCCGCCATGCGGGCTTCGGACTTCGGACCATCCAGAATGCCCTGAATGGCGGTGCGCCCGACATCCGGGTCAGCGATCACTTTCCACAGGAGCGCTTCGATGCCGGGATCGCTGACGAAGCGGCGCAGACTGTCCACGGCCTGCTCGCGCACGCTCGCGTTGGGATCGTTGAGGGCAAAGGCCACCAGCGGATCCCGTAATACTGAATTGGTAAGTCCTTCGAGCGACGAAAGAATTTCGTCACGCGTGTTGGCGTTGGTTGCGCCCTGTGCCCAATTCATCGCGTGCGAAAGCGCCGCCTCGGTGATGCCATCGCTGCGTCGCAAAAGCCGCAAGGCTTGCAAGCGGTCGCGATCGCTGGCGGCGGGGTCGGTGAATTTTGCGAACAAGTCAGCGACCTTGTTCGTGGTCACCGGCAACTGGCCACGCTCCATGAGGTACTCGGAATTGCGCACAAGCTGCGCGACCGTTTCCTCCAGCGCGCTGAGTCGTTGAAGAATCGCGGCATTGCCGGGCGTGGCCACATCTGGTCTCACGCGCTCATGTGACCCCGCTGTTTGCTCAGGCGCACGCACTGCCAATTCCTGGCGCAGCGCCTCGACCTGCGACGCCAATCGGCGGCCCGATTGGTATTGAACCGCGGAAACTACAGCGAGAAGAACACCCGCCGCGACCAGCACCGAAAGCATGGCCTTGCTCATAATTCATCTTAGACGCTCTCGTTCCTGAGATTGCCAGAGAATTTCGCGACCACGCCGCGAGCGAAATCGCCATCGGCAGCAAACTCAGCATCGACGCGACGAAGAAACTTCCGGGCGAAGGCTTCAAACGCCCCTGGCCGCGGTTGATCAAAATTGGCTGAAGCCGTGCGAAGAAGGATCGCAACGTTGTTTCGGAGAAACTCGTGACAGGAGATTTTTTGACGACGCGTGGCCCGTCATCCCCCCCACCAGAAAGATCCGCGCGTTCAGCTTCGCAGATTATTCCTCAACACGTAGCCGATAGAAGCCCTGGTTGGAATTGACCTGGTGCGTCAGTGTGTGCTCAGCGCCATCACCCACGAGCGTTTGCACTGGCTGCCATGTGTTTGGTGGGCCCAAAGTTGGGCTAAACTCCAACGTGTAGGACAGACCAGGTTCGGTCTCAAACTTGATTAATGCCGCGCCGTTGGCGATCGCGATGGACTCGATGGCGGGCTGCTCTTCCGTCTCGTGCTCAAAAATCGGAACAACCAACAGGAGCGAGGCCTGAAGAAGCTGGTTGTTGGAGGCGATTTGCGATGCGACCAGAGGGTACGCACCCGGACGTTCGGTGACTTCAAATTCGATTTGGAAATCGCCGTTGGCGCCGACCGGCGTCGCTTGAAGGAACCGCTCGCCGAGACTCGTGTTCACCGGTGCAGAGTCAGGTCCAGTTTCAAAGCCCGTTCCACGCAGCACGACTTTACCTCCGGGAAAGGCCGTCGGCTGTGGGAGCGCCACGCCGGTGTTGATCCATAGGTACGGCCCTTGGGGCGGAGTTTCTTCCGGGGTCGGCGTGATCTGCGGAGGAGGAGGATTAAACTGAATCACCTCAGCTTCTCCCGGAAGGCTCCCGAATCCTGCGATGATTGCTCGCAGTTGGCCTTCGTCCAGAACGAGACCCTTGATGACGCCGCCCTGTTGGATGATCGCGTCGCAAGCCTGACAGCCACCATAATTGCCCGGCGGCTGATTGCTCAGAACGTCGAGACCAAGGGCTTCCACAGCGATTGGCTGGCCGTCAACACTTGACGCCGCAACCCGTCCCGCGTCGATTCCAATCGTGCTGACCGTGTCGTCCTGGGCAAGCGCAATGGACTTAATGCTGCCGCCCGTGACGACAAGCCAACGGCGGTGCGGGGAAGTATCAGGGTTTGCTTCGGGAGCGCCCGTCATCGGATTACGGATCCAGGAGACGGTCCAGTCACCATAGGAAGCATCGCCCAATCTGAAAGGCCGTGTGGCAGACGATGTCGGGAAAACGATTTTCCAAAGTCCACGCCCGTAGGTCGAAACCAACGCCACATTATTGGAATCGCGCCGATTGTTCTCGATGAAGAAAAACGACGTGACTGCCGTGACGCGTCGCGACCCGGGGATCGGACGCCAGGTCGTCCCGCCGTCGGTCGACCGAAAGATGCCGGCGGCTTCAGTACCCACCAGAATGTGATTGCGATAGAATGGATCAAAAGCAATCGCGTGGGCCTGAATCATCGCCCCGATTTGCGATGGAAAATTCGGGGACGCGAAAAGGAATTCGCGGTTAGTGCCAATCAAGCCTGTAACGAGATCCGTCAGCACACTGTTGGTCCGCCAGGTCGCTCCATTCGTGGAAACCTTCATTTGGCCGTCGCGGTCGTCGGCGGCGATGAGATGAGCTGGATCATTGGGGTCAACGGCCCACACGAGCGGGCAAACGAAGGTGCCTTCGCCCATGCAATACTGTCCGATGTTGTTAAGTCCGTTCGTGTCGGCTCGCAGAGTTTGCACCGTTCCCGGGATGCTGCCGTTCCTGCGAATCCCAATGAACTTCTGGAGTCCCCATCTGCCACCGGAGCGAAGCACGGTCTGATGAATCGTCAGATCTTCGGCCGTTCTCGAGACTTGTGGCCAGCCATCAACCGCAGAAACGAGTGGAGCCACGTTGGTTCTCCACGTGGCCCCGGAGTTCGTCGTGAGATTCAGCACCTGGTTTACGATCTGCGTGCAACTGATGCTTCTTGGCGCCGACACTTGAACGAACACGCCCGGGGCGGCCAGCGTGGGGTTGTCGTCAACGCATCCGGGGAGTTCACCGGGCGGACCGTTCCAGGCTGTCGGGCTGGCAAAGTGGGGGAGACTTTTCCTGTTGCCGCACGGCCAGCATTCGGTCCACGTCACCGTCGAAAGATGCCCCGATATCAAGTTTCCGTAACGAGGCGCCTGGATATGGAAGCCCTCAAACTCTTGTCCAGTTCCCCAGGTTCTGCCGCCATTACTGGATTGCCATAGATCGTTATCGTGCGTGCCGAAGTACAAGTCCGTGTGGTCACCGAAGCCCACAGATCCGCGCACGATTTGACCCGTCACGTCATAAATCTGGAGGGCATTGAATCCGTTCGAACCGTTGCCTGTGATCCGCCAATTGGCGCCACATTGGAGGGGATCACCTTCATCCGTCGCGCGATGGACTCCACCGTCCGAAACGAGGTATTGCGCACATTTTCGAATGGCGTTGAACGCGATACCGTTGTGATCGGTTCGACTGCTGCCGTCAGCTCTTACGTCCACTGTCACGCTCCTCCAGGCACTGCTCGAGCAGGGCACGCCGTTGGTGCATGTTTGACGCCATGTCAGAATTCCGTCGCCTACGTAAATGTCGAAGTGCGTCGGATCACGATCCCTTGAGGGGTGTGTGGCCACCCAAGGGGAACGGCCGGGACACCCGGTAGTGCAGTACCCCGCGGGCATGACGTTGCTCGTCGTGGGTGTGCCGGAAACGCCATAGCGCCGTTCAAAAAGTCCCGTGCGGTCAGCAATAAACACCACGTTGGTTTCGAGCGGTGAAACGGCGATTCCATGAACCCACTGGGTTGGTGGGCCTGAAAGGAGCGGGCCAAACGTCGCGCCGTTGTTGGTCGAGCGCTGGTGCCCACCCGGTCCGCCAACATCCACAATGCCGCTTGATTGCGCGGCGACTGCGAGCACGACGCGATTGGCGAAATTGGGAATTACATTCGTCCAAGTCTCTCCAAAATCTCTGCTGATCGCCAGCCCGCAATCTGTGCCGACGTAAACATTGCTCGTTCCCGGTTCGAACGCGATTCCATAAGCATTGGGCCTCGGTGCCGACCCACAACCCGTGCCCGCAGTTGGCGGCTTCCGCCAGGTATCTCCTCCGTCAGTGCTCAACCAAATTCCGCCGCGGTTAGTGACGCGGGTGTCGTTCCATCCTGTCGCGATCACTATTTTCTGGCCGGTCGGCGGATTCGGCGCGTACTGCACGTCAATCATGCGGAACATCGGCAGAGTATCTATGTGGAACCAATAGCCGCCGTTGTCTATGGTCTTGAAAAGGCCGCCGCTTTCACTGGCTACAATCGCAACGGCTGGATCAAGCGGATCCACGCTCACAGCCACCGCACGCCCTCCCCACTTCACGGCTGGCTGGAATTCGGTGACTCCATTGAAAACGTATCCCTCGATTCGTACGAAGGAGTAATCCGGGCTGTTGGTACGACCGGGGCCGCCTGCCCAGGCAGTATCAGTCGTGGCAAAGTTGTCGCCGCGCGAAGCGCTATACCAGCCATACAACGGCACAGCGAACTCTGCCGGCGCAGCGAGAGCGTAGCCTTCCAGGCGCACATACTGATAATCCGGCGAGCGCGTTTCTCCGGGACTGCCTGCCCAGGCCGCATCGCTCGTGATGAAATTGTCTTCGCGAGAGGGACTGTACCAGCTATGCAGCGCCACGGTTCCCGGAGGCTGCGGTAAATCCGGAGGAAAAATTTCCCCTTCAACGCGGACGAACGAATAGTCCGGGCTGCGGACAACTCCGGGCGATCCCTGCCAGGCCGCATCAGTTGTGGCGAAGTTGTCACTGCGACCCGGGCTCCACCAGCCGTAGAGCCGGACGAGGTCCGTTTGCGCGAGCGCCTCGCCGCCCTGCCCGGCAACGAGTGCGGCGGCCAATACAAGTGCAAAGCGTCGCTGACGGGTTGTTGAGGAGCTTTTCATGGTTTGAACACCAGCACGTTGAAGGCGGCGTTGACCGGCATGGCAGCAATGTCCTGGTTGAAGATGGTCCAGCGCGTGCCGTTGTAGTAAACGCCGATGGGATGATTGTTGTAAGTGCCGCCCGCGCCACCGGGATTCCAGTTGGGCGTGACGATAAGAATGGCGTTTGGATCATTGTTGCAATGCGGATGGTCAATGCTGGTGATGTTGGCGCTCGTGTTGGCCACGGTCGCCCGATGGATAAACACCGGCGTGCTGCTGCTCACACCGGCGCCCTGGACGCGCAAAGCACCGCCGCCACGCAACTCAAGCGCAGTGTTGGTTCCTTGGATCATGAGGCCGTTGTTGGCTCGCACTGCGAACTGCTTATTGGTCGTCGAGGCAAAATCAGTATCGGTGTCATCGGCCCAGACGAAGGCGCCCGCATGATTGGCCTTGGCGCGGTAGCCGGCGGCGAAGCTACCGGTTGCACCGGATGCCACGGAGTTAAGACGCCCTCCAGGAATGGTTGCGTATGGTGCGCTGCCCCCGATGGTGTTGGTTTCTCCACCTCCAATGACACCAAGAGCGGATCCCGCGCCGATGGTGTTTCCTCTTCCTCCCGCGATGGTGCCACCTCGCGAAACCCCGTTAATCAGGTTGTCCGCACCGCCGCCAATTGAACTGAAGAAAGAGTTGATTGCAATACGGTTTGCATTACCGCCTGCTATGGTCGCGGAATGCGACATTCCATTAATGGTATTATCTTCTCCCCCACCGATGGTGGACCACGAGGCGTTGGTCCCGATGTTATTGGCGTTCCCTCCCGAGATGGTCGCACGGAACGAATTACTTTGGATTCCGTTTAATTCTCCGCCGCCGATGGCCGACCATCCCGCGTCTGCGGCAATGTTGTTGCGCGAGCCGCCCGCAATCGTGGCAGAGCTTGACGAGAGCGCGTTGCCCAACCCACCACCGATCGCGCTGAAATCTGAATCCTCTGCCATGCTGTTGGCGCCGTTAACGCCGACGCCCCCACCACCGGCGATGACCGCCCCGCGGACACCGCTCGCGATGTTGTTGCCGACAAAACCTCCGATTAAGCTGGGTTCATCGCTGGCGCTTAACTGCTCTAACCGCAACGCCCTCACTCCGTTGACTCTCAACTCGAGGGGCTGATTGTCCGTGGTTCCAACGAAATGCGCGCCTGCGGTCGTGCCCGCGTTTCCGTTAATTCTCCAGAAGTCCGACGAATTGAGGCCATCAAGCCGGTCCGCATCCAGCCCGCTGCTGGCACCATCATCGTCCAGAATCTCAGCCAACGCGGCGCCATCGGCGATCTGCGCCGCATTGACGGCGCCACTCAAGATTGGCTGACCGTCGAGGGTCGCCCCGGTGCCAGCGGTTTCCAGCCGCACTCCACCCGAGGCGCGCACGGCAAACTGATTGGCCGCTGCCGATGCAAAGTCAGCATCGGTCGAATCGGCCCAAACGAATGCGCCGAGATGATTGGCCTTGGCGCGTCGTCCGGCGGCCAACGAGTACGGGCCGTTGGCCAGGTTGTCGCGGCCACCCGGCACTGTGGCAAAAGAGGCCCCATTGGTGTTACGCTCGCCGCCGCCGATCGTTGCGCGATCAGCGTCCAGCAAGATGGTATTCTGCTCTCCGCCAGCAATCGTAGCGCTATTAGCGTTGGTCGAGATTCTGTTTTGCACCCCGCCGGCAATGGTCGCGTGGTCCGCGTTTGTGGCAATGGAGTTATGCCGCCCTCCTCCGATGGTGGCCGCTGACACGCCCGCCGCTATCGAGTTCTGGCTGGAACCGCCAATAACGTTCGGCGCGAAGACTCCGGACGTGAACCGGAATGCGCGTTGGTTGTTGACGCGCAATTCCAGCGGTTGGTCGTCCGTGGTTCCGAAGAAGTCTGCACCCGGCACGGTCCCGACGTTACCATGAAGTTTCCACGCGTTGCCCAGCGCAGCTTCCGGCACCGTGCCGCTGGTCAGTTGTGAGGCGTCCAGCGACGTCAAACCTGCGCCGCTGCCGCTGAAACTGTTCGCCGGATTGTTGAAGATGACCGCGTTCGAGTAAGTCCCGGCCAGTCCGCCGCCGGGCAAGGTGCCAGTGAAGTTGGCGGCAGTGATGGCATACGGCGTCGCCGTGATTGGCTGACGTGGACCCAGCGTGGTGAAAGTGCCCCCGCCGTTCGTACGCACGCCGATCTCCAACCAGCGTGCCGCGCCATTGAACACGCCCGCGCCAAAATCGGGCATTACCGTGAACAGACCATTGCTCACACTGATAGGCGCGTTGGTGATTGGCCCGGCCACGATGCTGCCGTCCGCAGGGGCATCGTAAATCGTAAATCGCAAATCGTAACTGCCACTGACTGGAATGCCGTTGTTGTCCAGGCGACCCTGGTAAGTGAACGTTGTTCCTTGGGCAAACGCAGCCGTCCCGCCGAAGACCCACGCCGCGAGCGCAAAAAACAGAGTTTGTGTTTTGAGTCTCATAGCCAGATCGCAGATGGACAGAACAATTCAGGGCTTCTACATCCTTGCTACAGGAGAATCGGAAAAAGGTTATGCCGGGGTTTTCGTGAACCACTCCAGACCGCTGACTACGGTCGCGCCTGGCGCGGGGAGAAACCTTCTCCCGGATGCTCCTCCGGCCAGTCGAGACCGAGGCGGGCCAGTTCGCAACGGAGTTCAGCCAGATCCCAAAGAAACAGTTCGCTGCGGGAATTGTTCACGACCAGGCGCTGACCGCTGGGATCGAAACAGCTTCCCCACGCCGCCGTGTTGGGAAAAACAAAAGTGGCAAAGTCACGGTGAGTCGCGGCGTCGCGAAAACGCAGATGGTTTTCCAGGTCACCGATCAGGTAATAGCTTCCGTCGGGGGAGAATCCACAGACGCTGGAGGTGACCTCTCCGTCCTCCTGCCCGATTTGGCGGATGAGTTCCCAACTGCCGATCTGCCAAAAAGCGTAGCCGCGCGGGCCAACTCCCAACACGGACCGTCCGTCCGGCCCAAAGAGTCCATAGCCCCCGCCGCTGGGGAGGTCGCAGACGTGCTGGCCCGAGACAGCGTCATAAACGTTGAGGCGCGTGCCATGGTGCTCACCGGTCATCACCCAACGCCCGTCCGGGCTGAATTGGATATAATTGCTCGGGCGCATTTCCGAGCCAACGAGCGTGACCGCGTTGGGCCCTTCGATCTGGCACACGAGGCTTGGGCCGATTGTGCTAACGGCGCCGAGGCGGTTGCCATCCGGCGAGATGGCGATGCGCTCGAACTGGAGTGGCTTCGACGCAATGACCATCTCTGGTTCAGCCACCCGCACGCCTAAATCCGTGGCAAACAACGGCCAGCGTTGTACCCCCGCGTGGCCGCAGGTGACAAAGCCGCTTCCGTCGGGAAGAAACCTCGCCGTATTCACGAGTGCGCTACGATGGCGGGCCACGATGCGAGCCGTGACTGAATCCCAGAGCAACCAGCCTTGACGGTGGGCGCTGAGGAGCCAGCGGCCTTGAGGGTAAAACTGTGCATCCAACGTGCCGTGATTGCCGGATTGAGAAACCGGGACCAAAAGGCGGCGAAGGCTCTGCGGGCGCAAGAGTCGGCGCGCTCCGAAACCAACTCGCTCACGCGCATACGCCAGCGTGCCGCCGTCGCGACTCAATTGAACCGGAGCGCCTTCGCGGTTCGAGAGCAGCAGTCGGCCACTCCCGGCGTCCCAAATCCCGCAGAAATTGCCCCATCCGCCAGCCAGGAGCAGATCTCCATCGGGGTTGAAAAAGGTGCGCGTGATGTGGTTCGCCGCGCTGATCAGGACGGGGTCTTCGGGCCCGACCTTCCAAAGGAACAGCCCAGCGCTGGTGGCAATAGACAGCAACTCTTCGTGCGGATGCCAGGCGATGTCCTCCAGCCCTTTCGGCAACGCGCAGTGCGCGACTTGCTGGCTCCGCGTCAGGCTCCAAACTTGCAGTTCGCCGCGGCGATGGAGCGCCACGGCCTGGCCGGAGGGACTCAAGCGCACGGCGCTCGCCTCGAGCGATAGCAAAGGTGGCTCGAGTTCTCGGCCAGTTTCCACGTCGAAACGGCGCACTGGCCCGGACTGCGTTGCGACGACGAGTTCGCGGCCGTCAGGAGTAAAATCAAAAACGGGAGCGTGTCCGTTGCCCAGGCCGTTGACGACATTCAACAGCCGCCGGCGTCCCTGCCAATCCCACAGACCCACGCGACTGTTGGTTCCGTCCCTGCCGAAGTAAACAGCCAGGCGCTGCCCGTCAGGACTGAATTGCGACCATGAGGGATCAACGGACAAACCCTCGAAGGAGGCGGCGACGGAATGGTCCCGCGTGCGGCGAACCTCCACGCGGCCCGCCAGGTCCGGCATGTAGTGTTCAAAGTCCGCATCGCAGGCGAAGTGATAGCGCATGCCCGGCTGCTTTCGGAACCAGGTGTTGGTGCCCAGGTCGGGCAGCAACAACGCGGCGATGGCTTCGTTGCGCAACTCGAGCGAAGGGCGCCATTTCGCGGCTTCACCAATCACAGGCAGCGGCCTGGTCTGCTGGCCGGCTTGCGCGCTGGTCCGGAAGTAGCGGGCTTCAATGAGTTGAGAGCGCCAAAGCTGCTCCTGTTTGTCGCGCGTGGCCGTCTCCGCGCCTTTTCTCGCCGCCACGGCCTGGCGCCATTGCCAGGCGATGCCAGCCAGTCCGAAGACGGAGGCCAGGATCGCCGCTGCTGACAGTCCAGCCACGACTCGATTACGCCGCGACCAGCGCCACAGTTTTTCTGCTCGCCCCACGGCACGGGCTTGAATGGGCTCATCGCGCAGGAAGCGGCCAAGCTCATCAACGAGTTCTTGTGCAGTGGCGTAACGGCGGTGTGGTTCTTTTTCCAGGCATTTGAAACAGATCACGGCGAGGTCGCGCGGAACGGAAGCGTTGATCGCCTCAGGTGCGGTGGGAAGCTCATGGATAACTTTGTGGACGGTTTCTATCGGCGTGACACCCGCGAACGGCGCTCGCCCGGTCAGCAGTTCATAGAGGATCGCTCCAAGACTGTAGATGTCCGCCGCGACGGTGACCTGCCGCGGCGAACCGCTCGCTTGTTCTGGCGCCATGTAGGCGGGCGAGCCGAGAATCTCGCCGGTCAACGTCAACGCGGAATCGGCTTCGATGCGTTTGGCCAGGCCAAAGTCCGTCACGTGCGGCTCACCATCCGAGCGGATGAGAATATTCGCGGGCTTGAGATCGCGGTGAAGAATGCCGTGTTGGTGCGCGTGATGAACAGCTTCCGCTATCTTGCGCACGCAATCAGCGGCTGCGCGCGCGGGCAGCGGCTCGCCTTTGACCCGTTCTGCCAGGCTTTGGCCCTCGATGAAGTCCATCGAGAAGAAATGTTGCCCGGTGTGTTCACCGATTTCGTGGATGGCGACAATGTTCGGATGACGCAGACTGGCCGCTGCTTCCGCTTCCATGCGAAAGCGCTGCACCAGCGCGGCAGATGCCAGGCGTTGCGACTGGATCATCTTGAGCGCAACGACGCGGTTCAGGCTGAGCTGTCGTGCCTTGAACACGACGCCCATGCCGCCGCGACCGAGTTCTTCGAGCAGTTGGTAATCGCCGAAATGTTGGCCACCCTGCGGCGGGAGAAAGCTTTCCACCGCGCCGGCGCTCGTGGTGAACGAAGATTCGTTCGCCGTCCGCAAATTCTCTTCGTCGTCGCGTGCAGAGCCGAGTCCGGACAGCAACATGCACCTGGCACATAGCCCTTCCGGCGTCAGGGCGTTGAGCGTTGCCCCGCACTTGCTGCACTTGCGAACGTTGCTCATTGCTGCGTGAAACGGCCTCACTCTTTGCTACAGCAGAACCGCGAAAAGGTGACTGGCGACCAGGGTCCTCAAAGACTCATGACCTGAATCAAGTGCCGCAATTCGTCCTCGATTTCTTCTTCGTTTAGCACCGTGTGCGCGATCTCGGCGCGCAGCAATTCCCGAAAGCGTTGCCGGAGCCGATAGGCCGCCCCTTTGACCGCGATCTCGCTCATGTTGAATTCGGCGGCGATGGCACCGTAGGTTGCTTCCGCGCTGTCGCCCCAAAAATATTCTTTGAGCCGTTCAAACAGCGGCTGGCGTCCGGAAGCGCGCGCTTCCTTCCGCAATTGTGCCAACACGTGCTCCAGCAACGTTGCCACCCACCGGCGTTCGTACACCGACTCGGGCGTCGAGTCATCCACCGGCTCGTTGAGGAAGCGTCCTTCGGCGTCAGTGGCTTCCCAATCCACAAAGCGCTGGTTTCCGCCCCGCCGTTGGGCCTGGCCTTTCTCCCATTCGTTCACCAAAAAATTTTTCAAGGCTGTCAGCAGGAACGTGCGAAAACGGCCACGCTGCCGATCAGCCAGCGTGAGATGTTCCTTTTCCAGCAATCGCGTGAAGAACGCCTGCGTGAGGTCCTGGGCCTCGTCATGATCGCGCCCACGCCGGCGAACGAACGCATAAAGCGGATACCAATACGTGCGGCATAAAACCTCCAGCGCGGACGACGATTCTTCTGACTGCGCCTGCCCGGCCAACATCACCACGCTCCAACGCGTCGTCGCAAACACGGGCGACCGGGCGGGGAGCGCGTCGGAGGCCTGGTCGGAGGTGGGATTCATTCGGCAGAAAGATAGGGGTCGTGATTTCAGACGAGAAGCTTGAAAGTTGGCGCGCTCAAGATTGTGAAGCTCCCCGGAAAGAGTGGACATCGCGCTCCCGACGGAAGGCGTCTTCCACAACCTCGTCTTCGTGAGCATCCGCAAGACCTATCCGAAGGCCCGCGGTGCATCAACGTTAGACACCGCCCGCGCGGCAGCGTGCGAATCGTCGATCAACTCGCCCTGGGTGGGACTAAACAGCCGCCCAGACCACCAATGGTGAACGAAGCCACCAGTCCGCCATCAGACGAAACCGCCAGCGAAAGGGAAAAATATTTCTCCGAAGCACGCCGCGGTGCCCGGTCGGGATTGGCCAAATCGTAGGATCCAATTTCATGCTCAACGCCCGCATCAATGGCGTTGAGCAATCGGGTGACCTCAGAAATGGCGACGAGAGGCTGGTGGCAACGGAAAGCGAGTGTGCTCGCGAGGCAAAGTGGCGGAAGACTGCCGCACTCCACGTTCCATTTGCATTTTCCTGACGCGTCGCGCGAAACTCCGCGCGCATGGAAAAGACGGCGCAGGTCGTGGTGATTGGCGGCGGTTTCGGCGGACTGACGTTCTGCCAACAATTCCGTCACCCGAATGCGCGCATCACGATCATCGACCGCCACAACCATCATCTTTTTCAACCGCTGCTCTATCAGGTCGCCACGGCGGGACTTTCCGCGCCGGAGATTGCGCAGCCGATTCGCTCGATTCTCTCTGACCGCGACGATATCACTGTGCTGCTCGACGAGGCGCGCGACTTCAACCTCGCCATGAAGGAAGTCGTTCTGCGCACTCGCGCGCTCAAATACGATTACCTCGTGCTCGCGATGGGTGGATGCACGAGTTATTTCGGCCATGCTGAGTGGGAGCAATTCGCGCCGGGACTGAAGTCGCTCGAGGACGCGATTCGCATTCGCCGCGAAGTGCTGCTTGCGTTCGAGCGTGCTGAAACAGAGCCCGATGCCGAAGAACGCAAACGGCTGATGACGATTGTGGTGGTCGGCGGCGGGCCGACAGGCGTGGAACTCGCCGGCGCATTCGCGGAGCTGGCCAGGCAAGTCTTGCGGAAAGATTTTCGCCACATCGACCCTACGACGGCGCAAATCATTTTGATTGAAGCGTCGCCGCACGTCCTTTCGAACATGGATCCCGCGCTGCAACTCTCGGCGGAAAAACAATTGCAGAAGCTCGGTGTGCAGATTCGCACGAACGTGAAGGTCGCGAGCATCACGAAAGGCTGCGTGCAGTTGACGACAGGCGAAAGGATTTGCGCGGCGAACATTTTGTGGGCGGCCGGTGTCGCCGCAGTGCCGCTCACGAAGAAGCTTGGTGTGGAAATGGACCGGGGCGGCCGCGTGAAGGTGAATCCTGATTTGAGTTTCCCGGGTCACCCTGAGGTATTCGCCATCGGAGACATGGTTTCGCTCCTGCAAAAAGACGGCAAGCCGGTGCCTGGCGTATCACCGGCGGCGATGCAAATGGCGAAGCACGCTGCGATGATTATTGAGAATGAACTGACTTCGCCGGGCATCGCGGTGCGCCCGGCGTTCGAATATTTCGACAAAGGCACGATGGCGACGATTGGCCGTTCGGCCGCGGTCGCGCACGCCGGGCCGTTCAGGTTCACCGGCTTCATCGCGTGGCTGGCGTGGCTGTTCGTGCATCTTGTTTTCCTCGTCGGCTTCCGCAATAAGATCGCCGTGCTGTTGCAGTGGACCTATGGATACCTGACCTACAAACGCGGCGCGCGCATCATTACGGATGTAGCGCCCATTGAACAGTCAGCCGTCGGCACTGTGGACGCGCCGCGCCCCGCATGAGCGATTCAACCATCACTCAGCATCAAACCGCCATCGTGCTTCTGCACGGAATGTTCGGCTCGCCGGAAAACTGGCGCGCGTGCGTGGAGGAATTGTCCGGTGACTTTCGTGTGTTGGCTCCGCGCCTGCCGTTGTTCGATGCGCCGATGGAAGCTGATCCCATCGGGGCGCTTTTGGATTTCGTTCGCGCGCAGCTCGACAAGCATGGAATTACACGCGCCATCGTCGCCGGCAATTCACTCGGCGGCCACGTCGCCGCGCGGCTCGCGTTGTGCGAACCGGAGCGCGTGTCCGCGCTGGTGCTCACGGGAAGTTCGGGCCTCTTCGAAAGAGTGCTCGGCGTGAAAGTGCAGCGCCGGCCTACACGCGAATGGCTTCGGTCCAAAGCCGCGGAGGTATTTTTCGATCCGCGGCATGTGACCGAGGAGATGATGGATGAAATCGAAGCGGTGGTACGGAGCCCGCGCGCCGCGCTGCGCCTGTTGCAGTTGGCGCGGGCCGCGAAACGCGATTGTCTGCGCCCATTGTTGCCGCGCATCTGTTGTCCCGCCGCGCTCGTCTGGGGCGCGGACGATCAGATCACGCCGCCATCTGCTGCGTTTGAGTTCCACGATCTGCTGCCGCACTCCGAGTTGTGTTTTCTCCGGCAATGCGGCCATGCGCCGATGATGGAGCGGCCGGAAGAATTCAATCGCGTGATGAGGAGGTTCGCGAACCGCGTTGCCATGGAACGCGATGCAGCCGCATCGCGACAATGGTTGGAGTTCAAGCTTTAGCTTGTTCCCATGCACGCTAAAGCGTGAACTCCAGCGCTCACGCGATTTGCTTCCGGTAGCGAACGGCGCAAAGCAGAAAAAGGCCAGCGCCCATAGCCGCGAGAATCGTCAGGTGGCTGTTGAAGTCGGCGAAACTTCCACCGCGCAAGACGACACCGCGAAGCAAATCGATGTAGTAAGTCGGCGGCAGCGCGACGCTCAGCCAGTAGAAAATGGCGGGCATCGTTTCGCGCGGGAAAATGAAGCCGGAGAAGAACACGGTCGGGAGCAGCAGCGTCATCGTCATTTGCAGCGCCTGCATGTGGTTTTCAGCCTTGGTGGAAATCAGCAGGCCCAGGCTGAGCAGCGTGAAGATGTAGAGGAATGTTCCCACCGCCAGCGCGAGCATGTCGCCGTGAATTGGAATGAAAAATACCCAGCGCAGCACGAGAAAGAAAAACACAGCGAGCGTGCTGGAGATGCAGAGGTAGGGGACGATTTTGCCGAGCATCAGGCCCCAGCGCGAGAGCGGGCTGACGAGCAGTTGCTCCAGCGTGCCGCGTTCCTTTTCGCGCACGATCGAGAGCGCAGTGGCGAACACGGTCGCGATTTGCAGCGCGATGCCGATGACGCCGGGCACGAAGAAATTCGGGCTGCGCATGTCCGGGTTGAAAAGCATTTGCGGGCGCACTTCGACGGGCATGTCGCGCCGACCGGCCTGGCCGAGCAGAATGCCGAGTGATTCGCGAAAGGCAACGGCGATGGCCGTGTTCAACGCGGAGAGCGCAGTGTTCGAGTTCGAGCCATCGACGAGCACCTGCACTTGCGCGTTGCGGCCCGCGTGCAATTCGCGCGTGAACTCCGGCGGGATTTGCACGCCCACGTAAGCCTTGCCCCGCCGAATCAGAGTGGTCATTTCGTTCACGCTGTGGACTTGCTGCACGACGCGAAACGTCTCGGTGTTCACGAGCTTCTCGACGAACTGCCGGCTCTCGACCGTGCGGTCTTCATCGAGCACCACCATCGCCATGTGCTTCACGTCCATATCGAGCGCGAAGCCGAAGGCGACGAGTTGAATGAGCGGCGGAAAGAACATGAAGAACAGCGTGGTCGGATCGCGGAAGATGACCGTGAATTCCTTGAACAGGATGGCTTTGAATCCGCGGAACATACTGGCTGGAGTTCACGCTTTAGCGCGCGTGGGGACAAGCTAAAGCTTGAACTCCAACATTCATCAGTTGCGCTCCGGTTGTTGTTCGATGTGCGCGGTAAGCGTCACGAAAACATCTTCGAGCGACGCCGCAATGGGACGAATGTCCGCGTCGCGAATGCCGACGCCGGCCAGACGCTCACGAATGACTTGCTCGGAAACGTTTTCATCCAACAGCAAGTGCATGGACTGGCCGAACACAGTCGCGGCGTGCACGCCGGGAAGTTGCCGCATGGCTTGCAAGCCGACGGTGACATGGTCGCAGGTTACATCCAGGCGCTTCGTGTGAGGCGGATTCACTTCGGGCATTCGTTTCAAATCATCCGGCTCACCGCAGACGATGAGTTTCGACATGTGAATGTAGCCGACGTTGGAACAGCGCTCGGCCTCGTCCATGTAGTGCGTCGTGACGAACAGCGTCACGCCCTGGCTGGCGAACTCGAAAAGCAAGTCCCACAGTTCACGCCGCGCAACGGGATCTATTCCTGCCGTCGGTTCGTCGAGAAAGAGCACGATGGGCTTATGAACAATGGCGCAGGCCATGGCGAGCCGTTGCCGCCAACCGCCAGACAGCAGCGAGGCGCGGCGGTTCACGTAGGGTTCGAGGTGCGTGAGCTTGATCAATTCATCCACACGCGCGCGCAGTTCGTCTCCGCGCAAGCCGTACAGCCGGCCATAGAAGAACAGGTTCTCGGTGGCGGTGAGTTCGTCATAGAGCGAAAACTTTTGCGACATATAGCCGAGCTTGCCCTTGAGTTTGTCGGCTTCGCGCGCCACATCGAGGCCGGCAATGCGCGCCCGCCCGTCACTCGGCGCAAGAATTCCGCACAGCATCCGAATCACCGTCGATTTGCCGGAACCGTTCGGGCCGAGGAAACCGAAAATCGATCCCTTCGCGACGGAGAACGTGACATGATCGACGGCAGTGAAATGACCGAAACGCCGCGTCAGCCCTTCGCATTCGATCATAGTGTCCGCGCTCACGGTCAGAAGAGCACGTCGCCCGTCATGCCCGGGCGCAATTCACCCGACTCGTCGTGCAAGCGAATCTTCACGCCGAAGACCCGCTTTACTCGTTCTTCAGTGGTCTGAACATTGCGGGGCGTGAATTCGGCGCTGCGGCTGATTTGTTCGATCTCACCGCGAAAAGCTTTCCCAAGAACGGCGTCGGCGCGGAACTGAACCTCCCGGCCAAGCTTGAGATTTCCGAGTTGCGGCTGGGCGACGTAAACGCGGACCCAGAGGTGTTGCGCAAGAATGAGCGTGGCGACCTCGCGGTTGGGTGCGACGACATCGCCGACTTTCACGCTGAGGACTTCGAGCACGCAGTTCGTCGGGGCAACGACGTTCAACTCGGCAAGTTGCGTATCGATGCGGCGTAATGTGGCGCGCGCCTGTTCCACGCGGTTGCTCCTCGCACCGGCGAGCACCAGATCGTAACGGCTCTTCGCGGCGGCAACGGTTTTCTCCAGTGCAGATGCGCGCGTCACGGCACGGTCGCGTTCGGTTTCGGAGATGGTTTCCTTGCTGAAAAGTTCCACGGCGCGTTTCGCATCGCCACGCGCCAGTTGAAGTTCAGCGGCGGCGGATTCCCATTCGCTTTTCGCCGCCGCAATCTCTTGCTTGCGTGCCCCTGCTTCAAGATCAGCCAGCATCGCGAGAGCTTCTTCCTTTTGCGCGCGAAGTTCCGGGGCGGAAAGTTCGGCAATCAACTGGCCGTTGGTAAGCGAATCGCCTTCGCGCACGAACAGTTTTTCCACGCGTCCGCCGTAACGCGACGCGACATGAATTTCATCGCATTCGATGGTGCCAGAAGCAGCGCTCGCGGGCCGCTCGTGCTGTTTGTTCTGCCAAATCCACCAGCCCCACGCTCCCAGCGCCGCGAGCACGAGCAGAACAACAGGGGCTTTGCGCATCGCTACGAGTTATCGCCGTCGAGCATCCGGCCAATGCCGCCGAGCAGTGAACCTTCCTCACGTCCGCCGCGGCCCGTTTTCGGCGCGGCGGCGACGATCCGGCCGGCCAGGCGGCTGAGCGGAAGTGATTGCAGCCAGACGCGGCCCGGTCCGCGCATCGTCGCGAAGAACAAACCTTCGCCGCCGAAGAGCGCGCTCTTGATGCCGCCGACAAATTGAATGTCGTAATCGACGCTGGGCTGAAACGCGACAATGCAGCCGGTGTCCACACGGAGCAATTCGCCGGGCGCGAGAACTTTCTCGAAAATCGTGCCGCCAGCGTGAACGAACGCGTAGCCGTCTCCCTGCAATCGCTGAAGAATGAAACCCTCGCCGCCGAAGAACCCCGCCCCGAGCCGTTTCGTAAAAGCGATGCCGAGCGTCACGCCCTTCGCGGCGCACAGGAATGAATCCTTCTGCGCAAGCAATTCACCACCGAGTTCGGAGAGATGGACCGGAATGATCTTGCCGGGATAAGGCGCGCCGAACGCGATCTTCTTTTTACCCGTGCCACGATTCTGGAAAACGGTCATGAAGAGAGACTCGCCGGTCAGCAGGCGTTTGCCCGCTCCAAGCAGTGTGCCGAGGAAGCCGCTGTTTTGTTGCGAGCCGTCGCCGAAGATCGTTTCCATCTGGATGCCGTCCTCCATGAACATCATTCCGCCGGCCTCGGCAACGACGGCTTCCATCGGATCGAGTTCCACTTCGACGAACTGCATGTCGTCGCCGTAAATCTTGTAATCAATTTCGTGCATCACGCTTGGCATAAACTTGCTCCGGTTTTTTCAGCGAGGTTGCGATAACGGAAAGAAAAGTCAATGCGGGGACAAAGGATAGGGTCTCGCAAAGGCTGCAAAACAGGCGAAGGACGAAGATCAACGACGGGCGCGGTCGCAGTCAAAGCGCGTGCAAATACCAGGCGGGCTCCATTCTTCTTCGCGACCTTCCAGCCTTCGCGAGACCTTTCGGGTTCAGGGGAACAGCCCGCGCATTCGCTTGGCCTCCTGCACGCGCTTCACGCCGAGGCTGAGCGCCGCCAGCCGCATGGAAATGTTTTGTTTTCGTTGCAACGCGAGCGTTTGCGTGAACGCGCCTTCCAGGATGCGGAACAACTTGTCCGTCACTTCGCTCTCCGTCCAAAAAAAACTCTGCAAGTCCTGCACCCACTCGAAGTAGGAGACGACCACACCGCCCGCATTGCAGAGAATATCGGGGATGACAAAAATTTCGGAACGTTTCGCAATGATGGCATCGGCTTCCGGCGTGGTCGGTCCATTCGCCGCTTCCGCGAGGATGCGGCACTGAATCTTCGCCGCGTTCACTTCCGTGATTTGCCGCTCCAGCGCCGCCGGCACGAGAACGTCGCACGGCGTCACGAGCAACTGTTCGTTCGTGATCGGCTCCGAGCCAGGAAAGTTCGCCACCGTCTTCGTTTCCGAGACGTGTTGCTCCAGCTTCCAGAGGTCGAGGCCGTTCTTGTTGTAGATGCCGCCGCTGACATCGCTCACCGCGATCACTTTCACGCCGTACTTCGCCAGCGAGAATGCAGTGACTGAGCCAACATTTCCGTATCCTTGAACGACGGCAGTGCAGCGCTCTGCTTCCAACCCAAGCACGTCCATTGCGCGGTTGATTAGATAGCCGACGCCCCGTCCAGTGGCTTCGCGCCGCCCGAGCGAACCACCGAGACCAACCGGCTTGCCCGTGACAATGCTCGGCACAGTGCTGCCGACGTGCATGGAGTAAGTGTCCATCATCCACGCCATCGTCTGCTCGTTCGTGCCAAGGTCGGGAGCCATGACGTCGATTTGCGGGCCGATGAACGGAATCATTTCCTGCGTGTAACGGCGCGTGAGCCGCTCCAGTTCCCTCATGGAAAGTTTTCGCGGGTCACAAGTGATGCCGCCCTTTGCGCCGCCATACGGCAATCCTGTGAGCGCGCATTTCCAGCTCATCCACATCGCCAGCGCCGCGACTTCGCCAATCGTCACGTCGGGGTGATAACGCAAGCCGCCTTTCGTCGGGCCAAGGGTGAGGTGATGTTGCACGCGATAGCCGGTGAAAACTTCCGTCCTCCCGTCATCGCGGTGAACAGGCAACGCGACGACCAACGAGCGTTTCGGAAATTTCAGCCGGTCGCGCTCCGCCTCAGGAATCTGCAAATACTCGGCCACCAGATCGAACTGCTGGCAGGCCATCTGAAACGTCGGATGATCGTAAACGTGCACGGCGGGAATAAAACCAAACGCAGCGGGAACGAGAAGCTCTTAAAAACGAATGAAGTTTCACGGTTACCTGGAGTTTTTTTCCCGCGCGCGAGTGTACGGCGCGCTCGACGAAACGCGCGGTTGATCTAATGTCGGCGGATGGCAACGCCCCTGAAGACATCTCGCGCGTGTTATGGGTTACGCGCTTGAAGCTTTCATCGCAAGGAACGCGGTTTTCCAAATTGATCCGCCGCGTGGGTTCGTCATTTCTGTGTCTCTCCCACAAGGTTTCGCGCTCGTTCCTCTCACCGATGAGCTTCACGACTCGTTTCCACTTTCGACCGCCACGCCTCATCCCGAGTTTTACAAACTTAGTCCCGCTCTCGCCCAGTGGGCAGGGAAGTTGTCCCACAGAGGCCCGATTGCCTATCTCGAAGCCGAGCTCTTCGGAGGTACCGGCACACACGCGTCTGTGGTTTGAAGCGAGGGTCAGGTAGTCCTTGGTCCGCTGCACACTGAAATCAGATGGGATGGCGGACGTTTCATTGCCCCAGCCATTCGCGAGAATGCTTTCAATCGCGCCCTGAGACATCTGGGCGTCGCGGTCGCAGACGCCCGCGATGAATTCGACGCACTCGGATTGAGCCGTCATCGCGGCACTCATGGGTGGTCAAAGACATCGTGAAAACTGAGTCATTGAGTGATCGTGCCGCCTCACACGAGGTTCATCCGCCAAGAATTGATGCCTGGCGTTGGAGAATCTTTCTTGTCATCACTCTTCTCGACTGGGTAACGGTCGATGGCAGATTCTTTGAAGGGGTCTTCAGCCACTGTAGAAATGCGCCAGCCAATGGCCAAACGACGTCCAAAGCCGAATGACGCATCGCGCGGAACCCCAGGCCTGCCAGAAACAAAACGCGGAGAGCGCGGCCAATTTCATCCACTCCACCCACTGCTTTCGCCGGAGCAGATTGCCAAAGAGAACAATCGCGAACGGCCAAAAGAGCAGTCCCACGTGGCAAAGAAGGATTCCGGTCACAAATCTGATTTTGCCCGGCGCGCTGGCCAAGGGTGTGAGCGATTGAGGCACAAGCTTCCAAAGCGGTCCGGTGAGCAGCACGATCAGAATCGCCAGCGCGATGCCATTGAAGACTTTGTAGCTCAGTGAGTCGGGCATTCTGTCATCATTCTCGCGATTTGAGTCGTACCAGATCTTTTCCACGGACGAGCGGCGAGTGAATATTTTGCGAGGAGATAAGACCCAGCGAATCGCGGTGGCGAACAGTTGCGCTGCTGACATCGTGCGGAAACGGCGGCCGGAGGTGATCACGCGTTGCCGGGTCACGATGAACCGGCCTTCCCGCTTCAACGCCAAAGCGAACGCGCCTTCCTCGCTCCAATAAAGACGCTCGTCGAATCCGCCGGTCGCGTGAAACGCTGCTCGCGTGCAGAACATGAAAGCCCCGCCCGTGAATCCCGCGAGCTTCGCCAGCGGAACGGACAACAACGAAATGAGTTGGATGTAGAGCGGCGTGATCCCGTCAGTCGATACCGGCGCGCCGCCGCCGGCCGCGCCTCTGTCCATATATCGAAGCGCTGAGGCCACAACGCGTGGATTGATGATCGTGTCCGCATCTACAAAAAACAATCGCTCGCCACGTGCGGCGCGACCGCCGGAATTGCGCGTGGCGGCGATTTGCCGGTGGTTGACTGGCACTACGGTCGCGCTGTGCTGGCGTGCCACTTCCGCGGTGGCGTCCGTGGAGGCATCGTCCACCACGATGATTTCATACGGCTCGCCCACGGCGCGGGCGGACTCATGAATCGCCGGCAACGTGCGGCCAAGGCAGGCTTGTTCGTTATGCGCGGGAACGATGAATGAAATCATAGACCGTTCAGCCGCTCCGCAGAGTTTGGTTTCTGCATTGCGTAATTTGACCGAACAAACGGACGGCCCTCACGGACGGACGCGCCCCCTCCACGTTTCTGGCTCAGATCACAATGGAAGGGTAATCGCGATTGTCGCACCATGTCCGGGAGTAGAACGGATTCTCAGCTTTCCACGATGTGCTTCAACAACGCGCCGCACGATGGCGAGTCCCAGGCCAGTGCCTTTTTGTTTTGTCGTGCTTAGCAATGAATCCAGCACACGGTCGCGAATCTCAGGCGTCATTCCGCTGCCCGTATCTTTGAATTCGATTTGCACGTGAGTCGGCACGCTGTTTCTCCGCGGAAGACGAACCGGTTTGGTCGTGATCGTGAGCGATCCGCCATCAGGCATGGCCTCGACCGCATTCAAGATGAGATTCAGAAACGCCTGTTCCAGTTGTGCAGCATCCGCGGAAATTTCCGGCAGGTTTCTGTCCAATTTCTGTTCGAAGCGGATGTTCTGGTTGGTCAGCTTGTGGCGCACGAGCAACGCGAGATCGCTGATGACCTGGTTCACGTTCACCAGGCTCAGGTTCGGCTCCGTGGTGCGGGCGAAATCGAGAATCTGTTCCACGATCTTGTTCAAGTGGTCCATCTTCTCGCGCATGATTTGCGCGTCCTTGCCGCGCGGATCGTTCGCCGGAAATTCCAGGTCGAGCGAGTGGAACAGCATCTTCATCACCGTGAGCGGATTGCGGATTTCATGCGCGACTTCCGCGGCGAGCAGTCCGAGGGCCGAGAGTTTTTCATTCTGTCGCAACTGTTCCTCGACATCGACGATGCGCTCGTAAAGGCGCGCCTTCTCGATCGCGATGGCGGAAAGCGCGGCGAGCGCCGAAAGGATGCGCACTTCCTCATTGGAGAAGGTGTAGGGCTGCGCGGTATAGACGTTCAGCACGCCGATGGCGGCGCCGCCGAACATCAACGGCACGCTCAGCAATGAAACCAAACCCTCGCGCCGCGCAACCTCGACGTTCTGGTAGCGGGAGGAAGTCCGGACATCTGTCACCTGCAACGGCTTTTTCCGGCGAATGACGACGCCCACGAGACTCTCCTCGGCACTGAGGCGCGGCTTGCGCAAGTAATCGCGGCCCGCGCCGTGGCTCGCGCGCAAGTCGAGCCACTCGCCGCTGTCGTCCAGCAGCAGCAGCGAACTCATTTTTGAATTCATCAAGGCGCAGGCTTCGCGCGTGATGGCGCGCAACGCGTCATCGAGGCTGATCGTCGAGTTGATCGTCTGGCCGATGCTGACGAGCGACTCGAACATCCGTGCTTTGAAACGGATCTGCTCGTAGAGCCAGGTGTTGTGAATGACTTTGGTGGCGTGGGCGGCAAGTTCTTCGAGCAATTGTTGATCGTTTTCGTCGAATGCGTCCGCGCGATCCGAATCGACGTTGATGACGCCGCGCACTTCTCCCTGCACGTGCAATGGAACCGCAAGTTCGGAACGCACTTCCGGGCGAAGCTCCACGTAGCGGTGGTCCTTGCGCACGTCGCCGACCCGCGCTGGCTTCCCGTGGCGCACGACCCAGCCGGTGATGCCTTCGCCGACGCGAAGCTTGAGTTGCGCGGCGCTGCCCGGCAGGCCCTGCGCGGCTTCGATGTCGAGCAACTGGGAAGTGGGATTGACGAGGGCGACCGAACCGCTCGACGCCCGCGTGAGCCGCACCGCTTCATCGACAATCAGCCGCAACGCCTCCTGCGGTTCGAGCGAGGAATGGATGACGTTGCTGACATCGTAGAGCAGCTTGAGCTGTTCGTAGCGCTGTTTCAGTTCGGCCAGTTCGTTCACGCGCGGTGAGTTAAGCAAGTTTGCGGCGGCAGGAATAGAGGCAACGAGGAATCAGGCGGACACGATCAATCAGTCCTGGCAGAGGCTGCCTTCTTGTTCGGCCAGAAGAACAGCCGCCACTGCGCGCCCTCGCCCGTCGAGGAATTCTCCACCAGGCCGAACAACACGGCCGTCCGGCTGCCGTTGGTGCCGGTTTCACGGCGATAGAGGTTCCAGAGCAGCGACTGGCTGCGCGCGCCGGTCTGCGCGTTCTTCTCATCGCGCCACAGCGACCAGAGCGGCGAGTAATTCCGTTCGATGCTTTTGTTGTTCGGCAGAATCGGTTCGATGGGGGCGAGGATTTGCAGCCGCTCGTTGCCGTTCCAATCCCGCCGATGCGTGAAGAGCGGCCAGAAATCGCGCCGGCGCAGTGCCCTTCCCGTTTCGGTGTTTCGCTCGATGATGTCCGAGTAAAGGTAAAGCAGGATGCGCATGCGGTCGCGATCGAGCGGATCGGAATGAACGCGATTGTATTTGTAAACGGGCCACATGTACCAGGTGCTCTCCAGGAATTCGTTCGTGGCGCGGCTGTAGAACGGCCACACGCGCGTCGTGTGTGCCGTTTCCCCGCGCCGAAAAACAACGAGCGGCCACGGCGCGCCGATCTCATCATACTTTTTCCCGCGGTCATGCACTGAACTCCAGCCGAGCACAAACGGCACACTCGTGGCGTCACGCAAAGGCGAACGCGTGAAGCTGTAGAACGGAATGATGGCCTGCGTGTGTTCCTCATTCGTGGTGCCAAGCCCAGCCCATTGATTCAGGAAAAATGGCCAGAGCACGAATTTTCTGTCGTGTCCCGGCACTTCCAGAACGTCATCCCAGGTATTCGTCACGGTGGTCAGCACTTTGTGTTCGTGTCCCGCCAGCGGCCAGAACTGCCAGCCCTTCAGCCCGTTTCCGTGGCGCAAATGAAAAATGGGAAAGACAAAATTCTCAGTAACCACGTCCCGTTTCCGTGAGTGAACGTAGAGCGGCATCATCACGTAAAAAACTTCGTCGCGAAAAAAACGGTTTTGCAGGCGGCCGTAGAGCGGGAGTAATGAAGTGTAGTTCTGCGACGGATCGGCTGAACGCTGTTGCAGATAAATTGGAAAGAGCGAGAAACGGTGTTTGTTCGTTTCGTTCTGCATCTGCCCGCCGGCGAAGTTGAAGAGTTGGAAAATCTGAAAGCGATATTCCGAGCCAAACCGATCGTAAGTCAGGAGCGGATAAAGAATATCGAACTCAGTCGAATCGACGCCGCGATCCTGCGTGTACGACATCAGCGGAGGCAAAGCCCATTGCGAAACCTCGCCGTAGGATTGGGAGTAGAACAGCGGCCCCAAAACCTCTGTGCGGCGGCCTGATTCGAGCGTGAGTTCGAATTTGCTGAAGAGAGGGCCAGCGGCGACATCATCGCCTGCCGCGCGTTCATTGCAAAACAGGAGCAGGAAAGCACTGGCCAGGGCCCGGATCGTTGTGGTTATTGCCCGATGCAACGTCGTCCGGCTCGTTACCGCTATCGCAGCGGCGAGTCTCCGGCATTCACCTCCAGAATTTGACATCTGCACCGTTTCGATTACTTTTCTGGCACAGTCGAGGTTTTAACCTCGGTTCCTCCCGACCCAGCGGTTGATTGTGCGTTATCGCCGCTGGGTTTTTTTATTTTCCAGCCGCGTTGATTCAGCAGATTCAAAATCGCCGGCAGTACCGTCACGCCCGCAATCATGCACGTGGCTGTGCCAATCGCCATCACAAAGCCGAGACTCTCAATGCCGCGATGTTGCGCGATCATGAGGCTGCCGAAGCCGGCGATGGTGTTGAGTCCCGAGACAAGCACCGCTTTGCCAGTGCTGCGTGCGAGCACGGCCGGATTCTGTTCCTCGGCGAAGCGATTCAAAATATGAATGCCGTTTGTCACACCGATCCCGATGATGAGCGGCAGTGTCATGATGTTTGCCGGGTTAAACGGCACTTCGAAGATTCCCATGATGCCAATCATCCACAGCGCACCGATCGTGACGGGCAACAACGAAAGGATCACGCACGCGAGGCTGCGGAAATGAAGCAGCACCAGAATGACGATAGCGAGCAAAGCCCAACCGGCCGCTTCCTGGTAACTGGACTTGAGCAGCGTTGTGTATTCGTAAAGCTGCACCGGCGTGCCGGTGACGTTCGGATCAACCGTGCGCAACTCCTTCACGAACTCTTCCTGCGGCGCGCGCTGCCACACGTCGGCTTTTGGATAGACCTGCACGAGATATTTGCCGCTCGTGCCGAGGAAGCGTTTGCGAATCGTCTCCGGCAAATCCTCGATGGCCAGCCGCCCGCGATCGTCCTGCGTGCGCAACGTCGTGAACGTGTCGCGAATGTCGCGGAAGAGCGCCTGCTGAAACGATGCGAGCTTGGGCGCGGTCTGATTGGTCGGCATCACGCGGAGGCGCTGGTTCAATTCGCCGATGGCTTCGCGAAGCGAAAGGACCTGCTTGCGCAGCTCAGCTTCCGTCGCGGGGATTTCATTGAGGATATGGAAAGTGTAGCCGTAAAACGAAAAGAGCGTTTGCGACAATTCCCGGACGTTCACCGGCGAGATGTCCGGCGGCGCGAACTGGATGTCCGCCATTTCCTGTTTGATCCGCGACACGAGCGCGAGCTTCTTTGACTGATCTTCCGTGAGGTAGCGCGCCATGTTGTCGATGCCGGCGAGATCGACTGACGCGACCGTCGGCAGGTTTGTCAGCTTTGCTTCGAGCTTCAAAGCATCATCGAGCGAGTCAGCGACAATCGCGCCGTACAAGACGGATTTGTTCGCGGAATTGATTAGTTTTTTCTCGAAGGCGACCGCTGGCAGCCCCTCGCTCTGCATGTTGAGCAGGTTGTAGTCGAAATAAACTTTCCGCGCGGGAATCATCGCGGCGATGCACGATGCGAGCGTGAGTGCAATCACCCGCTTCGGGCGGGTAAGCCAAAGATTCTCGATCTTGGCGCGCCGTTCGAGCTTCGTGCCGAGCGCGTGGTCGATGACGTTTTGTCGTCCACGCAACAGCAGCGCGGGCAGCAGTGTCATCATCGGCACCAGGCAAATGGCCAGGCCGCCACCGCAAATGACTCCCATCTCCTGAATCCCTTTGAAACTCGTCCCCGCCATCGCGAGGAATGCCCCCGCCGTCGTCAGCGCGCCTGTGACAATGCCTATGCCCGTATAAACCATTGCCCGGCGCAGGGCCTCCTCATTGCTCTTTCCCCGCCGAATCTCTTCTTCATAACGCGAGATGAGATGCACGCCGAAGTCGATGGCGATTCCCACGAGGATCGGCGCGAACGTGACGGTAAGAATGTTCAGATGCCCGATGGCCGCTGTCGTGAACGCCATGGTGTAACCGAGGCCAATTACCAGCGCCACGGTCGCCTTAATCGGTCGGCCCGTCTCGTTATAGCCGAAAACGAAAATCAGCGCGACGAGCACCAACGCGATAACGGTCGCCTTCTCGGTGTCGCTAGTGGACTGCTCCATCTCATCAAGCTCAAGGACGGGTTCTCCTGTTAGCGCGACGTTCAGTCCCGGCACTTCGATTTGCGTTTCGGCGATGAGTTGCCGCAGGCGAGGCACTGCTTTTTCGTTCAACTCATCAGTGCGCGCGCGCGCCGTCACGAGATAAATCTGAGGCGCCTTGGGAAACGTGAGATAAATCTGGCTCTCGGCCTCTTCGCCCCCGCCGAACAGCGCGGTGATGCCCGGCGTGGGCGGCGTTCCCTGGCGTTTCAAGCTGTCGCTGGCCTGCGCCACGATGCGTTCGAGCGCAGGCAATGCTTTGATCATCGCCGTCGTCTCCGCGTTTTCCTCGCGGCTCGCGGTGCGGATCTGCCGGTTCACCAGCGTGAACAACGAAACGAGATTGTTCGCGTGGCTGAACTGTTCGAGGAACGGACGGTAGTCGCGCAGCGTCTCGCGCATCTTCATGAGATCATCTTCCGGCACGAACAACAGCGCCTTCGAACCGAGCATCTTCAAGTCGCCCTTCCAGATGACGTCCATGAAAAGGTTCGTCTCGACTTCGAGCTTCGCGCCCAGCCGTTCGACGAATTGCCGGTTCTTCTCCTTGTCCTCGCTTTCGACTACGACCACCAGTTCGTCCGGAAGGCGGAACTCCTTTTTGAAGCGGATAAAATTCTGATGATACTGCTTGTTGCCGCCCACCAGATTATCGCGGCTCGGATCAAATTCGAGGTGCCAGGGCGACTTGACGGTGTACCAGACACAGAAACCGAACAGCAGAACCTGCGGATAAAAGAACCACCGCGGATAGCGAATGACGGCGTCCGCGAGCCGGTTCAGCAGTCGCGGCCCAATTTGTTCCCATCGCGAGGCCATTGCGTTCTTATTGTCTCGCGAAGGATGCGAAGGATGCGAAGGCATTTCCCAGCCATTTTCTTCGCCACCTTCGCGACCGTGGGGCTCGTTCACTCCCCATCCGCAAACTCCGCGTTCGAGTAAACCTCCTTCACATCGTCGTGATCTTCGAGTGCTTCGATCAATTTGTTCACGGCCATGGCGGCGCTGGCGTCGCTCAACGGCACGGTGACGGTTGGCAGCGAAGTGACTTCCGCCACCTCGCACTTCAGCCCCTTTTGTTCGAGAGCTTTGTGAACAGGCTCGAAGTGGGCCGGGTCTGTTAAAACCTCGAAACCGTCGTCATCCGCCTTGAAGTCCTCCGCGCCCGCTTCCAGCGCGATTTCCATGACCTGATCCTCGCTCGCGCCTTCGCGCGGCACAACGAGCTGGCCTTTGCGCTGAAACAATCGGCTGACTGATCCAGGCGTCGCGATGCTACCCCCGGTCTTGGTCACGATGCTGCGAATCTCCGCCGCCGTCCGGTTGCGATTGTCCGTCTGCAACTCCACCAGCAACGCCACGCCGTGCGGCGCGTAAATCTCATACGTCAAATCCTCAAAGCTTGCGCCGCCCTCCGCGCCCAGTCCCTTCTTGATCGCACGATCAATGTTCTCGCCCGGCATGTTCGCCGCGCGGCACTTGAGCAGCACCATGCGCAAGCGCGGATTCATATTGGCATCTCCGCCGCCTCCTTGCTTCACCGCCACCGTGATTTCCTTCGCGAGCTTCGAGAAAATTTTCCCGCGCTTGGCGTCAATCGCGCCTTTGAAGCGCTTCACCTTCGCCCATTTGCTGTGTCCGGCCATGCCTGAGAATTGAACCCGACGTTGAAGAGGGGCAGAAGCAAAAACTCCAAATCCCAAATTCCAAACTCCAAATAAATCCCAGCCATCAAATTCCAGAAACGACGGCGCCGAAGCGTGTTCAATTGGAGTTTGGAGTTTGAGATTTGAAGGTCATTTGGATTTTCGGATTTGGAATTTGGAAGTTTCCATTACCGCTTCCCCATCTTCGCCCGGGCCGCTTCGAGAATCTGCCGCTCGCGCGGCGTGAGGCTGTGGATGCCGTGCGCGGAGATTTTGTCGAGGATGGGATCAACTTCCTTGCTGATGAATTCCTCCGGGGGCAGTTCCACGGATTGCTGATCCCGCTTGCCGCGCCAGCGCGTGACCTGCGCCGCGGCCTGCACGAGCTGGCGCTTGCGCCGCCGGCCCTGGAGCGGGTTCCAGTTAATCGATGGCCGCGCTGCGTCCCAGCGCATGTAGGCGATGGCCGCGAGAATTCCGCCCAGGTGCGCGGCGTGGGCGATGCCCCGTTCCGTTGGCACCAGAGTGAAGAATCCGGCGATGCCCAGTTCAATCCACAGAAGCACCTTCGCCGGCATACGGATGAAGAACATGAAGCAGATGACGGCGTTGGGCTCAATCAACGCGAAGGCGGCCAGCAAACCCAGCGCCCCGGCCGATGCGCCGACCACGGCGCCTCCAAAATAGTCTTTCAAAAACCATCCGAGTGCCGCCTGCAAGACGCCGCCCGCCGTTCCACAAAGAAAATAAAGTTTGATGAAATCGCGCATGCCCAGCCGCTCCTCGACCGTCCGCCCGAAAAACCAAATCACGATCAAGTTGCAGAAGAGGTGCCAGAGGCCGCCGTGCAGAAATTGAAATGTGAGCAACTGCCAGATGAATCCTTGCTTCAAGCCGGTCGCGCTCAACGCGAGGTAGTCCTCAATCCATTGCGCCTTGTTCCAATAAAACACTGCGATGTTTTGTAGCGCGAAACAGACGACCACTGAGACCATGAGGATGACAGTGGCACTCCAGTATGGGCGGTGCGGATTGGCCCGCATGTAGGAGCGGTCGTCTAGCATCGCAACGACAGTAGTGGAGCGTGCGCCGTTCTTCAACGCGGTTTTTGGAATGAATCGAAATGGAGCGCGAGAATCGAACCAGACTCACGGACGATTCACGTGCGAAACTGGCGCACGAACAAGCGCACGAAAATCAAACCCGCGACCAATCCGCCGAGATGCGCGGCGTGGGCGACGTGCGCGCCGAGAATCCAGTGGGGAAACATGATGCCCAGCACAGTGAGCACGCCGGCCAGCGTCAACATCCGATTGGCCGTCATGCGCAGTGGAATCACGAAAAAGAGCAGGACGGTCATCCGCGCGTCCGGATAAAGCTGCGTGAACGCCGCAATCAGGCCGAACACACCCGCCGATGCGCCCACCACCGGCCCGCCAAACCGCATGGGAGACAAAATGCTCCCCCAGATCTGGAGCAGGCCGCCCGCAATTCCACTCACGAAGTAGAGCGTGGCGAGTCGCGACTTGCCGAGCGTGGCTTCCAGCGGCGGGCCAAAAACGAAAATTCCCCAGCAGTTGAGGAGCAGGTGAATCCATCCGGCGTGAAGCAATTGATACGTGAGCAATTGCCAGACGTAGCCGTGCCGCAATCCGGGCAGGCTCAGCGCTCCGTATTTTTCCAGAGGAAAATTGGTGCGCCGTTCGATCCACAATTCCACGAGGAACATAGCGACGTTAAGCGCGATAAGAGCCATCGTGAAGGGAGGGAACCGCCGTCGCCTGCTCCAATTGCTTTCCATGAACCCTTCTGACACGCGCGCAAGGTAGAGGCGTGCATCCGCTGTTTCAAAAACTTTCGGCTCAAGACCGATCCGTTTGTAGTTCACCCTTCAGGGTGTTCCGCGCGCACGGACATGCTAAAGCATGGACTACAAACGAGGGCCGCCGTTTCAAAAACTTTCGGCAACGGCAAGGCCGTGCGCGGAAATGCGCGGCGCCTGGCTGGCGCCGCGAACAACGAGACAGCGAATGGCCGACCGGCGATTCGCGAATTCGTTCATCAACTCTGGTGCAGTGAGCAGCGCGGTCGAAAGCGCATCGGTCTCTGTCGCGCCCGGCAATGCCACGGCGCTAAGCAGCGCGTTGTCCGCCGGCGCGCCGGTGCGCGGGTCGATGATATGGCCGTAGGTTTTCTCACCGGCTTGGAAGGAACGTCCCCACACGGCTGAGACGGAGAGCGATTCATTCTCCAATTCAACCACGGTCAGTGGCGGGGCACTTGCGTCGTTCTCCGGCGAAGTCACGGCAATCTTCCAGCGCGAATCATCCGGCTGGCGGCCAAAAGCATACGCCGTGCTGGTGCCGCCGTGAATGAGCACGCTCGTCACGCCGGCTTCGCTCAATAAGTCCGCCGCGCGATCGATGGCGTAACCTTTGCCAATGGCGCCGAAGTCCAGCATCACACCTTCCCGCGCAAATCGGACGGTCAGCTTTTCGGAATCCAGTTCGATCAGGCGCATCCCCACTTTTGCGCGCGCCTCTTCGATGGCAGACGGCTCGGGCATGGAACCCGTGTCGCCCATGAAACCCCAGCAACGCACCAGCGGCGCGATGGTGATGTCGAACGCGCCATTCGTTTCGCGCGATAAGTCCCGCGCCTGTTCCAGCAGCTTGAACAATCCTGGCGTGACGCGAACGGCGCGTTGATGAGCTTCCCTGTTCAGTCGGGCCACTTCGCTGTCAGGCCGGTACAAACTGAGTTGCGATTCGATGCGGCTGATTTCATCCAGCGCTTCTTCGCCGGCGGCGCGCAAGGAGTGTGGATTGTCGCCGTGCAAAACAATCTCGAATCGTGTCGCCATCGCATGGCGCGCGACGAGGACTGGCGCAGTGGAAGTCATCTGTTGGAGTTCACGCTTTAGCGTGCGCTCGGACAAGCTAAAGCTTGAACTCCAACAAAAAAGCGGCGGTCTTGCGACCGCCGCTTGTGAAATATGGGAACTCGTGGAACTCGTCCCACCAACTTTTTACGACAATTCCAGCGTGCCGTAAGTAATGGGCGCGATCTCCTTGCCGGTGCCGTCGGTGATCTTGCGCGTCTTCTCGTCAAAGAGGCAGGTCATCTTCAGGCGCTCGGCCATTTCCGCGAGCGAGATGACCGTTTGCGCGCGAATCGCCAGATCGATGCTCGCGTTCGGCTGCTTGTTCGCACGAATGCAATCAAACCAGTTCTTCTCGTGGACGCGAATGTCCTCGGGCTGCAAGCCGGTCAGTTTCATCGGATCGATTTCTTCCGTGAACGGCTGCTCGGGCAGCATCTCGATGATCTGGCCCTGGTCCGCAACGTTCAGGGTCGCCTTGTGGCCGTAGAGGACGAAGCCGGGACTCTTCGCGTTGACGGTGCTGCAAGTCACGGTAAGCATGTAGCCGCTCGGAAACTGAGCCGTCAGCGTCACGTGTTCCGGCACATCGCGCTCGACAGTGTCCGGAGTGTATTTGTCACTGTGAACATTCTTCGAACCCACACTCGTGACACGGGTCGGAAACTCAGGATTTCCAGATGCCAGCATCAGAGGGTTCAAACGATGCGGGACAAGGTCGCCCAGCAAACCGGCGCAATACGGATAATACTTCCGCCAGCGATGGAAATGGTCCGCGTTGAATGGAACGCGCTTCTTGACGGGGCCGAGCCACGTTTCCCAATCGATGTTTTCCGGTTTGGTTTCGCCTTCAATCTTGTAGTTCCACTCACCCTTGTTCTGTGAGGCGGGGCCTGAGTTGCGGCAATAGTAACCCTGGCTCCAAACGAGCTGGCCAATCTTGCCCTCCTTGATTAATTCCGCTGCCTTGTGCCACCCGGCTGCAGAGCAGCCTTGCGACCCGAGCTGGAAGATGCGGCCGGTCTTCTTCACCGTGTCATGCACTTGAAAAGCTTCACCGAGATAACGAGTCACGGGCTTCTCACAATAAACGTGCTTGCCCGCTTCCATGGCGTCACACGCCATCTTCGCGTGCCAAGGGTCGTGCGTGGCGATCACCAGGGCATCCACGTCGTTGCGCTCCAGCAGCTTGCGGTAGTCGGTGTAAAGGTCCTTCTCCGCAATCCCGGCCTTTTGCGCCGCCAGCCCCCGGCGCTTATTGAACAGATCGCACGCGCCAGCCACTACCACGTTGTTCTCGCCGGCAAATTTGTGAATGCCTTCCAGATGATTCATCCCGATGCCGTTGCCGACACCGATGACAGCGACCGAGATCCGATCGTTTGCGCCAATCACTTTGCCGGTCGAGGGTGCCGTGCTCTGGCCATAGACGGGTGTTTTGAAAAATCCGGTGGCCGCTACAGCAGCACTTGCCGTGGCGGTTTTCCTGATAAAATCCCGGCGGGTCTCGCCGGCCAATGGCTTAATCTGTTTTTGCATAAATTCTTCTCGTTTATTGGGGCGAGCGAGCCTAGCTCAAAGCACTCGCCGGTCAATCTGGTTTTGCTCCGCCGCACTATTCTCATGGCACCCGGCTTAATCCGGGTTCAGTTGGACGAACGAAAACGGAAACGCTTCAGCGGTTCGTCCGCACACACTCCTCTGTGCTCTTTCGGTAGTGGCTCAGTTTGGTGGGGCGAGGCTGCCGGCAGCGGCCCGCGACAGCGCGAGAAAAAGAAATTCCCATGGCTTCTTTGCGGCCCACGGCTCCCGGCAGCGGACCGGTTGCGCTCCAGCCTCAAACCATTTGCGTAAATCGCGTCTCAAAGTTACAAGGGCGTATGCCGGTGCGGGGGAGCTGGGCTTTAATTTTAATCGCGGCGTGGGGGGTGAGTGGCTTTCTCGCCTTTGGTCAAATCGATCCCGACAAGCGCCAGCTTGTGCATTTGGGTTACAATGCTTCCTTCAAAGGCCACGCGCCCATCGCCGGTTATGCGTTTTATTTTCTCAACCGTCCCGATTTTTATCGCGATGATCTCACATTGCGCATGGCCATCGCCCCGGTCTATTTCGATTCGGAACTGGGGGTCTCGCACGCGCTGGGTCCGAATACGGACCTGGGCTTTGGCCTGGCCGGCGGCGGTTTCGCGGAAAGTTATAACGAGGTGCGCGGCGGGAAATTCATTCCCAAGGAATCGTTCGAAGGCCATGGCGGCGGCGGGTCGGTCAGTCTTTATCATCGGTTCAACCCGCAGCAGCGTATTCCGCTCTTTGCCATCGCGCGCGGCGGGGTTCACTATGCCACTTACACGGATTGGGATGAGACGGCTTCGCGCTTCGATCTTCCAGACGACCGGACGTCCGCAAATTTTCGGCTCGGTCTGCGCCTGGGCGGCAAGGAGCCGGTGCTCTTTCCGAGCGTGGCGATGGAACTGGCCGTCTGGGCCGAATCGTTGAATCGCGGCAATTCCGGCCGCTACGGTTTCAATCACGACCGGAAGGTGAATGCTTCGACGGAACTTTTCTACGCGTTCGCTTATCTGGCTTACACGTTCGAGCGCGGGGACAACGCCAGCATCAGCATGACGGCAGGCGATAGCGTGAATCCGGATCGGTTCAGCGCGTATCGGCTGGGGGGCGTGTTGCCGCTGGTGGCGGAGTATCCGCTGGTTTTGCCGGGTTATTATTTTCAGGAAATCAGCGCGCGGCGTTTCGTTCTTTTCAATGGGCGTTACGCGCTGGCGCTGGACGCCAGGAAACAATGGCAGCTCACGGCCATGGCCGCCACGGCGGTGGTGAGTTATTTGCCGGGGCTTGAACAGCCGGGTCATTGGCATTCGGGCGTCGGTGGCGGGATTGGCTATGAGTCGGAAACTGGAACCTGGAAGGCGGGCTTGAATTATGGGTATGGGATCGACGCGCGCCGGAGCGGAGACCGCGGCGCGCACGTCATCAGCCTCGTGCTGCAAATCGATCTGGAAAACTATCTCCACAAGCGGCGCAGCAAGCCCTTCTGGTGGGACTTTCAAACCTGGTGAAAGAGCGGTAAAGGCAGTTTGGCTGGCCCTTACCTGAGGTCTTGTCATTACCCACATCTCTTTCACGTGCTCGGCTCATCGCGTAGCGATGAACTGACGGTAGCCGTGGGTTTCAACCCACGGTTCAGCACGTCCATTCACTCGTCGCGGAGCGACGACTGAAAACAATGCCCCGCGAGGTTCAAGTGTCGCGACGCGACGCGGCCATTCGCCACCGATTGAACCTGCCGCGCCAAAGGCTAAGAGCGTTTTCATAAAAGATGTAGCCGCCGTTGGTGCTGGCAAAGGTGGGTTTTGTCGCGCTGCGACAAAACGAGCCCGCGTTCAGCGGGCGAACGGAAAAAGGGTGAATTTGCGGTCAATTTCATTGCGCCGCTCGGCGCGGCGCTACTTGTCGCAGCGCGACAAGTTCCACTTCTCCACACGGCCACAGTATTCGTGAAAATGTTCTGGCAGGGTTTTGAAAAAGGCGGTTTTTGCGGTACACACCCGCTTGAGTGCGATGGCTGGTTAAGGTGGAGGGTGTCGCGAATGTTTTTTTAACTCGCGGAGATTTTTTTTCGAGGCGAGCCTGGCTTTTGAAGACCAGGTGCGCGGCGGCCTTCAACAGGGGGCCACGCTGGAAGGCGGACTCAGCGCCAGCCGCGCCATGCGCACCAGATTGCACGCCGCCCCCACAAAGTAGGCGCACAGTTGCGTGCGTCCCCCTCCTTTGAAGCGTGTATTGCGCAAGCCTCCTATCGTCTTCATCCAGCCGAAGCCTTCTTCGATTTGTTTGCGCACTTTCTGGCTCCAGGCGTAACGGGCCGTGCGGGTCGTGCGTCCGTCCAGGGCGGGTTTCTTGCGCCCGCGTACCAGCGCCACGTGCGGTGCGATGCCCAGCGCGCGGCAGCCCTGGACAAAGGGCGTGAAGTCATAGCCTTTGTCGGCGCCCACGCAGCGGGCCTTCTTTTGTCCGCGTAACATCTCCAATGCGACGTCGCTCTCGGTCACGCCCGCCGCCAGGCTCACGCGCTGTTGGGAATTTAACATCGATTCAGAAGTAGGAAGATACGAGAGGGTTAGTTCGATTTCATCACCGGGACCAATGACGGCTTTTTCCAGGATTCCCTCCACAATCTTGCACTTGTCCTCAACTGGCAGTTTTGGCCAGCGGGTACCTGTGTCGCTGGTCGTGACATTGTTTAGGCTGCCAGTGTCGCCAGTCAAAGTCACGGAACGCAATTCGTCAGGACGACGCGATAGAAGCGTTGCGGCTGGCCCATGACAATCGGGTCATAGGCGCAACTCGTGGAGTTCGTGCTTCGAATGCAGCCCCCAAGGGAAGTCCAGAGGTTGGTGGTCAGGTCCGAACGATACTGCACTTGATAGGTGAGGTTCGAGATGCT